>Ga0193726_1003370_pt1 | contig 10196 bp, 10 predicted proteins | sample H2c1metaG_FD_144928 | JGI IMG/M metagenome (GOLD analysis project Ga0193726, IMG submission 144928) | Soil microbial communities from a riparian zone of the East river system, Colorado, United States - H2c1 | ecosystem: Environmental > Terrestrial > Soil > Riparian zone | place: USA: East River... | reverse complement strand
CTGTGCGATCTGATTGTTGATGACTTCAATTCGCTTTGCCGCTGCCTCCGCGTCCCGCACCAGCGATTGCAACGTGTTCGCCTCGACAAGGGGATCGGAGACGAGATCCACCGCTCTCGCCGTGCCGGTGCACAGCGCGAACGCCAGGGCGATCAACAGAAGGATGCGCGGCAAACCGAAGTGCCTGGCGCGAATCCGCATCACGCCGCCTCCTCCTCGTTTGTGTCCGCGGTGGGATCGTCCACGACACCGGGCGCCAGCCGCTCGAAATGCGGCACCCACGCTTCAGGCTCAGGACCGTGCCGCGCGATGAGCCTGTTCATCAGGTCGTGGGTCGCGCGACGGGCTGAGATGACGGCGATCTTGTCCCGCGCGCTGCTCAGATCGAAACGGCACAGTACCGATCCGCCCGGGCGCTTCATCAGGAACGTATGCCGCAAGTTTGGCAACTGTCGCGTGACGGCGAGGAACTCCGCCTCCGTCAGACCCATGCCATCCACCAGGTCGTCGCGGCTGGCGCTCTCGTCGCCGAAGAATATCTTGGTCGGCACCTGCTGTTTGAACGTATGGGCGTTCGGGCTGTTCAGCGCGTCGCGGGCGCTTTGCGTCGCGAGCAACACCACGCCCTCGTTCTTGCGGATGGTCTTGAGATGGTCGTTGTTCTCGTCACGAAACGCCGGCACGCGATCGGTCTGCCAGAACTCGTCCACCGCCAGAACGATCGGCCGCCCGTCGATCAGCTTTCTCGTTCTGTAGAACAGATACGAAAGCGTCGGCGAGCACACCACGTCGTCGCGTAGCAGCGCCGTCGTGTCGAAGCCGATCATGCGCGCGTCCATGCGCAGCGCGTCGTGGTCGTTGTCGAACGCCCAACCCAGGCGTTCGCCCCGGCACCAGCGGCGCAGCCGTGCGGCGGCGCCGTCTTTGGCGCGCTGGCCAAGCATGACGGCGATGCCCGCGAACCCGCGCATCTCCGGTGGCATTTGCATTTGCCGGGCGACGGCCCGCCGTAACCGCTGGTCCTCCTCGGCGGACAATTCTCCCCGTCCATCCGCGAGAATCAGGCCGCGCACGAAGCGCTCAAGGAAGGCCAGATCCTCCTCGGTCGCGGTGAGACCGCGCAACGGCGCGAGCCCGGAGGGACTGCCGGACGGCAGCACGAGATAGGAACCCCCCGCAGCGCGGACCATCACCGACAAACCGTAATCCTTGTCCACTATCACGATCCGTGCGTCGGGGCAGCGCAGCGCGAGCAGACAGACGCTGCCTAGCAAACCCGTTTTGCCCGAGCCCGCTGGGCCGATGAGCAAACAGTTACCCAGATCCTCGGCGGGGATCTGGGCTGAGCCCTGAACATGAAAATGAAACGCGTACTCGGTGTCCGCCGTGGTGCGCAGCATGACGATCGGCGCGCCCCAGCGGCCGTGATAATTGCCACGCGGCACGTCATGTTTGGGCGCCATCCCCACGGCGTTGACGCTCTTGGTTGGAGCAGGCCGGGTCCACCAGCGCCGATTGCCTGGGATCTGTCCGTAAAAGGCCGGCTTGATCGCAGTCGTCTCACGCACGCTGGTGACGCCAGCATCGGAAAGCATGCTTTGGGCGATGGCGACGCGCCGGTCCAGTTCTTCGAGGGTGGGCGCGCGGACGGCGATGGAGAAGTGGTGCGTGACATACACGCTCCGCCCGCTCATCACGTCGTCCTCATCGCGGGCCAGTTCCACAATCTGGCTTCGGGCGGCATCGTTGCCGGATTGCATTTGTTTGACGCGCAGGCCAATCGCGCTCAGGGCCTCCGCCTTTTGCCGGAACCGCACGGCGCTCGTGATCGTCATCGGGAAGGCCGCGTGGCGAAGTGCCGCGAACATCATGGGCGACGTGCGCGCCGGATAATGCAGGAAGCTGAGGACGGCGCCGAACAGCGGTTCGCCCTCGCCCATGATCTGAAAATCTCGGTGACCGAACACGATCCGATCCGGAACGATCAGTCGCCCCAGGCGGCCATCGACGAGACCGAGCGGACGGAACCGGCCATTCGCGATCAGGTGCAGTGCCTCGGCGATCTCGGAAAAGGCCACACCGTTCCGCTCGCGCACGCCGAGGCGGTGGAGGCCATGGCGCGCGAGACCCGCCTCGATCCGCACCAGCACCGCCTCGAAATCCTGCGTCATGACGTCGTCGGGTTCGGCATGATCTCTCGCGCTGCCGACCAGGGCGCGCAGGTCGCCGCGCAGTCCGTCGTCCGGATGCATGACGATGGTCAGGAACAGGTCGTTACGGAACAATTTTCCGTCACCCTGCGTGGCCCGATAGGCCTCGTCGAAGCGCGCACCGAACCAGTTATCCACCTTCGGCAGGCCGGACATCGCCTGCCCATCCTGTCGGACGGAATGGTCCCACCATTCCGTCCGCGGATCCGCGATGTCGCGCATGAGTTGATTGAAGGTCAGGTGCACCGCGTGGATCGCGCGTGGGCCCGCCAGGTCCGCCGCGAACCCCGCGAGGTGATACATCGCGACGAGCGGCCCACCCTGGTTGAGACCGATATCGGCCGTCCAGTGGCCGATCAGAGGCGCGAAGCGCCTGGTGTGCCGGTCGCTCCGGAATTGACGGTCAATCGCCATGGCGCACCTCGCCCAGAGGGTCCACGCTGTCGCCACCCCAGCGCCGCCGATCGGCGAACAACGCGCCTGAGATCAACGCCAGGTACAGGACCCGCGGCCGGTTGTGGTCGCGCGAGACAACCCAACGCCCAAGAAGGGTCAGGGCGAAGATCATCAGCAGCCAGAACGGATTTCGTGTGACGGAGACGATGATCATCGGCATGCCGATGATCGGCAGGACGAACCAGAACGGAACGTTGAGTCCCCGGATGACCGCCGGCCGCGTCGCGCCGACCGACAACGCGTCCCAGGGCACGCTTTCGTCACCTGGGGTGGCCATCAGGTCACGCCGTAATGCGTCAGGATGTAGGCGCCGCCGAAGGCGAGGACCATGCCGCCTATCGCGGAGCCGATATAAGGCGCGAGGTGCCGCCCCTCAGCGACCGCATGCGTGCCTTTGAAGGCGCAGATGATTGGGATGGCGACACCCACGAGCGACAGGATCCAGGACCCGAGCGTGGTCAGGCCCGTGGTCGGATCGATGCCGCCGCTGACGTTGACCGCCGCCGTCGCCGGCCCGCCCGCGCAAGCGGACGACAGGGCCAGGAGCGCGAAGAAGGGGCGTGGCCGCGTTCTCATGGAGCTTCCTTTCGGCTGGCAAGGTGCAAAGCATCGCCGTCGCCAGTGTCCGGCACGGGCGGGGTTGCGTGGAGCGCATCCTCCAGCGCGGACGGGGATGGCGAGCGCGGTACGGGCGCCACCACGTCTTCAGGTTTCGCGGGAGGGGAGGGGGGATTGCCTGCGGCGCCGAGCTGAATGGCCGGCACGATCTGCTCGGCCGCGCGCCAGACACGGGGCTGATAACCGTTGAGAATACCAGCTTGTTCGCGGCCGGTGTTGTAGATGGACGCGGCGCAGCGAAGCGCTGCCTGTTGCTCAGTCGGCGTGGCGCGTTCGTTGCCGTGGAGGCATTGTTTGTATGCCGCAACAAGGATCGATGCGCCGGCCCGCATGGACCTGCCGGGATCGAAAGCCGTCGCCACCGTCAGACCAGTTCTCGCGAGATTGGCGCTGTTTACCTGACAAAGTCCGAGATCCAGGCTGTGATTCAACCTTAAAAGAGTGACGGCCCTCGCGACGGCTTCCGCTCGGGATGCGGGAAATTCGCTCAGCTTCGTGGTATTGTCGTGGATGGCCCAGGGCCGAAGTTTGCTTTCAAACCAGGCGAATGCGAGCAGCGTACCGACATTAACGGATGGTGCGTTTTCAGCCGCGAGTTTTGTCGCAAACGATAATGGCAAGAACGGCTGTGCGCGGGCCGAACTACCGAAGCCGGACGCAGCCTGCATGACGACGATAAAGAGAGTCGCCAGCGACGTCCAATTCGATTGGCACGATGTTGTTCGTCGTACCAGCAACATGACAGTTCTATGAACCATCTTGCCCTCCGACCAGGGTGCATCAACCTGACAACTTCCCCTTACCAGTCGCTATAACAGCTATTAAATGAGCGCAACCCAACATGGTCCAGCATGTTCGATTTGTAATATTAATTCAGAACGGCCTATCGCAAATCAATTGCTGTTATCGTCAACAATTGTAAACAAATTACCAATCCCCGCCACGCTATTTTCTTCTCTTCGTATCAGGCGACCTGAGCAGATGAAGCACGTCGCTGTCAACCGCATTAGCAATGCGCGCGGCGGTCTCGAATGTGATATTAATGTTACCGAGTTCAATTTGAGCGATTCGTGGCTGCGTGATTCCTGTCGCCTCGGCAACGTCTTGTTGGGTCAGGCCCATTCTCATTCTGGCCGTTTTGCAGTTGATCCCAAAGATAAGCCGCAGCCCTCGCGAGACTGTGCGCGGTTGCTTCGTCGCACGACGATCACGCTTCGCCACGATTCTCCACCAGGCACATCCCTGTTTGGCTGGTGTTTTCGGAGCGACGCGTGCCAGCCTTTATCCGATTGAAGCGAATTTGTGGTCGCACCGCAAGTTACGCCTGGAGCGGGATCTGTTTGGCGCGCTGGTCAAATTGCCATTCAGGAACGACCGGCGCGTGCTGGCGCTCGGCAGCCTGGCGCCGGTGTGGCTGTTATAAGACCGGCTTCGACAGGCGCCTTGCCGCATCGATAGTGCAGCGCTGTTCGTGTTAGGTGGGTGCCAATAGTGTCGCGGACGCTGTCTGGAGTCTTTGGACTCGGCGTGTCAGATGAGTGTGATTGTCACGTTCGTGGATGTTAGTCGTCACAACATCGGAACGGTACCGCCATTGATGACAAATTCCGTGCCGGTGAATGGCCGCGGCGCGCGGCGATGCCAGGAAGGCAACCAGATCCGCCACTTCCTTCGGTTTGGCGGCCGATCGGGATGCGACTAGGCGGAGGCCATCAAACCCCGGCGCGAGCGGGTATTCTCGGAAGAGGTCAGAGCGGCGAAAGCCGAGCGAAAAGCGCGCCGCGGTGTTCGCGGGGTTCGGCCAACATCGGACCAACGCCGGTGCGTGTGGCTAAGCCGCCCGCGCGCCGCCCGGCAGCAGGCCGGGGCTATAGGTCGGCCGCAGAATTTCGAGGCGCATCGGCACCGGTGTTCCGAGCCACAGCGCGTTCTTGCTGTGATCGTCATAGGAACTTTCCGTCAGCGGATGCACCAGCACGTCGAGGCCTTCGCGGTTCAGCATCAGCCACGGCACCATGTTCTGGAATTCCGGCGCCTCCATGATGGCGACGAATTGCGAGACAGGGTGTGGGCCGCGCGGCTCGTCGCTGAGTTCGCCAACCCTGACCGCGAACTTCGTCGCGATCGTTTCGCGCAACCGCTCGGCCACCGGCCTCGTCTCGGGGTTATAATAGATATGGGCGTGATAGCCTTTGTTTTCGATCATCAACTCTCTCCCTTTTTCCTGACCATGTCGCTTCATCGTCGGGCTTGCCTGACCTGGAATGAAGCAACGGATGGTTGATTAGTTGGCTTCCAGTTTCGCTGCGATTTTCTTCGCGATTTGGGCGCGCCATTCCTCCATCAGCATGAAGCCCGTCTTGTCACGGCAAAAGGCTTCCGTTTCGGCGAACAGCACATCCGCGGGTTTGTCGAGGTCGATTTTGAAGCCCAGAGGCTGCGGCACGTACCACGGCGTGTCGCAGAACATCTCGATGCGGTTGCCCTCAGGGTCCTGGAAATAGACCGACCAGGCATTGCCGTGACATATCGGGCTGATGCCTTCGCAGCCGGCTGTACGCACTTCGCGGAACGCCTTTTGTACCTGAGGCAAGGTGCCGACATTGAATGACACCTGCTGCACCATCGGCACCTCGGCGTCGGTGGTCCGGCCACGCACCAGCACCACCTGGTGGTGATCGCTGGGGTTACGCGACAGGAAGGTGATGCGCCCGTCCTCCGCCCCGTCGCTGACCACGAAGCCGAGCACCTGAGTATAGAACTCAATCATCTTCGGCACATCGTGGACATAAAGCCCGACATGGCTGAGGCGCGGCGCGGCATCCATCCTGGGTCTCCCGGTTGGGCGAATTTGCCCTCACGCATTTGGGCCTGACCAGAGCCATCTATCAAATCGATTATTATTATGCTTCTCATCCATGGGATGAATATCGCCGCCGTGGACCTCAACCTGTTGAAAGCCTTCGACGCACTTCACACCGAGCGCGCCGTCACCCGTGCTGCTGGCCGCATCGGCCTGTCCCAGCCAGCGATGAGCCACGCGTTGTCGCGCTTGCGTGACCTGTTCGCGGACGAACTCTTCGTGCGCACCTCGGACGGCATGCAGCCGACCGCGCGGACACGCGAGATCGCGCCGCTGATCGCGGCGGCGATCGCGCAGATCGAGGCGGCGCTCAACCTCGGCGCCGGCTTTGATCCGATGACCAGCCTCGCCACATTCACCGCCGGCATGGGCGAATACGCCGAGGTCGCGCTAATCGGCCGTCTCGCCAAAACCTTCTCGCGTGAGGCGCCCAGGGCGACCCTGCGCCTTCTGCCGTTGAACGGCAGCGAAGCCGCCGAGCAATTGGAGCGCGGCGCGATAGATGTCGCGGTCGCGCATCTGCGCGCGATGCCGCCCGCGATCAAAATGACGCAACTCTTCCGCGACCCGTTCGTCGTGGTCGCCCGCAAGGGCCATCCGATCACCAGGGCGCCGCTCACGGTCGAGGCCTACGCCACGTGCGATCACGTGCTGGTCAGCCCACGCGGCGACACGAGCGGCGCGCTCGACCGGGTGTTGGTCGATTACGGCCAACGCCGCCGTGTCGCTCTTCTCGTCGCGACCTATCTCGCGGTCCCCGCCGCGCTCGCCGTCTCCGACCTGATCGCCACGATCCCGAGCCGTGCCGCCACCCTCATCGCCGCTCACGCCGAGATCGACATCCTACCGCTTCCGATCGATTTCTCAGCCACAGTCTCAATTGCCTGGCATAGCCGCACGGCCAGTGAACCCGCGCAGGCCTGGTTTCGCGAAATGCTGACGGCGGCGGCGCGGGAATGACGGAGCGCAGCGAGTTATCAGTTGATCTCTGGAATGATCTCCTCTCCTGGCCGAAAAAGACCGTTTGCCATGACGGCGAAGCGTCGCTCATACATGATCACGGCTCCCTGGACCTGGCGCTGTCCGATTTCGCGAACGCCGATCAGGCCTCTGGCAGGCGCCTCACCATTTTTCGACCCACGGTCGTAGCATTGGCCGAGGGCTCTCAATTCGAAGTAGCGCAGATTGCCATACGCGATGATCAGAACCGCTGGGTAACGCCGGCGAGGATCGTACGCCGGAGACCAAATTGCGGTGCTCCGACGCCAACACCTGATCCATCACGAATTTGATAGATTGTGTCGCCAATGTTCAGAACGTCCAGCCTCAGTTCGGTTCGGCTCGCGAGCTTCTGCACCACAGACAGGTTGACGACACCGTAGGTCGGCAGCGCCCGGCCATTTGGAATACCTGTCACCGCATCATCGGCGCGCAGTCCACTTTGGACAACGGCATCGACGGCGAACCGCGTCGGGTGATCGGAATCCTGGTTCAGGGTGTACGCTATCCCCGCGGAACCGGTCCATGTCTGATCGTGGTCGAGGTGAATCCAATGTCCGGCGATGTAGGCAAGGTCACCAGGATCAAAATTGAATTGCGACGATATGATGTTCTTTCCCACCGCGCGCGACCACGCGACGTTGCCGTAAAGCGACCACGGACCGCGGTCGTAACTGGCTGATAGTTCGACGCCGTCCACCTTGCCCTTGGCGTAATTGAACGCGGTCAGGATGATCGGCGCTCCAAACTGCCCTTCATCGATCAGATTGGTCGCCTCCTTGTGATAAGCATCAATGCCAACCGTTAAACCCGGTATGACGACCTGGCTGATGCCTATGTCGAAGTAATTGGAGCGTTCGGCCCGGACAGTGCTGTTCAACGTTCCGCCGGGTGGCGCACCCGTCGTGTTCAGGAAATTCGCGACAGTGCTGCTCGACACCAATTCGAATGGCGGCGGCGTGAAGTAACGAGCGTAACCCGCATGGACGGTGGTACTCGACGTAGGCTTCCACACGACGTTCACGCGGGGACTGACCTGACTCTCTTGTGTGTATTCATTGACCGCGTCGAAGCGCAATCCAGCGTTGATTGTCACAGTAGGCAGGATCCGCCACTCATCCTGAAGGTACACACCATAGATCTGTCCAGTCTTTCGATTGGAATCAGCGATCCCGAGCGGTTGATCGGTCGTCGGTGTGCCGGAGGCATCTGCCGGCAGAACCTGAGAGAACGATTTGGCGGTGCCGGTTTCTTGTTGAATAACCATGCCGAACCGCAACGTATGGAATTCGTTTATCCGCCAACTGGCGTCGGATTGAATGCCATAAGCCCAGTTGGTTCGCGCCGCTTGCTGCGCGATACCGTTGAACAGGAGCTCACCGAGCCAGTCGGGCGAATAGCGGAGCGAACTGTAACGCGAATAGAGGGACAATTGCCAATCAACCGCGTTCACGTGCTTTTGCAACGACAGGATACTGAAGCCTGTCTGCTCTCGCTGAGTCTGGTTGAGCTTCGCGCTGTTGAAATCAGTGACACCATTAACCGGAAAGCCCAGAGTCGCCTGGCCCGGGTTGTTGGGAATCTGAAACTGCCCATCAAAGGCACCCATGATCAGACTGACCCGCGTATTCGGATCAATGATGCCGGAAATATAGGCGAGACCATGAAATTGATTGGTCGTATCATGCAAGGCACGTGATCCCCCGGTCGGGTTCTCGATGCCAATGTCGTTGTGCAGAAAATCACCGGTGATAAACCAGTCGACGGGTCCCTGGTGCCCTCCATACGAAAAGCTCGGCTGCAGCCAGTTCCTTGAGCCGGCGGTCATCGACACCTCAAACCCGGGGTCGGTGATGCCGGTTTTGGTTTGGATGTCCACGATGCCGGCGGTCCGCAAACCATACTGGGCGGGCAGCGCCCCCGTGATCAGGGTCATACTACGGGCAAAGCGCGATTCGATGGCCTGACCGAACACGGACAGACCCTCGGGCAGTTGCACGCCGTTCAAACGGAATTGCAGGTTGGCGTGGTCACCACGAACGTGAAGCTGCCCGAAACTGTCCTGTGCGACACCGGGTGCCCGCAACAACACCTGGTTGAGTGGTGCACCGGCGCCCTGGGGGATTGTCTCCAGGGCCTGAGGCGAAAAGCCGTAGGCGCTGGCGCCGAGACTCGGCTGAATCTGCTGACGCGCTTCGTCGAGACGGCGGGCGATCACGTCGATGTCAATCGACAGTTCGCCCGGTGCAACCGGCGGTGTCTGGGCTCGCGCGGGCTGCGTCAAGACAATGAGTGGAGCGAGCACGAGCCAGGACGCAAGGGAGCGGGCCATCACGAGTCACCTTTTCCGAATACCGCCCATAAGGGGGTCAGGAGCGATTGTTATGTTATATCATAACATTCCTGGACCCAGTGCAATCCCCCCCCTTTCGTGAGAGAGTCATGCCCGTTGTCTGACCGCCTGACACCGCGCTCGACGATCCCTCCAAAGAGCATCACTCGGCGCGGGCGTCATTAATGCCCCATGACAGAAGAATGGAGATTCGGGATGAACATCAGAGCTTTCTCGTGATCCTATCGAAGAGAATAACGCATTGTCGTCGTGATGGTGATGCGTGCCTGCGCCATTGTGGCCGGAAAGGGTGGCAACGACGCCTGCCGAAGCAGGGCGAGCGCCGCCTCGTCCAGGTGCTGCGATCCAGAGGCGCTGACGATCGCCGCGTCCAGCACGCGGCCGGAGCGGTCGATTGTGAAGCGGATCGCCACCCGGCCTTCCTCTCCCTGTCGACGCGCCTCCTCGGGATAAGTTTTCCGCGACGCGAGCCAACCAAAGACAGAGGCCTGCCAGGAGGGATCGACGGCAGGCGCCGAGACGGGGGGCGGAGCGGCGGTCTGAGGTGATGCCATCGCACTGGGCTGTGCGAGGCGAGGTGCCACCTCGGCGACAGGCGCGGATTTCATCGTCGGTGCCTTCGCCGGCTGCCTGGGGGGTGGCTTCGGCGGCGGAGGCGTTGGCGGAACCAATTTTCGCTCAGGGGGTGGGGCTGGTT
>Ga0193726_1003369_pt1 | contig 10201 bp, 8 predicted proteins | sample H2c1metaG_FD_144928 | JGI IMG/M metagenome (GOLD analysis project Ga0193726, IMG submission 144928) | Soil microbial communities from a riparian zone of the East river system, Colorado, United States - H2c1 | ecosystem: Environmental > Terrestrial > Soil > Riparian zone | place: USA: East River... | reverse complement strand
AGCGCGGCGAGATAGTGAAGCTTGACGCCGCGATGAGTCTGAGCGCGGTGCAGGAACAGCGTTACGGACACATTGGTGAGATGTCCCGCTACAATCACGAACAGAATCGGCTTCCACCACGCCGTCGCCCAACTTCCAAAATCCGGCATTACTTGCTCCGTTTATTCTAAGTCTTGTACCTGCAATCTACCCGGGCAGCACCCACAAACCAAACGACTACAACTTTATCTCGTAACGGGCCCGGACACGTTCGCGGCAGGTGGTTTACCCCACGTATCGTTTGAGGGATTCCAGTCGGGAACCGAGGGATCGGGCCAGAGTCGCACTCCGACGACATTTCCGCGCACCGGAAGCACCGCGTCGAAACGATTGCTGCGCTCCCAGACGTTCACCGGCAGCGAAAAGTCCTGAGTCGTTCGGTCGGCGTAGGCGACCCGCAGTCGTACCGGGAATGGAACGGATGTGAACCGGCGCAGCGATATCCGGGCGAATGTCTGCCCATCGGAGGTCCTGGTCGATACGCTGTCGATGCCGATATCGAGAACATCCGTCGAGTAGAAGAAGCTGCGCCAGAACCAGGAGAGATCCTCTCCGGTTGAATTCTCGATGCTGCGAAAGAAATCGCCGGGTGTCGGATGCTTGAACGCCCAGGCCCTGGTGTAGTCCCTGAACGCGGCGTCGAACAAATCCGCTCCAATTACATGATTTCGCAGGGTCAGGAGCACCAGCGCCGGCTTTCTGTAGCCGATTGCTCCCAGAGCGGACGGATCGATGTTGTCCGGCGCGGTCATGAGAGGCGACTGCGTGCCGCTGGCCACGGCGTCGCCCCAGTTTTTCAGATAGCCGGGATATGCGCTCTGTCCTGGATACCGCGCTTCAACGGCGAATGAGTTGATGTAGGTGTTGAATCCTTCATCCATCCATGCATAGCGGCGCTCGTTGGATCCGACGATCATCGGAAACCATTCGTGTCCGTGCTCGTGATTTATCGTCCCGAAGATCGACGCCTGATCGTCATTGCCGTAATGCACCATGACGAACATCGGGTACTCCATCCCGCCCACCGGCCCGGCGACGCTGGTCGCTTGCGGGTAGGGGAACGGGAAAAACAGTTCCGAGTACTGCCTGATCGTCCACTGGGTTTGCTCGGCGCCGTGTTCCCAGGCCTTTCCGGCTTTCGGGAATTCGTAGTATGCCTGCGTCAGAATTCCGTTCCAGCTGGTCGCATCCCATCGAAAGTCGGGAGCTCCTGCCCACGCGACATCGTGGACATTTCGCGCGCGAAACCGCCACGTCCTGGTACCCTCCTTTCGCTGAGTCTTCGCCGCGGCAGCTTCAGCCTGCGTGATGATCTGGACTACTTCGCTGCTGCGCGACGCGGTCGACAACCGTCGGCGCTGTTCGGAGGTCAGAACATCCGCTGGATTCTGTAGCACACCGCTGCCGGCGACCACGTACCCGGCCGGCACAGTCACCGAGTAGTCCACGTCGCCGTACTCGAGATAGAACTCGCCCTGCCCGAGATAGGGATCCGTGTTCCAGCCTCTAACGTCGTCGTAGACCGCCATCCGCGGAAACCATTGAGCGATTTCGTAGAGTGCGCTGTCTCGTCCCATTCTGTCCGATCCGTGCTCCGGAACGCGGAACGAATAGCGGATCGCGATGGTAGCCTTCCCTCCGCGCGGCAACAGAGGGGAAGCAAGGTCGAGCCGCATCATGGTGTCGTTTATCCTGGGTTGCACCGATGCGCCATTCACGCGCACGTCTTTCAGGTTGTATCCGCCCTCGAACCCTCTCACGCCCCAGCGGGAGTCGGCGGGAAAGAGCGCCGAGCCTTTGCTGCCCGTGTGATAGAGATTCTGATCCACCTGGACCCAGACATAACGGAGTGTATCGGGTGAGTTGTTCGTGTATCTGATCTCGACGAAGCCTGTGATCTCGGTGGTGCCAGTGTCGAGAGAAGCCGCGATCGTATAGTCGGCGCGCTGCTGCCAGTAATCGGGGCCCGGAGCGCCGCTCGAAGAGCGGTACCGGTTCGGGCCCGGCCAATCGATCCGATTCGTCGTCGCAAATGGATCATCCCGCTGCGTGTCGAACACCGGACGGGCACGCAGTGCTGCCGTAGTATCTCCCGAGGTCTCCATCCGCACCGGGGCGAGCACTACTGGACGCTGCTGGGCACACGCAGTCAGCGCTATCAACAGGAAAGCGGTGGATTTCACTTTTCGAGAGCCGTTGTTAGAGAAAGTTTCGTAAGCTGTACTCGCATAATGAGCAACGTAAGGGCCATTCGGCGTTCGCCTACCTTGCAATACTCGGGTAGTGCGGATAGGCTCCCCGCAATGGCACGTCAGAAAGTCTCGGGGTTCCTCCTGGAGGGTCACGCGACAGCCGAGGGTACGCATCGCTTTCAAAAGCGCTTCGCCAAGACTCAGCCGGATCATTTTTATCGGCCCATCTCCGGAGATACCGTCGTCTCGTCGCTAGGCTTGGGCACATATCTCGGCGATTGCGACGACTCCGACGACGCGCGGTACACCTCCACCGCCAGGGCCGCACTGGATAGAGGCGTAAACCTGCTCGACACCGCGATCAACTACAGGTGTCAGCGCTCGGAACGCGCGATCGGGCAAGCTGTCCGCACAAGCGTCGCGACCGGCGCGGTAAAGCGGGACGAGATCGTTGTCTGCACCAAAGGCGGCTACATCCCGCTCGAAAAGATTCCGCCGGCTACCAAGGAAGGGTATCGCGGCTTTCTCGACAGCGAGTACTATGGGCCCGGAGTGATGGAGCCCGCCGATGTCGTTTCGGGCGGCCACTGTCTCGCGCCCAGCTACCTGGACAATCAGATCGAGCGTAGCAGAAAAAACCTTGGACTCGCCGTCATCGACGTCTATTACCTGCACAATCCCGAGCAGCAGCTGGAAGTACTGCCGAGGCCGAAGTTTCTGGATGTCATCAGGGGTGCGTTTTCGACCCTCGAGAAGCACGTCAGCCACGGCGTGATCGGCAGTTACGGTTGTGCGACATGGAATGGACTCCGGGCACTCCCCGAATCGCGAAACCACTTGAGCCTCGAGGAGCTGGTGTCGATCGCACACGAGATAGCGGGAGCGGATCACAGCTTCAAAGTGGTGCAGGTTCCGATCAACCTGGCGATGACCGAAGCCATACGCGTTCCCACTCAGTGTGTGGGCACCGATCGCATTCCGCTGCTCGAAGCCGCGGCCCGGCTCGGCATTTCGGTAGTAGGGAGTGCGACGTTAATGCAGTCCCAGCTGGTACGGGCGCTGCCGGAGCAGGTGCATTCCGCTTTCCCCGGGTTCGATACCGACGCCAGGCGCGCGATAGCATTTTCGCAGTCGCTTCCAGTGGCAGCCGCGCTGGTGGGGATGAAATCAGTCTCCCATCTCGAGGAAAACCTCGCGCCGGCTAATCACAGCTAGCGACTACGACGTGACTGAAATAGCACCGCCAGAAATCGGAGTCCCCGCTCATCATCGGCCAGGAGGCGGCTTCAGGAATCCTTGGGCCTCGGCCGAGCTGCACGGATTCGTGGATTTTTTCAAGTGGACTTTGATCGAGAGACGGCGCAACCCGCGCCGCCCCGATCCCGACCCCGCCATCTTCGTGCGCGTCGCTCCCGAGTTCGTGGTGCCGCGCGCACCTCCTGACGAGCTCACGATTACATGGGTCGGGCACACAAGCTTCCTGGTGCAGATCGCGGGGCTCAACATTCTCCTCGACCCCATCTGGAGCGAGCGCGCTTCGCCCGTCCAGTTGGTCGGGCCACGGCGCTGGGTTCCTCCAGCTGTGGAGTTCGACCGCTTGCCGCCGATCGACGCGGTAGTGATCTCGCACGACCACTACGACCATCTCGATGCCGGGACGATCTCACGCATCGCCCGCCGCTATCCCGCCGCAATGTGGTTCGCGCCGCTCGGCGTAGGCGAGTTTCTGAGACATCGTGGAGCTCGAGAGGTGACGGAACGAGACTGGTGGCAGGAGAGCTCGATCGGCGGATTGGCCCTGACCTGCGTCCCAGCCCAGCACTTTTCCGGGAGGACGCTCGGGAAGCGCAATACCACCCTATGGTGCGGGTGGACGTTCCGTTCCAGGCATCAGACAGTGTTTTTCGCTGGGGACACAGCTTTTCATCCGGAATTTGGCGCTATCGGCAGACGCTGTGGTCCCTTCGATCTGGCGATACTGCCGATCGGAGCCTACGAACCCCGCTGGTTCATGGGCGCGGTTCATATGAATCCGGAAGACAGCATGAAGGCGGTCGTTCAATTGTCTGAAGCACAAAACGGGAAACGTCTAGTGATGGCCGCTGCGCATTGGGGGACGTTCAAGCTCACCGACGAGCCGATGGACGAGCCTCCTGCGAAAATGCGCGAGGAATGGCGGGCATCCGGTCTGGACAGCAACGACCTCTGGATCATGCGACATGGTGAGACGCGCAAAATCAGATAGTTGATCCGCGCGGTTGAGATTCGCGCTTGCACGTGATATGGAATGTGACAGCTTTGTTGTGCGCGAATCTTGCTAACGGTTCATACGAACCCTCCTACTCGGAGCATTCCCATGGCTGCAGCCAAGAAGTCCAGTCGTTCAAAGAGCGGTAGAAAAAGGTCGCGGTCCGGATCCTCCGGACGTAAGCGCGGAGGTGCGAGAAAGCGCGCTACCAAACGCTCCGCAAGCGCTCGCAAAGCGCCGCGCCGCGGCGCCCGGAAGTCTTCCAGGCGCAAGAGCAGCGGACGAAAGGCAGGAGCGCGGAAGAGCGCCAAGCGTAGCCGCCCTCGCCGTAAATCGCAGTCTCCCGTAGCCCGCGTGAAACGAGTTGCCAGTGGGGTCGTTCACCAGGCTGCAGACTTGGGCGAGCGAGCGGTCGACACGGTTACCGAGTTCGTCCAGGACCGCTTCTAGTTTCAGCGCCGTTCGACAGCCGCGCCGTTACCTGGCGCCGGCTGTCGCGCCACGGTTGTTGTGCGCCCGTAGCCACTTCTCGACTTCGCTGAATACGCGCTCGCGTCCGTAGTCGACGGTGATGATGTGCCCCGCGCCTTCGGTCCAGACGAGTTGTTTTTCTTCCGCCCCGAGCTTATCGAGGGCAAATTCCGCGACCTCGGGAGCTACACGCGGATCCTCCCGCGACTGCACGATGAGAGTGGGGGCAGTCACGCGGGGAAGTGCCCTCCTCGCTCGGCGCATCACCTTCGAAAGCTCGAACAGCGCGCGCCCGGTCACCGACCCATAGGCGAGATTTTTTTCGCGCTCGATCGGATCGTGAATCGAGCGGGGACTCCTCGCGCTTATTTCTCCAGCCAACCCTCCCCAGAGCCAGTGCGTCGCCGCTGCGAGTCGGAGCAGCCGCGGCATCCCCACGTAGGGCGCGATGAGGATCAGTGACGAAATATCCCGGACTTCGGCGGCGAGCAGAACAGCCAGCGCTCCACCCATCGAGAGGCCGACGACGTTGACCGCGGGGTACTGCTCGCGCATCTCGAGCAGCGCGCTCCTCGCGGCATCGATCCATTCTTCAGCGCGGGATCGCTTGAAGTCGCGCAGAGTGCGCCCGTGCCCCGGTAGAAGCGGGACGAATACGCCGTATCCTGCCTTGTGTAACCTCTGGGCAAGCCGGGAAAGCGTCTGCGGAGTGTCTCCAAAACCATGCAGGAGGAGGACTCCGGGTGAGCCCTCCTCCTGCAGATCTATCGTTTGAGCGCCCTTTATTACGGCAGCTTCGTCAGCGTCTCGCCGATCGCTCATTCATCCTCATGACTGGGACATCTCGTTCGTGACGGGGATCGTCGAATCTCCGTTCCCGTTTGCGCCGAACGTCGACGACAGGGATCCGGGCTCGATCAGGAAGGTCATCCCCTTTCTCTCCGCGATTCCAGCCGACACCAGGCGACTGAGGGCCAATGCAATCGACTCCCTCGTGGCGCCGACCATCTCACAGAGCAGTCGATGGTGAGTGTTCTCCAGCTTCAGACGGCCGTCCGGCGCCGTGAAGCTGCGATCCGTGCTGAGATGGAATAGTGTGGAAATCAACCGCTGATCCACGTTCAGCGCCGCCAGCTCGTGAAGCTTTTCGAGCAGATATGCTCGCTCCGACATTATCTGCGACAACAGTGGGATCGTCTGAGCGGGGCGCTCTCTCACGAAGGCGCGGAACTGAGCTCCACTCAGAAACATTGTCTTCGTTTCTTCGGACGCGCTCGCGTCCGTGACGTAGTGACTATTGGGAGACAGTCCTTCACTTCCGAATGTCTGCCCAGACGTCGCGATGACGGGAACGAATCCGCGTCCGACTTTGATCTTGTTTCGGAGAACGATGTGGCCGTCGAGAACGATGAAGACGCCGTCTGCCGGGGAGCCGCGCTGATAAAGCTGAAATCCCGTCGGCCAGTTTGCTTTCGCGCCGTATGCGCCAATGGGCGCTACTTCGTCCGAAGTGAGACGTGACCGTCGCACTCCGAGATGCCCGTTTCTCATCTGGCTGTCTTTCATTTCAGGTGTCGTCGAGCGGTCATCTAACGCAATGTCCGGGCCCGGACAAGAACGACGATGACTTCGCGTTCATCTTTTCCTTAGCAAATCCGCCGCCATCTGCAATGCGCGGGTCGCCGCATCGAAGCGTTGGGCAAGATCCGTCAGCTCTCGGCCCACAACCGCCTGGTCTCCAGATCGAATGGCTTCATTCACTGACGGTAGGACCATTGTTGCGTATCCATTGTTCTCGTCGGAGGCGTAAATGAGGTTTCTGAACCAGGGGCGAGTCACCAGGCCCTGCGGTCTTGTAAGGTGGCGTTCAACTTCGAGCAGACGCGCATTGACCTGTTTCGCAATTCCCGGCGCCAGCTGAGCCGTAAGAGCCTGATCCCGCGCAGCATTGAATGCCACCGCCGCATCCTCCATTCTCCCGATTGCCGTGGTCAAGCCGGCGGTCGAAACTTTCCAGCGTTTGTCGGCAATTGCCTGGTCAGCCTGTGATCCGAACCGCCGCATCGTACGCGCGTATTCCACATAGTCGTACGGCAGGATCTCGGCATTCGCGATTCGCAGGAGCGTCGCGGCTCCGATACTTGCGGTTGCTGCATGAACCTCGAAGCTCGGATCACCGAACTTGGTCATCCAATGGTACGAGTGATAGACTCCTGACGGCCCGCCAAAACCCCAGTCGACGATCGGAATTCCGAGATGATTGTAGAATCCGGCAAAGTCGGAGCCGCCACCCGGATCGCCCATCTGTGGCTCGAGTGAATCCGCCGCGAGATTCGCGCGCTTCCTCCAGACATCGTACACGCTGCCCTGATGACTCGGATCAGGAACCGCTTTCGCAACATCGCGCAGCAACGAGCGCAGAGATGGCGATCCCCCACCGCCGAAGTTCAGGCCCTGCGCAACATCGTCCTGGTTGAGATAGGCAACCGCACCGCTTTTCAGTCGAAGCGAATCGTCTTCCACGTACTCCGTGGATCCGATCAATCCCCACTCTTCCGCATCCCACGTCGCGAACACTATCGTGCGCTTGGGTTGCTTCCCCGCCTTCACCTGCTCGGCTATTGCACGAGCTGCTTCCAGCACGCTCACCGTCCCGCTCACATTGTCCGCCGCGCCGGGCCCCCAGGCATCACGATGCCCGCCGATCATCACGATCTCATCGGGAAACTCGCTTCCACGAACGATGCCGAACGTGTCCCAGATCTCCTTGTAGGGGTTCGTCGTGGCATCGGTCGTCACCGCAATCCGCGCCTGCACGGGACCGGGACCAACGTGGTACCGGAACGGAAGGCCGCCCTGCCACGGCTGCGGAATTGATTTGCCGGCCAGCCCGTGAAGCAGCTCGGCAGCGTTTCCATAAGAGATGGGCAGCACTGGAATGTGCGGTACTTCCATCTGCGACACCGGGATCCGCTTGGCGTTCGCCGTGCTTGGGTAGCCGGGCGTGCTTGGATCACCGTTTGGATTCATGACGCTTCCGCGCTGAATCCCGCGCGAGTTCCTCATCGGGCCGATGGGATACACATCTCCCCGCACATATCCATCGTCGGCAGGATCGCTGTAGATCAGCAACCCGAGAGCGCCATGCTTCTCGGCCTCGCGAGCCTTGATGCCGCGAAACGACCGGCCGTAGCGCGCGATTGCGATTTTCCCCTTCACGGACACGCCCATTGAGTCGAGCTGAGCGTAGTCTTCGATCAGCCCATAGTTCACGTAGACGACGTCACCGCGGACATCTCCGGCCGCTCCATACCCGTTGAACGCCATCACCTGCGGAAATGCGACTGATGTCGTGTCTTCCGGGATCGGCCCCTCCTGCAGATTTAGCTCGAGCGAGTCGGGCGCGATTCGCCACACTCGCGTGCTCACCGGATGGGGCATCCAGATCCGATACGCGCGCACATCGGTCATCAGGCCCCAGGATTTCATCTGGCTCACCACATAGTCGCGGGTTCGCGCCTGTGCGGGTGTTCCGGCCATGTGAGGCTGAAGAGAGAGAAACTTCGAGTGCGCGGACGCGCTCGAAGGCGATGGTCGGCTGATCGCATCGGCTTCCGCGGCGCGTTCGGACACTGCCGATTGGGGCGAGTATCCGGGAGTCGTCTGCGCGCGGAGCGGGAGAGCGAGAACGAGTGTTATCGAGAACGCGAGTTGTCTGTTCATTCCCGGCGGATTCCTGTGTTTGGCTTTGTGGCGGTGAAGGAGCAGTGAGTCAATCGTCCAGCTGTTCGAGCGCGTCAGAAATGGCTTCACGGAGTCTGGCTTCGCCTTCCACTCCCGGAGCGACGCCACCCGCGAGCGAATTGAACTTCGTCAGCATCTCGGCTTCCACGAATTTCTCGGGATGTCGCACCCCGAGAGACTCGAGAGAGCGAACTGCCAATCGTCGAAGCAGCGACAGCGTCGAGCTCTCGAGTTCCGCCAGGGAACGTGGATCAGCGGGTGGCGCCACCATCGCGCGGTCGCGCTTGCGCTTCGGGGCGTCGAGGAGCGCCGAGATGGATCCCAGTTTTACGACGAAGGAGCCCGGCGTATGCTCTCGCCATTCAACGACGACGCCACGTCGTCGCATGGCCGGCAACAATGCGACGATCGCCGCACGCACTGCCGAGACTCCGCCGGGACTCTGGTTGCCGCGTCCGGTTATCAACAGGACTTCGCTCGTCCGACTGACCTGGCGCTCGCGTAACCACGCCTCAACGCGAAAGCGTGCGTCCGCGGCGGTCGGGAGCGATTCCCGAAGATTCAGAATGTTCTTCGGCCCGAACTCGGCTTCATCGAAAGCTTTCCAGACTGAATGAAGGGAGACTCTACCGGATCGCATTCTGAAGTATACGCCCGTCCAGTTTCTCCTGCGGAGTTACGTGCACAATCGCCGCCAGCGTGGGAGCCATGTCCACCACCCTGGCAAATTCCCCATAGCGTCCGGGCTTGATGGCGGTCCCGTAGAAAATGATCGGAACGTGCGCGTCCGAATCGTTGGGACTTCCGTGCTGCGCCGACGCAAAGCTGCTCAACCAATAGTTGTAGGGCGCCAGCGATACGACGAGCGCAGCCTTGCTCTCGTCGGCAAACATGTGCAGCCACCGGCGCGCGATTCTGTCGTTCACGGTGTCGGCCCGCGTCAGCTCCGAGATCCTGTCCGCCCGAGCAATCCCTGGCACCCGAAGAAACTCAGCACGCAACGCACGCAGAAGCGAATCCTGATTGATCCTCGCTGCCGCCAAAGCCGACCGGTCAAGCTCGAGCACTCCGGAATCGAACGAGAAACCATTTCCTTCGTAGACCCCATAGGAGTAGTTGAGTCCCATGCCTGGCACACCCGCCTTAGCGAGCGAGTTGCTCAGTCGCTGCAGAACCGGACGTACATCGACGCGAATCGCTCCCGTGTTTGGATCGTGAGCATGGACTTCCGGAAAGGGCGTCAGTCCGTGATCCGCCGTGAGCGCTACTACGACATCCTTCGCGTTTCTGATGCGGAAAAGCGAATCCAGGAAAACGCCCAACGATCGATCGAGGCGAAGTATCTGATCGTGCATCTCTCTGGAATCCGGACCATATCTGTGGCCGATCGCATCTGTCGTGGACAACGAGATCGCCAGCACATCGGTCTGCGGGCCCGCGCCGAGGTTGAGCGCGTTGACCCCCGCGAGGGCGAAAGTGAGCGTCAGCTCGTCCATCCACGGAAATT
>Ga0193726_1003368_pt1 | contig 10201 bp, 7 predicted proteins | sample H2c1metaG_FD_144928 | JGI IMG/M metagenome (GOLD analysis project Ga0193726, IMG submission 144928) | Soil microbial communities from a riparian zone of the East river system, Colorado, United States - H2c1 | ecosystem: Environmental > Terrestrial > Soil > Riparian zone | place: USA: East River... | reverse complement strand
CGGCGGCCTGTTAAGAGTTTATGCGATGGATATGAAACCGCCGCTCCCCGCTTGTCAACCGCTGATCGTCAATTTGCAGAGTGCGTGTTTCGACCTTTTCAAAGCCTGAGGAAATAGGGAATTGCGATGAGCACAATTCCGATCGCAATGAGCAGAACAGGGTTGGATACGAAGTAGGGAAAGATCATCAGAGCCAAGCCACAGACCAATGGGACAACAGCTCTCTGTTTGCGACCATAGATGAGAAAGCCAAGCCCGATTGAGCCGAATAGCAAACCCCAAAGAAGAGACGAGGTGTCCAATGTGCTGAAAGATGCCTACTCGATCTGGCTGTACGCTGCAAACGCCTATACTAGGACTTCAATTCGCGCAATTCCGGGGAACACCATAGTGACGACACCAGCCAGCCCGTCCAAGAAGACCTTGGCGGGGCTTGCGCCTCCGCCTTTGAAGCCCGCCTCATTTCTGGCTACCGTGCGCTCCACCAAGGGTAATCCTTTTGAAATCATTCCGCTGCAGGCCTATGAGCAGCCATTCTACCTATCGAAGTGGCTCCTGGGTCCCGTGCTCATGGTCAACGACCCGGAAGGCGTGCGTCGCGTCCTTCTGGATAACGTTGCCAACTATCCCAAGGAGGAAATGGGGGATGAGTTTTTTTCCGCCATGTTCGGCGAAGGCCTGCTGAGCGCGCCGGGCGCCAAATGGCGGACCCACCGCAAGGTGATGGCACCCTCCTTCGGCACGCGTACGGTGGAGTCGTATGCGCCGGCCATGGTCGAGACAACGGTCGCCTTTGCAGATCGTTGGGATACGCTGCCCCAATCCTCGGAAATGGACATTGCCGCAGAGATGCAGGCGCTCACCTTGAAGATCATTTGCCGGACCATGTTTTCCTCGGACGCTGAGGAACTGGCGGCGCACGCGGATCAGGCGCTCGACTTCGCGCAGGCATCTTTGGAATTCGGCCTGCTCGATGTTCTGCCGGTGATAGGACCCTGGCGCATCAAGCGCAAGCAAGAGGCCATCCGCGCACACTTCAAGAGCATGGATGCGGCCATCTATCGACTGATTGGCGAGCGCGAAAAGATTCACAATGAGGCGCCCAAGGATTTTTTGACCCGTCTCGTCGCGGCGAAGGATCCGGACGATGGTGTGGGCTTGAACGCCAATGAAGTGCGTGACGAGGTGATCACTATTTTCATGGCCGGCCATGAGACCACCGCCGTGACCATGACCTGGGTGTGGTACTTGCTGTCGCAGCATCCTGCCGAAGAAGCGACGCTGCACCGGGAATTGGACACCGTACTCGGTGGCAGAACGCCGATGGTGGAGGACCTGCCCAATCTGCCGTACACACGCATGGTCATCGAGGAAACGATGCGCGTCTACCCGCCGGCGCCCGGGATTTCCCTGAGAGAGGCCAAGGAAGCCGACGAGTTGTGCGGCTTCAAGGTGAGGCCGGGACTGCAGATTTTGGTGTCGCCGTGGATATTGCATCGCCATCGGCGTCTCTGGGATGACCCGGAGCGCTTCGACCCAACGCGATTCGCCAAGGAGTCGAGCGAAAAGCGCCCGCGCTTCGCGTACCTACCCTTCGGAGGCGGCCCGCGAGTGTGCATCGGCGCAACACTCGCCATGACCGAAACGATATTGATACTCGCCGTCCTCGCCCAGCGATTTCGCCTGCGGCTCAAGGAAGGCGAAGTAGTTACGCTGCAAACTCGCATCACCTTACGCCCTAAGAACGGAATGATGACTATTTTGGAGCGCCGCGAACCCGTGGCACAGCCGGATCGCGGTCGGGAACCGCCACCGCAGCAGGTTGCGATTCGCTAGCTGGGACTCGGGCTACCGCACCTGCCCTCTCCTGAAAGCCCGCGCCTTGCTCGCTTGCCGGTGCGCGCGAGTGGCGTGGCATTGACTCTCGTTGGACGGTCAACGCAGAAATTCGGCAAGCCGCTCTCGCAAGAAGGTCTCGGAAGAGACCACGCGTCCGTCCGAGAATCGAATCTGGTACGGAATTCCCGACATCGACGAGACCGATGCACACAGTCGGATAAAATCATCGGCCGTCGCGACTCGAGACCCAGCGCCCCGACGTTTCAATCGCAGGTGATCCGCGGCCGCTTTCGCCTCGTACGCGACGCCGTTGCGTATAAATTGGGCATTCTGCAAGGATTCGATGCTGGCGATCAGGTAGTCGATCTTCTTCTCTTCCACTGGCATCGGGGTCCCGGCAAACGTCAGAGTGCCAAGTGAGAGAAGGAATATGCTGATCAGGACACGCATGTGTTGGCCTTTGGCAGCGATGTGATGTGTACGAATTCGCTTCTACCGTCCATACGTGGTTATGACATAGGGGTCAACAGCCATCAATGCTCATACGTCCTGATCTCGAGTAGGTGCTTGTTGGGATCGTTGAAGTACAGGGTTGGCGCGAGACCCCGAGCTCCCGCCTCCTCGCCCGGTCCGGTATTCACCCCGACCGAGTCAAAAGTGGGTCCATGGCCGATGTTGGCGGCTTTGATCCGCCTCAATATGGCCTCGAAGTCGGCCCTTGAGACCGCAAATGCGTAGTGCTCGAAACCGGGCGTACCCCACGGGGCCATTTGAATCAGAAAATCGGGGCCGACTCGGAGGACCGTAAACGGGCCGTCCGTTCCCTCCGCGATGAATCCCAGTACGCCGGTGTAGAACGCGACGCTGGCGTCCAAATCGTTGACCTTGACAATAATGTGATCAAGTGTGGCCATGGAGTGATTCCTCCGGTGTGAGAGCCTGCCGGTCCTTTAGTGGGCCGTTTCCAGTTCGCTGCTTCCATATAGCGGGGAGTCCTTCGGAATGGGTTCGTTCCAAATGTAATGGCTGAACCAATCCAGATTCGCTTGCAACAGCGCCAACGCGGATTTTGGCTTGTCGATGCCGTGGCCAAAGCCCGTATAAAGGATCAGGCGCGCATCGACGTGCTGATCGAGGAGACCGCGGTAGAGCTCAAAGGAGTCAGGAACCGGCACCCGCCGGTCTGCGCTGCCGTGCTGGATCAATGTCGGCGTTTTAGCTTGGCGGATCGTCGTGATCGGAGAAGTCTTGGCGTAGATCTGCGGATCGTCCCACGGCGTCGCGCCCAAGTACTGCGGCGTAAACGGCGTGATGTCGGTGCTCACGTAGTATGTGGTCCAGTCGCTGATGCCGGCACCGACGGAAATTGCCTTGAAGCGGTCGGTGTGAGTGGTCAGAAACGCTGAGATGTACCCGCCCTGCGACCAGCCCATAGCCGCCAATCTGTTGGGATCCACGATGCCCCTGGCGATCAGCGAATCGACGCCGCTCATCACATCCCACATATCACCGACGCCCAAGTTGCGCACATTCAGCGCGCGAAATGCGGCCCCGTATCCGGCACTGCCGCGATAGTTGGGCTCGAGGACCAACGCGCCCTTGGCCAGAAACGCTTGCACAGGATACGCATAGTCGTTGGGCAGAAAGCGGGGCTGGGAAACACCGGTCGGTCCGCCGTGTATCTTGACCAGCAACGGGTATTTGCGCTTCGGGTCATAGCCCGCGGGCTTGTGCAGCACGCCTTCGATGAGTGTGCCGTCCTTGCTTTTCCATGACACGGCTTCCACGCTGCCGAGCTTCCAACCCCGGACTTGCGCGCTGAGATCGGTGAGTTTTTTCGGCGCGAAGCTACGGGCGCTCGAGATATAAAGCTCGGTCAGATGCGTTGCATCGTCCGCCGTGAAGGCAATGGAACCGCCGTCAGGCGTTATCGACGCCTCGTCGACAATCAAGGCGTCTTCCGTGGACACCGGTTGCACCTGAAATGTCGCTGCGTCCAAACGAAACAGTCGCGCGGTCAGTCTCTGCATAGCACGGAAGTACAATCCGTTGGGGACCCAGTTGAGCGCCTGCGGATCCTCATCGAAATTCTTGGTCAAATCGCGAACATCGGCGGCGGTCGTAGCAGGTTTTGCCAGGACAGTCGCCAGATCAACCTGCGCGATGTGAGTATTGGCGTAGAAAAATTTTGGCTGCCCGAGACTGCTGATAAACGCGAGCTGCTTGCCGTCCGGGGAGAACATCGGCGATCTGTCGGGGCCCGAGAGCGCCACGATCTTGGACACCGTTGCTGCGCCGGACGAGCGAGGCAAGTCCATCAGGTAGATGTCCTCATCCTTGGCAAATGCCGGCAACGGATTGTGGCCTGCGCCGAAGGCGACCCGTGTGGAATCCGGCGAGACGGCGAAAGAGTTGACATTGAGTGTGGGGTCAAAGGTCAACTGCTTTGCGGTTTGCGGTGCCGTCGCTTTTAGCGCGGCCTCTGCGTCCACCCACCACAGTTGATTCTGCTCGTAATCCTTTTCGATGACGTCGTATGCGCTGTAGCGCTCCTTGCGCGCTTTGCTCGCCTTGCTTGGGCGCACAGCGGCGGTAAACAGGATCGACCGGCCGTCCTTCGCCCAATGAAAGTCTTCCACGTTGGTCTGGGATTTCGTGAGCGGCCAGGCCTCTCCACCATCCGGCCGTATGATCCAGATCTGCTTCGCAGCCGGCTTAGGCAGGTCTGCTGCGTCGCCCTTGTCGGCATCTTTAGCCGCGACATCCTTTTGAACCGGCGCGAGCGGCTCCGCGACATACGCTTCACGCTCAGTCAAGAACGCAAGCCAACGCCCGTCGGGCGACCATTGCGCCGGGCCGGCTGATTTTTTCCCGCGCGTGAGCTGAACCGTTTCGCCGCCGGCGACATTGACGCGCCAAAGCTGCCACACAAACTCGTCTTCTTTCCAGTTGGTCTCGCGCTGCAGGTAGGCGACCGAGCGCGCGTCGGGTGAAATCGCGGGTGCGCGGATACTGTTGCGGCTTAAAGATTCGGCGAGCGTGGCCTCGTGTGCATCCTGGGCCAAGGCACTCATGGGAACCGCGGCTAACACGAGAAGCGCCGAGCCGAGTCGGAAACGCCGGAGTCTCTTCATCCTATCTCCCCGCGAGAAGCGCTGGCCTTCAGGCCGGCGCGGCTAATTACCCACATGCGTCGGCGTCGGCGGCGCGGATTTCAACGGTATCTGCGGGGAGTTCTTGAGCTGCCCTAGAACCTCGGCGATGGCGGCGTCCAATTGCACATCGGTGCCCCCGTTCACCGCCAAGGGGTCCAAGGGAACCTCGAGATCAGGCGCTACGCCCTCATTCTCGACACGCCATTCGCCCTCCGGCGTGAAGACGCGAAAGAATGGCACCGACAGGAAGCCGCCGTCGATCAACTCTGGGTTGGCGGAAATCCCAATTAGGCCGCCCCAGGTGCGGGTGCCGATGAGTTTGCCCAACCCAAGGCGCCTGAACCCGTACGGCAGATAGTCACCGCCCGAACCCGCATCCTGATCGATGAGCATCGCCTTTGGACCGTAGATGGCTGCGGCCGGCGTGTTGAATATCAGTGCGTCACGGTCTTTCCAGCCGGAAAGATACTTCCGATTCAGCACCTCCAACACATAGTTGGCTGCCTGGCCGCCGCTGTTGCGACGATCGTCGACGATGAGGCCGGGCTTGTCGACTTGCGCAAAGAACATCCGATTAAAGAACGTGTACCCATCGTCGGCGGTGTCGGGCAGGTACACGTATGCGACCTTGCCGTCGCTCTTGCGCTCCACGTAGTCTCGATTCGCTTCGACCCAAGCCCATTGGCGCAGCGCAGCCTCATTGGGAACGGGTATTACAACCGCGGTGTGCATCCCCTTCTGAGTGCCGTCGCGACTCACAGTTAGTGAAACTTGTTTTCCGGCTGTGCCCTCGAGCAGCGAGAAAATGTTCACCGACCCATCCAACGGGTGACCATTGATCGCCAGTATCGCGTCACCCTCGGCGACATCCACCCCCGCCGTTGCGAGCGGCGCGACCAGAAACGGATTCCAGCGATCGCCGCGATAGATCTTGTCAATACGGTAAAGATTGTTTTCAACCTTGAAATCGGCGCCGAGCAGCCCGACGCCAACGGGGGTCCCCGCATACAGGTCACCGCCGCCAATGCGGTTATGCCCAACCTGCATCTCGCCGATCATCTCGACCAGCAATTCATTGAGGTCCTCCCGTCGCTGCACGAACTGCAGCAGCGGCTCATAGCGGGCGCGGATCGCGGCCCAAGGCAGTCCGTGCATGTTCGGATCGTAGAAGTACTGCTGCTCCATGCGCCAGGTCTCATCGAAGATCTGGCGCCATTCTTGACGCGGATCGACGAGCATTCGCATGCCGCTCAAGTCAACGGGTTTCGACTCGAGCTTTTCATTGGCATCGGCCACCTCCAATTTTCCCTCGCCCACCGTCAGCAGCAGCTTTTTCGCATCCGCACTGGCAGAAAGGTCGACAAGATGCGCCTTCAGCAGCTTCTCCTCCCGATCCTCGAAATTGAATCGATAAAGATCGGCATCTGCGTCCTTGTTGGGACCCGGTGGTTCTGTGGTTGACCCAGGCTGGCGCCGGGCGATGTAGAACAAAGCTCCGTCAGAGGCGACGACAAGACGTTCATAATTTCGCTCCGTAACCGGGATCGGCACGAAGCGCTGCGACAGGCCCGACAGATCGATGCGGGTAGGCTTGACCGGCTTGTCAGCCTTTCCATCCTCATCGGGCCTATTTGACTTGCCGGTCTTCTCGGTCTTCTCGGTCTTTTCGGTTTTTTCGGTGTCCTTATCTTTATCCTTGCTCTTGCTGCCCTTGGCTTCCTCATCGCCGCTCTTGGGCGGCAACGGCGAGTGCCCATCGGCGGACAGCACCGCCGCATAGAGGGCCATGCGCAGCGGCCGTTCTTGCGTCGACATGTCGAGCGAGACGCGCGTGGGGCCGGCGTCGATCGAGGCCGTAAAATACAGCAGATCGTTGCCGCCGAACACCGGTGTATCGGTTTGCACAAAAGAGTCCGCGAGATCGAAACTCTTGGCGCCGACGAAGCCATGCAGCCGCACACGCGTGAGGTAATTCTCGCCCACCAGCGTATAGGCGATCCACTGGCCATCGGGTGAGAACCCTACCTGGAACGGGTGTCGGCGAGGGCTCGTGTCGATGAGAGTGACAGCGTCAGTGACGAGATCGATTGCATAGAGTCGCAAGTGGTTGTCTTGAAACACGACGCGGCGAGCCTCGGGTGACCAGCCGAGCAAGGTGAGATAGCCCATATTCCCCAACGCGTGCCGGATTGGTTTCTCGAGCCCGATGGCATCGCGCACTAACAAGACCTGAGTGCCACCCTCATCGCTCAAATAGGCAATGCGTTGACCGTCTTTGCTCCACACGGCATCCGACTCGCGCACCCCCGAGCTCGCCGTCAGATTGCGCACCGAACCATCCTTGACCGGGACACTGAAGATGTCGCCGCGTGCCGTTATCAGTACGCGTTTGCCAGTGGGTGACAGATGCGCGGACGTGAGGTTCTTCGAAGCGTCCTTCCATTGCGGTCGCGCCTGAATTGATTGCAGTTCCAGATGGATGGAGATCGGCTGAATTTGTCCGCTGGCCACGTCCAGGGTCTTCAGCTGACCACCCACTTCGTAAACGATGGTGTGGTCGAATGCCGCGGCATTGCGCACATCCCACTGCGTTTCATGCGTTAGCTGCCGCAGCGAGTGTGCGTGGGCGTCATATAGGTACAAATTGGCAGCGCCTTCGTTGCGGTCGGATATGAACGCGACGTCATCGCCGATCCACATGGGATTGCTATCGGAGGCATTTACATGCGGAATTTTCTCGAGTTGATTGCTGATCGGGTCAATAATCCAAATGGGTGGCGTGTCTCCGCCGCGATGTTGACGCCAACCGCTGACGCCGGCATAGGCCATGATGTAGGGGCGATAGGCCAGGCGCTTACCGTCGGCCGACCAAGCGCCCTCGACCGCGACTGCTTTCATCACCTTCTTCTCGTAGCCGCCGGTGAGCGGGACCTCGAACAGCTGACCACTGCGGCTGTTGGCGATCTCCCGATTCGAAGTAAACAGTACCCGCTTGCTATCGGGGCTCCAGCCCGTAACCAGGTCCGCTGCCGGGTGCCAGGTAAGCCGCCGCGGTTGACCGCCGTCGACCGACACCACGTAAACGTCCGTGTTGTTGTCGTAGGCGGCCGAAAAAGCGATCCACCGGCCGTCCGGCGAGAAATGCGGCGCAAATTCCGCCGCGGGATGCGCTGTGATTCGTACCGGCCGGCGTCCGTCGCGCTCGCTTATCCAGATGTCGCCGCCGAAAACAAAGGCAAGATGCTCTCTGGATAGGGAGGGCTGGCGTAGCAAGCGCGTGCCCGAATCGTCGGCCGCATTAGCAGCGGTACTTTGATAAAGAAGAAAGAACGCCAAGAGTTGAAAAAGAAATCCGCGCGCCTGCATAACACTCCCACGGGGTTTTACTCGAAAGGTACCGCTGTTCCGGACGAGACATTAGCAAATGCACGCGCCCGTGACTTAAGTTTCGCGGCCTTTTTGCGGGGTTGCGGGGAACGGTGTAAGGGCGGCCCGCAAGCGGCGGCTGGGTTGATTTGCAGCTGCGCGGCTCAACGCACCCGCAAGGTGATTTGGTCAGCCTCTTCCGTAGCCTGTAGATCAAAAGCGCGCTCCAGGCTTTTGACCCATCCCGCAATGTTCTCGCGCTCTACCGTCCCCGTAATCACGAGTCCGCCCACATTGCCGCTTTCCAACACAATGGGCTTCGGTGCGTAGCGATTCACATCCTCAAGCACGTAGCGCAACGGTTGCAGATGAAATGCCAGATGCCCGGTCTGCCAGTCGGTGGCGGGACTTTCCATCTTGGTCGGTTCCTCGATTCCGGCGCTGCCGGCTGTGGTTTGTTGTCCGGCAACCAGATGAACACTGCGCAGCTTGGGCTTGAATTCATGCAGCACCGACACCGGCAAAAAATGGCTCACCGGCTCAACCACGACACGCCCTTCCGTCACGGAGACGACGGCTCGATCACTGTCCCGCTCCACATTGAACGCGGTTCCCACGGCGACAATGGTCGCATCCCCGACATGCACTTTGAATGGTCTGGCCGCGTCTTTGGCCACCATAAACAGCGCCTCACCCTTGGTGAGCTCAATGTTTCGCTCTTTTTCGGACAGGGCCACCGTGATGTATGTGTCGGCAGCCAGAGCAATGGTCGAACCATCGCTCAACGCGACCGTGCGATTTTCCCCGATGGCCGTCGAAAAGGTATTCGCCGCGGGTGGCGTCTTCCAGAATAGAAATGTGAGCGTGAGCATGGCGAATGCGGCAGCAACGGCAATGGCCGTCCGCGGCCGCCGCACCTGTGGCTGATCCCAATCCTTGATCGGAACCGATGCATCGTAGCGATCGCGGGCAAATTGACGGGCTGACACTGCGGATGGCGCGGGCACGTCGCGCAACACTTGAGATATCTCTTCGATGCGCGCAAAGGCTTGCGCGTTTGTTGGATTCTCATTGAGCCAAGCCTGCCACGCCAGCGTGTCCTCGATCGAAACGTCGGTACTTTGCAGCCGCACGAGCCAATCGGCGGCCGCCAGGTGTGTGGGGTCGCGGTCGATGTCGGTCGAGAGTGGCATGCCTTGGTTAGTCATTGCGTTCAACGTCCATGTATTGGCGGCAGTGGAGCAAAGCGCGTACGACGTATTTGCGTACCATGCTGTCGGTGATGCCGAGCTGCGCGGCGATGGTGGCGGCGTCAAGTCCCTGGATTTGGTTCATCACGAATGACTCCCGGCACTTTGCCGGCATCGCCTCAATTAAAATTCCAAGGTGGCGCAGAGTTTGTTCACCCGACAATTGCCGTTCCGGCGTGCGGTTTTCAGTCAACTCCGTAAAGAGCTGGCGAGCGGCCACCCTGTCGTAGTTTTGGTCTCGTCTGCGCCGGTCGATCGCGATGTTCGCGGCAGTCTTGAAAAGGAACGCGCGCAGGTAACTGACAGCCCCCGGCTGGTCCAAACTCAAAAGTCGCACGTAGGCTTCTTGGGCGACTTCGAGCGCCTCGTTGTGAGATCCGACTCTCCCCCGCAGAAAGCGAATCAAGGCTTCGTTGTGTTCACGAAACAGCCGCTCAACGACTTGGGCCCGCGATTCCTCGTGATCGGGCTCTGGGTCAGCCACCGGGTCGGCTTTGGGCGGCAACATGCTTACGGGATTCACCATGGCGGGTTTTCGGGCAGTTCAGTTTAACTTAGACGAACGAGGCCCCGAAAACGGGAATCCGGGGG
>Ga0193726_1003366_pt1 | contig 10203 bp, 6 predicted proteins | sample H2c1metaG_FD_144928 | JGI IMG/M metagenome (GOLD analysis project Ga0193726, IMG submission 144928) | Soil microbial communities from a riparian zone of the East river system, Colorado, United States - H2c1 | ecosystem: Environmental > Terrestrial > Soil > Riparian zone | place: USA: East River... | reverse complement strand
ATGAGGGCTTGGCCACCACTTTGCGCGCCACGGCGAGCAGGCGCGCACTGATTTTCAGATTGCCCGATTCCGCCGGAGGAGGCGCGACGTCGAAACGCACCTTGTCGTCGACCACCACAAAATTGATGGTGCTGCCCAGTTCCAGGGCTTCATCGGACTCGGTGACGATCAGCAAAGGCCGGCCCTTGGCTGCAGCGAGGATCTCGGCGAGCCGGCCGCCGTCGGCGCGGCCGATGAAAAGGACGTGCAGGCCCGCGATCGGGTCGCCGGGCCGCAGCTTGCGCAGCTGCACGGAGCGGCCGTTGACGCTGCGGCCGGCGACGATCTGCGCGAGCTCATCGGCCAGCGCGTCGGCGCCCATCACCCCGATTGCGATCGGGCTGTCCGCGCGCGCGAAGCTCCTGTCCGGCCATTCGATGTAGCCGCCGAACTTGTAGAGAAAGGCCGCCTTCACCCGATACTCGTCCGCTTGCGCATCGGCCCGCGCCGGGCTGGCGGCGCCTCCGGCCACGATTGAAAAAGCGAGCGCCAGCCACAGGCGGGCCACGCCGGCGAGCAAGGCCCGTCGGCGGATTCCGGCGAATTCCGGGCCCGGCCGCTTGTTCAGAGGTTCCATTTCAGCTTCACATACGCCCCGCTCGACATTTCGCTGGCGGTCGCCGGGTTCCCCGATTCCACGTGGCCGGAATCGATGAAGACGACCGAAAGCTCGGCCCCGTGCTGCAGCCGCCATGCAATGCGGATGTCCGCCGCGGTATAGGCCGGCACGCCCGGATTGGGCAGCGCGCCGACGCGCCGGACTCCGATATCGAATTCGGTGCGGTCGGGCAGATCGAACGACGAACGCAGGAGCCACTGGTGGGCCGGGTCGTTGCCCGCGGCACTGACGCCGGTCGTGTCACCGCTGTCCGGTTTCAGTCGCAAGCGCTGCTTCAGGAAGAATACTCCCGCGCTCAGGCGCCAGTTCTTCGCCGCCTGGTAGCTGCCCCAGGCCTCCAGGCCATCGCCGGTTCCTTCCATCTTGTTGCCAAGCACGACGCCGCCTCCCGGAGCGGGCTCGACGCTGCGCAGCTTGTCGTAGATGTTGTGGAACAGGGAAATCGAATATGTTGCCTGCGGCGAAGGCTGGGCCCGATAGCCGACTTCGATGACCTTGGCCACCTCGGATACGAAATCCGGACCGCCGTTCAGCTGTGTGGGACCGGCAGTCACGAAAAAGTCGCGATCGATGCGCGAGGGCGCCCTCACCGCGCGCGACGCGGCGCCCCAGACCAGGCGCTGCGGGTCGGGTTTCCAGGCGAGCCTCGCGGACGGGAGGAATTCGGCGCCGGTGTAGTAGTTGTCCTCGACCTTGCCGCCGAGGGTGAGCCGCAAATTGTCTTCGAGCAGGATTTCGTCCTGCGCGAGCACGTTGCTCCAGTGCAAGCGGCGATCGGCGGGCAGGAAGGCCAAGCCGGCGCTGTTGCCGACATGGTCGTCCCCGTAGCGGTAGCCGCCGCCCCAGGTCAGTCGATGCGCTCCGATCGCGCGCAGGCGGTGTTGGAATTCGACGTCGAAAACATTCAGATGCTCCGCGAAAGTTCCGGGGATATCGCGCTCGGTATGATCGAAATAGGATTGAACTTGCAGCTGTCCCCAATGGGCGAGGTCGCGATTCCAGCGGCCGAGCAGGTTGTTTCCGGAGATGCTCGAATCGTCGCCGAGCGCCTGATCGAGCGAGCCCCGGTAGGCGTCGCCCTGCAAGGTGAATCCGTTCGCGGCGGTCCCCCAGTCGGTGCGAAAGCCGACCTGCCCCTTGCTCCAGGCGTCGCTTGCCGTCGCGCCGCCGGCGGTGGAAGTGTTGAAGATGTCGAAAGACCTTCCGTAGATCCGGTACGACCCGCCCTCGCCGAGCGCGCCGCCGTAGCGCGCACCGTAGCCGCGCTCGAGGTTGCCGCTTCGCGCGTACGCGAATCCGCCCTGGGTATCCGAGGATCGCCGCGTGATCACGTTGATCACGCCGTTGACGGCGTTTGCGCCCCACAGCGCCGCGCCGGGACCGCTGATCACCTCGATGCGCTCCACGTCCTCGAGCATCACGTCCTGGGCGTCCCAGAACACGCCGGAGAAAAGCGGCGTGTAGACCGTGCGCCCGTCGATCAGGACCAGGAGCTTGTTGTCGATCGTATTGTTGAAGCCGCGCGCGCTGATCGCGTACGAATTGGCGTTCACGCGCGAGACCTCCAGGTTGGGCGCGAGCCTCAAGGCTTCAGCGAGACGGGTCGCGCCCGAGCGGCGGATGTCTTCTCCCGTGATCACGAATATGGAGGCGGGGGCATCCGCGAGCCGCTCGGCGTGTTTGGACACCGAGGTGACCTGGATGTTGCTCAGCTCTTCGATGCTGAGTTCCGCGAGATCGGCCACCCGCATCGGTTCCGCGGCGAGCGCTGCCGTGGCCGCGGCGACAAGCAGCGTGCCGACGACAGGCGCGCTCCGACAGCACTCCTTCGCCGACGACATGGCGCCCGGGAGTTTAGTGTGTCCGGCCCTCATGCCTGTCCCATCGTCCGTGCCCTCTCGAATTCAAACTGCGCCCGTCGCTCGCCCGGCCGGACCCTCCACAGCCCGGAGGTTCGATCTCGGGAAACCTACCTGGTTGTCGACTGCCCCACCGGTGGCCGAAACACCAGCTTGAGAAACACGCTGCGCCCGATTTGATTCCCTCCGGTCGCCGGCGGAGGATTGCCGACGAATTCGACGTGCTTGGAGTCGAACAGATCCTGCATCTGATTCTGCAAGGTCAGCGACAGCTCCGTGTCCGGGCGCACCCGCCAGCCGATCCGCGCATCCACGGCCGTATACGCGGGGACCCCTGGATTCGGGAGTGCGCTGACGTGGCGGATCGTAAAGTCGAACTGGTGCTTGTCGGTAAGATTGAGCGAGGAGCGCAGCATCCGCGTGTGCTCGGGGTCGTTGCCCAGGTTGGGTATGGCCGTGGGGTCCACCGGGCTGCCGGGCTGGAGATGCAGGTGCTGCCGCAATTCGACGAAGCCCGCGCTCAGGCGCCATGCTCTCGTCACCTGGTAGTTCCCCCAGGCTTCGACGCCGTTCGTCCTCCCTTCTGCGTTGTTCTGCACCTGCGCGGGCGGCGCCGAGCCGCTTCTCAAGCTGTCGTGGATGGCATAGAACGCTGTCGTGGAGAACGAGACCGTTTTCGTCAACTGGGCGCGATAGCCTTGCTCGAACACATTGGAAACCTCCGACTGGAAGTTCGGTCCTCCGTTGATGAGAAACGGCGGCTGGCCGGGAAAGAAGAATTCGCGGTCGACCCGGGACGGCGCCCTGACTGCGCGGGAATATGCGCTCCAGACCAGCTGATTGGTGTTCGGTTTCCATGCGACCCGCACGCTCGGAAGCCATTCGGCGCCGGTATACACATTGGTTTCCGTCTTGGCGCCCAGCGTGAGAACGACGCTGCGGCCCAGCGATATTTCGTCCTGCACGAAGAGGTTCGACCATTTCAGGTCGCGCCCCGGGGGGATGAAGCTGACGAGCAGCGAGGTCTGGGTCTGGTCGTGCGCGGTGCGATATCCCCCGCCCCACAGGATTTTTTGCCGCGCGACGAAGTCGAAGGCGAAACCGTGCTGGAACTCGAGGTCGTAGGTATCCATTTGATCCCGGAACGCGATCGTGTCGTCGCGTTCCGCATGGTCGAAATAGGCCTGCACGCGAAGGCTGGCGCCGCCGTCAAGCTGCCGGGTCCAGCGCCCGAGCAGGTTCGATCCGGAAACGGTGGGAGTGCCTAATACGTTGCGCTCGCCTTCGCCGTTGTACGCATCGCCCTGAAACGTAAAACTGTCGTTGCCGCCGCCCCAGTCGGCCCGGAACCCGGCCTGTTGCCGCTCGTAGCTGTCGTGCGCGTCGGCGCCGCTGGCGAACGTGGTGCTGGTGCGGCTCAAGCCTTTTGCGTAAGCGCGGAATGTGGCGTTCTCGCCGAGCTTGTCGCCCACGCGGAAGGCGACGTCTGTCCCGGTGTTGCCGGAACCAGCGCTGAAGAGAATCCCTTGAGTCTGCTGCGAAGAGCGCGTGATCACGTTGATCACGCCGTTGACGGCGTTCGCGCCCCACAGCGTTCCCCCGGGGCCGTCGATCACCTCGATGCGCTCGACGTCTTCCAGCATGACGTCCTGCTGGTCCCAGAACACCCCGGCAAAAAGCGGCGAATAGACCGTGCGGCCGTCGATCAGCACCAGCAGCTTGTTGCCGATCGCGTTATTGAAACCCCGGGCGCTGATCGCGTAGGTGTTCGAGTTGACTTTCGCGACCTCGAGATTGGGCGCGAGCCTGAGCGCTTCGGGAATCGTGGTCGCGCCCGAGCGCCGGATATCCTCGGCGGTGATCACGAAAATCGATGCGGGGGCATCCGCGAGCCGTTCCGGACGCTTCGACACCGAGGTGATTTCGATATTGCTCAGTTCCTCGAGGCTCAGGTCCGCCAGATCGCCGGCGAGCTGAACTTCCGCGGCGAGAACACCCGGAGGCGCCGACGTAAGGAACAGGACACAGAAAAGGACGCGCGCACTCCGTGAGCGAAGCTTCGCCGGCATCGGGCAAGCGCCCGGAGATTCAGAAAATTCAGTGCGTATCGTTTTCAGAAAATTCAGCGCGTATTTGTTATTTCCAGACCCGTTGCCTTGGCTTCGCTTATTGGGCGATTCGAGCCTAAGCAGGTGGCTGGATGCCGTCCAGCGGGTAAACCTGACAAATCGTGTCAGGAAAGCAGGATAAACCAAAAAACAGGGAGTTCAATAGGGGCTGCAACAGGTAAATTGATGAAATATACGGAAGTTTTACCAGTACAGGACAATCTTTACCAAGATTGAGAGTCCTATATGTCCAGGCTGGAGAAACGCCAGCGCCACCTGAACTCGAGGAATTGCAGATGGGACAAGGATGAAAGCCAGACTCCGGATCCTGATGGTCGAGGACGTGGAGGCCGATGCCGACCTTGCCCTGCGCGAGTTGAAGCGCGCCGGCCTTGCGGTAGAGTCGCACCGCGTGGATCTGGAGACGGAGTTTCGGCGCGAGCTCCGCGATTTCCTGCCTGAAGTAGTCCTCTCTGACTTCAACATGCCGCAATTCGACGGCATGTCGGCGCTCGCGATCTCGCGCGAAATCGCCCCGGACATCCCGTTCATTTTTCTCTCCGGCACGATCGGGGAGGAATATGCGATCCGGGCGCTCAAGAACGGCGCCTTCGACTACGTACTCAAGAACAATCTGGTTCGTCTGCCGCCCGCGGTCGAAAAAGCGACTCAGGACTCGAAGGCGCGTCTCGAGCGGGCGCGCGCCGAACAATTGCGGGCGCTGGAGCACTCGGTGACGGGGAAGCTCGCTCATGCCGACAGCGTGGCCGTTGCATTGGAAGGAGCGATCCGTTCGGTGTGCGAAATAGAGGGTTGGGACTGCGGCCGGTATTTCGTGCCGGACGAAATTTCCGGAGCCCTGCGAGTCAGTGAAGCCTGGGGCGTGCCCAATCCCGCGGTTGAGCGATTCATCACCGTCTCGCGCGGGATAGAATTTGGGCCGGGCGTGGGCTTACCCGGCCGCATACTGCAGTCGGGCCAACCGCTTTGGAGTCGCGATCTCGAGACGGACAGTTCCGTTCAGCAACTGGCGGCGCTCGCGCGGGAATGCAACATACACGGCACCTTCGGCTTTCCGGTCATATCGGACGGAAAGACCATAGGTGTACTGAGTTTCAGCAGCCACCGGATCCGCGAGCCCGACGAGCGACTGTTGCAAACCATCGGTGTGATCGGCAGCCAGATCGGGCAGTTCATCCAGCGCAAGCGCGCGCAGGAAGAACAGTACCGATTCCGGATCGCCATGGATGTTTCCGCGGATATGATCCTGCTGATCGACCGCGCCAGCATGCGTTTCGTGGACGTAAACGACACCGCATGCCAGCAGCTCGGCTACTCGCGCGAGGAACTGCTCAAGATGGGCCCGCAGGACGTGCTCCCGGTGAACCGCGAGGAGCTGGAGAGGTCCTACGACGAAATGATCACCGACCCCTCGTCGTCGGTGATCGGCGGCATGTATTCCCAGTACCGGTGCAAGAGCGGCTCCTTCCTGCCCTTCGAATCGACCCGGCGCATAGTGCGGTCCGGGGACACCCATATCATCGCGGTAATCTCCCGGGACATCCGCAACAGGATCGCCGCCGAGGAAGCGTTGAACAAGAGCAACGAGCGCTTCAACCTTGCCGTACGCGCCACCAACGACGTCGTCTGGGATTGGGATCTTGCGACCGATGAGCTCTGGTGGAACGAGAACCTCACCGCAGCCTTCGGATACCTCCGGGAGGATATCGGGCCCGGTGCAAAAGCCTGGTATGACCTTATCCATTCGGAAGACCGGGACCGCATCGTGTCCGAGCTTCATCGCGTGCTTGAGCTCGGCGACGAAAGCTGGAGCGATGAGTACCGCTTTCGACGCAAAGACGGCAGTTACGCCTTCGTCTTCGATCGCGGGCACGTCATTCGCGACGCCGAAGGCAAGGCGACGCGGATGATCGGGGCCAAAGCCGATGTCACCGCGCGCAAACAGGCCGAAGAACGTCTTTCCTATCTGGCCCAGTTCGACACCCTCAGCGGCCTTCCGAACCGGCATCTGTTTCGCGACCGCCTCGCCCAGACGCTGGTTCAGGCGCGGCGCAACAAATGGGCCGTCGGAGTCATGTTTGTCGATCTTGACCGATTCAAGCAGGTCAACGACACCCTGGGCCACGATGCCGGCGACAAGCTTCTGAAAGAAGCGGCGGACCGGTTGACGGGTTGCGTGCGAACCGGCGATGCGGTGGGGCACTTCAGCGGCGACGAATTCGGCGTCGTACTCTCGGATCTCCGCCGGCCGGGCGATGCAGGCCAGGTGGCCCGGAAGATCGTGGAGGCCGTGGCACGCCCGTTCTATCTGGATGGGCAGGAAACCTACGTCACCGCGAGTGTCGGCATCACGCTCTTCCCGGGCGACGGCGAGGAAGTGGACATCCTGATAAAAAATGCCGACTCCGCCATGTACCGCGCCAAAGAGGAGGGCCGCAACAACTACCAGTTTTTCACCCGCGAGTTGAACGAGCGCGCGCTCAGGCGGGCGGAAACGGAGACCGCGCTTCGGCGAGCGCTGGAGCGGCGCGAGTTCCTGCTGCACTACCAGCTCAAGGCGGACCTGACGAGCAGGGCGATCTGCGGCTTTGAAGCCTTGTTGCGCTGGCAGCACCCGGAAAAGGGCTTGATCTCCCCCGCCGATTTCATCCCCGTGCTCGAAGATACCGGGCTGATCGTTCCCGTGGGCGAATGGGTGCTCGGCGAGGCTTGCCGGCAGATCGTCGCGTGGAACAAAGCGGGGCTGTCGACGCCTCCCGTGGCCGTCAACCTCTCCGCACGCCAGTTCAATGAAGAGGGCCTGCAGGCGACGGTGCGAAGGATTCTCGGCGAGACCGGCATCGATCCCTCCCTGATTCAGTTCGAGCTCACCGAGTCGCTGCTCATGAAAGATCCCGAAGGCGTCGCCCGGACGCTGCGGGAGCTGAGGGAATCGGGGGTCAGGTTTTCCGTGGACGATTTCGGCACCGGTTACTCGAGCCTCGCGTACCTGAAACGATTTCCGCTCGACGCGCTGAAGATCGATCGGGCCTTCGTGCGCGACGTCGATAAAAATCCCGACGATGCCGCAATCACGCTTGCGATCATCGGTCTGGCGCACAGCCTGAAGCTCAAGGTGATCGCCGAGGGCGTGGAAACGCGAGGACAACTGGATTTCCTGCGCAAGCACGGTTGCGACGAGATGCAGGGTTTCTACTTCGCCAAACCTCTTCCCGCTGCGGCCTGCACCCAGGCTCTGGTCGACGATCTCCACCTTCAAGCCTGAATTGTCCGGTCGCCCGGACTTCCGCTAGGGGCCCGTCAAGGCACGGCTTGACAGGCGAACGGTAAGCGTTGTATTTTACCGTTTGGTTAAATACAAAACGGTCTCGAAGATGTCGCCCGATCGCCTCAGCGCCACCTTTTCCGCTCTGGCCGACCCCACGAGGCGCGCGATCCTTGCGCGCCTCGCCTCGGGTGATATGTCGGTCATGGATCTGGCCGAGCCTTTCGACATGACGCTTCCCGCCGTGACCAAGCACCTCAAGGTGCTGCAACGCGCCGGCCTGATCACGCGCAGCCGCGACGCGCAGTGGCGGCCCTGCCGCCTCGAAGCGAAACCGCTCAAGCGCGCCGCCGACTGGGTGGAGCAATACCGCCGATTCTGGGAACAGAAGCTCGACAACCTGGAGGAGTACCTCCGCAAACTTCAACAGCAGGAGAAAAAGCATGGCCGCAGAAAAATCTAATTCCCCGTCCGCTTCATCCAAGGACATCAACGACGACCCCTTCGTCCTCACGCGCAGCTTCGACGCGCCGCGCGATCTCGTGTGGAAGGTCTGGACGCAGCCGGAGCACCTGGGCAAGTGGTTCAGCCCGAAAGGCTTCAAGATACTTGCCGCGAAGATGGATTTCCGCGTGGGCGGCACTTATCACTACGGCCTGGAGACGCCAGACGGCAAGCCGATGTGGGGCAAGTGGGAATTCCGCGAGATCGCGGCCCCCGAGCGCATCGTGGTCATCCAGTGCTTCTCGGACGAGAAGGGTGGCGTCACCCGGCATCCGATGGCGCCCGACTGGCCGCAGTACACGCTGTCGACGATGAGCTTCGCAGCGCAGGGCAACAAAACGAAGTTCACCCTGACCTGGGCTCCCTACAAGGCCACGGAAGTCGAGCGCAAGACCTTCGATGCCGGCCGCGCGGGCATGGAGATGGGCTGGGGCGGCACCATGGAACAGCTGCTCGCCTACCTGGCGAAGGTGCAGTCATGAGCGCAGCGAACGTCTTTCTGATTTTTGCCGGCCTCGCCGTCTGCGGCGCCGCTTCGGCCGCGCCGGTGAGCTACGACATCGACCCTGAGCACACCTATCCCAGCTTCGAGGTGGACCACATGGGCCTGTCGATCTGGCGCGGGAAATTCAACAAGACCACGGGCAAGGTGAGCCTGGACAAGTCCGCCGGAACGGGAACGGTGGACATCGCGATCGACACGGCCAGCATCGACCTCGGCCACGCCAAGGTGCGCGAATACGTCATCGGCCCGGACCAGCTGGACGCCGCCAAGTACCCTTCGATGAGCTACAAGGGGAAGCTGGGCGGTTTCGCGAACGGGGCGCCGACGAGCCTGACCGGTGAGCTCACCCTGCACGGCGTGACCCGGCCCGTCGCTCTGAAAATCACCTTGTTCAAGTGTATCCCGCATCCGCTCCTGAAGCGCGAGCTGTGCGGCGCGGACGCCTTCGGCAGCTTCAGCCGCAGCGAGTTCGGCATGGAGTACGGCAAGGAGTACGGCTTCAAGCCGGAGGTGACGCTGCGCATCCAGGTCGAGGCGCTCAGGGCTGAGTGAACAGGGTGAGCCGATCGGCGCTCTTGACAACTACTCCCGGAAAAAAGATACCGTAGAGACAAAGGACAAAATCGTCATGACAAGCAGTACCTCCAACGCCCGCAAGCGCTGGCTCGCGCTCATCGTCCTGTGCCTCGGGGACCTGATGATCGTCCTCGACACGACGATCGTGAACGTCGCCCTGCCCTCGATCCGGGCCGATCTCGGCTTCTCCCAGACTTCGCTCGTCTGGGTGGTGAACGCCTACATGCTCACCTACGGCGGGTTTCTGCTGCTCGGCGGGCGGCTCGGCGACCTCTATGGGCACCGCAGGCTCTTCCTCGCCGGAATCGTGCTCTTCACGCTCGCGTCGCTCGCCTGCGGACTCTCGAACACGCAGGGATTGCTGGTGGCCGCGAGAGCGGTGCAGGGCCTCGGCGGCGCGGTCGTCTCGGCGGTCGCGATGGCCCTGATCATGAATCTGTTTACCGAGCCCGTCGAACGGGCGAAGGCGATGGGCTTCTTCGGCTTCGTCATGGCGGGCGGAGGAAGCGTCGGCGTTTTGCTGGGCGGCCTGCTCACCGGTGCGCTCAACTGGCACTGGATCTTCCTCGTCAACCTCCCGATCGGCGTCGCGGTCTACGCGCTCTGCCTGATGTTGATTCCCGCCGGCCGCGGGCAGGCGGGAACGGGACGCCTCGACGTCGCGGGCGCCGTAACGGTGACCGTCTCTCTCATGCTAGCGGTCTCCG
>Ga0193726_1003365_pt1 | contig 10205 bp, 10 predicted proteins | sample H2c1metaG_FD_144928 | JGI IMG/M metagenome (GOLD analysis project Ga0193726, IMG submission 144928) | Soil microbial communities from a riparian zone of the East river system, Colorado, United States - H2c1 | ecosystem: Environmental > Terrestrial > Soil > Riparian zone | place: USA: East River... | reverse complement strand
GTGGGCGCGAGCCTGCCGATCTCGGGCCTGACCGCGTGGCAGGGACTGTTCGAGCACGGCCGCCTTCAGGCGGGGCAGAGCGTCCTCGTTCACGGCGCGGCCGGCGCAGTCGGGTCGATGGTGACGCAACTCGCACGCGAGGCCGGCGCCTACGTCATCGGCACCGGACGCGCCGCCGACCGTCAGACGGTGCTTGACTTCGGCGCGAAAGAGTTCGTCGACCTCGACAACGACGTCCTGGAAGACGTCGGCGAAGTCGATCTGGTGTTCGATGTCATCGGCGGCGACATCGGGAAGCGGTCCGCAGGCCTGATTCGAGCCGGAGGAACGTTGGTGTCCATCGTCGGGCCGCCCGAGGCGCGGCCCGACGACGGCGTGGCGGTCGACTTCGTTGTCGAGTCCGATCGTGCCCAACTGAGTGAGATCGTCCAGCGGGTGCGGGACGGGCGACTGCGGACGAACATGGGCAACGTCTCGACCCTCGACGATGCCGTCGCCGCCTTCAACCCGACCGAGCGGATCAAGGGCAAGACGATCATCCGCGTTCGTCCGTGAGGACCGGGGACGCACCCAGCTGCTCTCGAAGGTCCTTTAGTGCAACGCCTTACCGGCTTTCGTCGATAAGGCGTTTTGCACATGGCTCCCCTGCATGCAGGATCAGGCGCGCGCAACCGCGGGACGGTTACCGCGGAGCAACCGCAGTAGAAACACAATCGCCAAGCCAAGACTCGCCCCCAAAACGTTCAGGATTACATCGTTGACGTCTGCATTTCGATTGCTCCATGCAGTCGACAGGTACTGAACGAGTTCGATGCTGACTGAAACAGCAATCGCGATTTGTATCCCCTTCCAGAAGCGAAGACGCCTCCACACCAAAGGCATCAAGATGCCGAGCGGGAAAAAGAGCATCGCATTCCCCTTTGCGTTATGCAGGCAGAACGCGCGCGCGGTCGAACCCCTTGGCAGGCTCGCGGAAGAACAGGTTAGCGATGCCAGACTGGGATGGAGGTCAATTCCCGCCGCAGCCTCGGCAGCCTGGCGCGAATTATGGTTTGGGATCAGCGTAGCAGTGGCAAGGCCAGAGAGGTAGACCACGAAGGTCAGGAGCAGGATTTCGCGGCGGAACGACAGGCCGTGCCCCGAAGTCCGAAGGCGGTACAGCCGAAAGACCAACCAGCAGGGAACGGCGATCGCACTCACGACAAGAAACGGAAAGAAATACGAGCGGTACGGAAGAAGCGGATAGAGAAATTTGGGGATCATATCGCCAGGTTTGCCCTGCGAGGGACTACTCGAGATGCTGGACGATAGAACGGCGGGAAGGGACACCGAGCTTCGCGAAGATGTTCTCGATATGATGCCGCACCGTGTGCGGGCTCACGTCGAGCTGTTCAGCGATCTCCCGGTTCGACGCGCGGCGCGCCAGCAAGCGCGCGATCTGAGCTTCACGCTTGGTCAGCGCGAAGCGCGCGAGACTCAGATCAGCCTCGACCTCGCGCTCGTGCGCCAGGCGCATGGTCACTCCCACCTTGAGCGCCGGGAGCAAAAGTTTGAGCACTGCAGCGGCCGCGGTTCTCGGGCTCGAACGTCGCGAACGCACCGACGTCTGAGTGTTGCTATACGAGATGCACAGCGCGACGTGTCCCCCGGCGACCGACCAGTCAATGTTCTCGCTGTCGTGCATCCGGCCCAGGGCGAGCAGCTCACCGAAGAAGGCGGAGCGCTTGAGCGCTGACGGCTGCCCCGCGGCCGCCCGCCAGAATGCGCGCAGCCTGCTCCACACCTCGGCACTTTGCGTGAGGTCATTCCTACTTCCGCCACAATCATGAATGCTTCGGCCGCGACGATGGTACGGCGTGAGCGCCAGTTTCGGCATGTCGGTTTCGTATCCCAGCCACGACTGAAAGCGACGCCGCACGTCCAACCACATGAGCTGAAAGAAAACTGACAGTAATGGATACGAAACAGGCATTTATGCGCGGTAAAACGGCTCACATCCTTGGCCTCTCCCACGCACTCTATCGTCCATTGCAATCTTGACTGAACCATCCAACGAAGGCTTCCGAATGAGTACTTCAAAGGCCCGACTCGTTACTGTTGCAGCCATTCTGCCGTTTGGTGTTTCCTGTCATGAGGTGAATGCCCCTCTGATTTTACGAAGCATTGAGCCACCTGCGCAGCCAAGGATGGCCACTGCACCACCACCACCCACTGACTACACGCTCTCTACTGCAGGGGGCTCAGCGACGGAATTGAGTTTCAACAATTATCCGTACAACACGTGGATCGAGATAATCCCCGACGGTACGATCTTTCACCTAACTGCTTTCGGCGATGCGAAACCGGTCACCACGGATATAGGAGTGGGCGGTGCGTCGGGTGGGAGAAACGGATGTGACTTCCACATCTCAGTGGCGTTCGGGGAGAATGTGACCTCCTTTGGTGATTGCGGAAGCATAGCCGGGAGACCCGACACGGCACTCGCTATGGGGCGAGGTGTCATCAGCCGCGGGTCTTTTCCGTATGATATTCAGACAGTCGATTTGTACGATTGTGCTCCCTCGTACCCTGCCTGTCACCTGCAAGAGGTCAAGAACATGGGCTTGGTTGTACGGCCTATTCCGGTCACAATGAAGCAGGTGACGGCAACTCCTCATGTTGTGAACTTCCAAGCCGTGGCGTGGCAGACAGTCACATTCGTCACCGGCCCGGATCCGGAGACTTACATGATCGGGGGCGCACTTCGACCCATGCCGCTAACCACGACTTCGTGGGTCTACACTGCGGCGGATGGAACTCTCGACGGCAATATGTGTAATGGTGGATTCCCCCGACTTTGGTGCAGTCCGGACCTACACAAATCCGGCCGAATGGTTGTGAAGGCTTTTACTGGCGGTTGGGAACAGGTAAGCACGGTCACTGTCCAATGTTTGATGCCAGGCGAGCCTGCGCTCAATGACTCATTGAACGACTTTAGTGTGAGGCAAGACCTGCTATACCTGCTGGTCACATCGAATGCGGATTCAAGTCCTGAAGCTGGCAGGAGCGAAAGCAATCCGAGGGGTTGGCGTCACGAAAGCGGCGGGGTCGTTTGGCTGCTGCCTAATGGAGGCGGCTACCAGTTCGTGCCTTACGAGGACCCGAATTCACGCCAAGCATCATACCGCTTGCCGGATTCGCAGTGGGAAGTTTCAGCAGCACCTGTTGCCGGCGCCTTGCCGTACGCAACGGTCCACGATCATCCAAATACCCCAGGCGACAACGTGTACGGGGTTGTACGTGTTCTCCCGGACGGATCCCAGTCTATTATGGGAGGTCTGATCCAATGAATATTATGTGGAAACTATTCGTCTTCGTCTGCGCTTTCGGCCTGCTGCCCACCCGGGTGCGCGCACAGACCACATGTCACGCTAACGACAACTGGGCTGATCACTTCAGAGGGGCGCTTACTGCTATGATGACGCCCCAGGGAGCCTCGCTTCGCGCAAAGTTTGCGCTACCCTTGATTGACTCTAGCCAGGTTTCGCTGGTCTCTGATCCCGTAATTTGCGCCAGAGCGGGTCAAGCACTGGATTCCCTGGGAACTGCCTGGGCTCCGACCACTCATGGGCCTCATCCATCGACGGGTGTATTGTACGTATTTAGGCTTGGAACATCATACGCAGTTATTTTTCAAAACTCGGGATCTGACCTCGACGGGGATGCGATCTATTTCTTCGGGTCATCCTGGGCATATTCAGGCGTAGCTATCACCTGATTCTGGAGCAGACCGGGGCTCACGTGAGACTGCTAAAAACAAAAACGCCCCGCCGGACAAACCGGACGGGGCGTTTTTCGTTTCACGAAACGCTCTTCCCGCTCTTACATTCCCGACGTGATCACGAACTCGTCGCGCCTGTTCTTTGCGCGGCAATCATCGTCGCGTGAAACCGTGCAGGCGGGCTTCTCTTCGCCGTAGCTCACAACCTGAAGCCTCGACCCATCAACGCCACGGTCGGTGAGATAACGGTGCACGACCGCGCCACGCCGCTGACTCAGTGCCATGTTGTACTCGTCGGAACCGCTGTCGTCGGCGTTGCCCTCGACACGAATACGAATCGACGGGTTCCGCTGAAGTGCATCCACCTTCTGATCGAGAAGACGGATTCCTTCATCCGTGATCGACGCCTGATCGAACTGGAAGAAAACGGGCGTCTGGATCGCGCTTTGATCGGTCGCCCGCGTTCTCGATGCTTCCTCGCGCTCGCTCGCGGCACGATCTGAATCGGAATGGAGCTTTGCGTTTTCGCGATCAGCCGCATCGGCTGCGGCACGATCGGCGGACATGGTAGGAGTCGGTGCCGCGGCAACCTTGTGACGCGAGCACGCGCTGCTCAAGGCAGCGATCGATAGTAACGAAATGGATAGTAAGGTTTTGCTTCGCATGTGTCCCCGGTATCTGTGAAGATTCACTTTTAGGACGATCATACCTGCAAATTGGCTACCCATCGTCACAACAAAAATTCCTACAGCTGAGGATGGGGCCTTTAACCCAAGGATGGGGCTCTTGAAGGCCGGAGCCCGAAAACCCTTAATCGCCACCCGCGCTGTCCCCGCTTTATTGCGGAGCGCGACCCGACGCTCCATACTAGCTGAACTCTCACCCAGCCCTGTGACTCTACATTCACGCCGCACCTTCCTCGCGACCATTGGCGTCGCTGCCCTCGGGATCGCCAGTGGTACCGCCGAGGCCGCGGGAACGGCCCTGGCTCAGCGTCGTAAGCTGAAAAAAGTCGGTCTCCAGCTCTACACGGTCCGCGATCTGATGAAGGCGGATCTCCCTGGCACCCTCCGCAAAGTCGCGGCGGCCGGCTACAAAGAGGTCGAGTTCGCCGGATACTTCGGCCGGACCCCGGCGCAGATCAAAGAGCTTCTGAAGAAAAACGGACTCACGTCACCGTCGAGCCACATCGGCCTCGACATCCTCGAGAAAGACTCGGTGAGGGCGTTCGCCGACGCCAAGGCGATCGGACACCAGTGGGTGGTTGTCCCCTGGCTTCCGGAAGAGCGGCGCAGGACGGCCGACGACTGGACCGCAATCGTAACGCTACTCAATCAATTGGGACCGCAGGCGAAAGCAGCCGGACTCCGCCTTGCCTACCACAATCACGACTTCGAGCTCAAACCCGTTGGCGGGTTGACGCCCTACGACATGATGCTGACCGAAACAGACCCGGCCCTCGTCGATTTCGAGATGGATCTCTACTGGGTGATTTTCGGCGGCGGCGATCCGCTCGACTACTTCAATCGCTTTCCGAAGCGGTTCCCGCTCGTGCACGTCAAGGATTCGGCGGGCCCACCGGACAACAAGATGGTCGACGTAGGTAAGGGCAAGATCGACTTCCGCGCAATCTTTGCGCAGAGCGACAAGGCCGGGATCAAGCACTACTTCGTGGAGCATGATCAGCCCGCCGATCCTCTCGCGACCATCCGAAACAGCGCACGGTACCTTACGACTCTGAGATACTGATCGCGACCACGCACGGCAACGCAAAAAAAAGGGGGACGGAATTCCATGACGGGTAAGAAGGTCACGCGTCGTAAGTTCGTCGCGGACACGGGCAAGATCGGACTCGGCGTGATGATCGTACCGCGACACGTACTCGGCGGACCGGGGTTCCAGGCGCCGAGCGACACGATCAACTTCGCCGTCGTGGGCTTTGGCGGGATGGGGTCCGAGAACGCGCTGGAGCTGGCGAAGACCGAAAATCTCGTCGCGTTCGCCGACGTGGATTTCGGCTACTCGGAGAAGCAGGTTGCGGACAAGCTGAAGGACAACGACAAAAAAGATCGACCCGAAGGCATCACGCTCAAGGCGAAATTCGACAAGGCCGCCCGCTATTCGGATTTCCGCGTGATGCTCGACAAGCAGAAGGACATAGATGGGATCGTGATCGCTACACCCGATCATCTCCACGCTGTCGTTGCCAAGAGCGCGATGCAGATCGGGAAGCACGTGTACGTGCAGAAGCCGCTCACTTATTCCGTGCACGAAGCGCGCGTCCTGCGTGATCTGGCGCTCTCGAATCCGAAGATCGTGACGCAGATGGGGAATCAGGGGCACTCCAGTGATGGCGCGCGCCTGGTCAACGAATGGATTCAGGCGGGCATCATCGGACCCGTGAGAGAAGTTCACGTCTGGACGAATCGTCCCGTCGTGTACTGGCCCCAGGGGGTTCCGCGCCCCACCGGCGCCCCGCCGGCCCCGGCACCGCCGAGTCCTTTCGGAAATCCGTACAGCTTCAGGTACGTGAATCAGCTTCTCGCGTCGGCGCTCGGTTCCTTCCCGGTTCCGCCGGGATTGCATTGGGATCTCTACGTCGGGCCAGTCGCGGAAGATGTCCCGTATCACCCGATCTATCACCCGTTCAACTGGCGTGGCTGGATCAACTTCGGCGTCGGCGCACTCGGCGACATGGGCGCGCACCTGATCGATCATCCCTTTTGGGCGCTCGGACTCACGTACCCGACGAGCATCGAAGCGACCTCGACGCAGTGGGGGACGATGCCAATTGCGCCTGATCCCACCGCCGCCGCTGGAACGCGCGAGAACAGGGGATACAACAGGCCCGTTTCATATCCGGTCGCGACCGCGGTGCACTACCAGTTCCCCGCGCGCGGCGCTCAGCCGCCGGTCAAGCTCAATTGGTACGACGGCGGTCTCTATCCTCCGCGCCCGGACTTGCTGCCCGACGATGTCACGCTCAGGAGCGAGGGCGGCGTCATCTTCATCGGAGAGAAAGGCATCCTGATGAATGACACCTACGGATCCAATCCGCGCCTCTTTCCGACGTCGCTCACCGAGGATGCCGCGCTCGTGCCCAAGACCTTCGCGCGAATCCCGTGGAGCCACGAAATGAACTGGGTGAAGGCGATCAAGGGCGAGACGAAGGCCAGCTCGCCCCTCGAGTACGCGGCTCAGCTCACCGAGACGATGCTGCTCGGCATCGTTGCGCTGCGCACGGGGCAAGGCAGAAAGATCCTGTACGACGGAGCGAACATGCGCGTTACAAACGTCGAAGAAGCGAATCAGTACCTGACGCGAGAGTATCGCGCAGGTTGGGCGGTCTGAATAACTCATCGAGAGGAAGCCATGATACGTGGACCTGCCGCGCGCGCGGCAATGATTACCCAGCTGGCGTTGCTTGCCTTTGCCTGCACACCGATGGCAAACAGTACGCAGTCCTCGAGTAGCAGCACTGCTTCGGGAGGCGGGTCGCTGACTGCCGAGCAGCGCGCGGCGGGCTGGCGTTCGCTGTTCGACGGGTCGAGCACGAGTGCGTGGCGCGGCTACAAGGACCAGGCTTTCCCCACCGGATGGCAGATCGTCGATGGCGTCTTCACGAAAACGGGATCGGTCGCTGACATCATGACCCGGGACCAGTTCGGAAACTTCGAGCTGGCGCTCGACTGGAAGCTGAGCAAAGGTGGCAACGCGGGAATTTTCTACCGCGGCACCGAGGAGTACGACCACATCTACTGGAGCGCCCCCGAGTACCAGCTCCTCGACGATCCCAATCATCCGGATGGGCAGAGCAGGTTGACTTCAGCCGGCGCGGACTACGGGCTCTATCCGTCGCGCGCTGGCGTCGTGAACCCCGCGGACCAATGGAACTCGACGTTGATCGTCGTCAATGGAAACACGGTTCAGCACTGGTTGAACGGGCAGAAACTCCTCGAGTACGATCTCCGAAGCGCGGATTGGCAGGCGAAGGTCAAGGCGAGCAAGTTCGTCGCGTATCCGAATTACGGTTTGGCCCCCAAGGGCTATATCGCGATCCAGGGTGATCACGACGGAGCGCTCTCCATTCGGAACGTTCGGATCAGGGTGCTCCCATGAACGCGAGGACGCGTCTCTCGACGATGATGTTCCTCCAGTATTTCATCTGGGGGGTCTGGTTCGTCACGATGGGCACGTATCTCGGTCAGACGCTCCACTTTACCGACCGCGAGATCGGTCTTGCTTACGGCGCGACGGCGATCGCCGCGCTGGTGTCGCCGTTTTTCATGGGCGTCATTGCCGACCGCTACTTCTCGAGTGAGAAGCTTCTCGCCGTGCTTCATCTGGTCGGCGGCGTCGTGATGTATCTAGTCTCGCTGCAGACGACATTCGCGACGTTCTATCCGCTGCTCATCCTGTACGCGTTGTGCTACATGCCGACGCTATCGCTCACGAATTCGATCTCCTTCCACCACGTGCGCGATCCCGGCCGTGACTTCCCATTCATCCGCGTTCTCGGGACGATCGGTTGGATCGTGGCGGGAATTCTCGTCGGTAAGGTGTTTCACGCTGACGCGCTCGTTCTGCCCATGCGACTCGCCGCGGGCGCGTCGATAATCATGGCGGCCTATTCGCTCGCGCTGCCTCACACTCCGCCCAAGGCGGCGGGCTCGAGCTTCAGCGTGCATGATGCGCTCGGGCTCGACGCGCTCGCGCTGCTCAAAAACCGCGACTTCTTCATTTTCGTCGCGGGATCGTTCCTCCTCTGCATCCCGCTCCAGTTCTACTACACCTTCGCCAACCCATTCCTCAACGAAGTCGGCGCGCCCGATCCGGCCTTCATTCAGACGTTCGGACAGATGTCAGAGATCTTCTTCATGCTGCTCCTGCCGTTCGCGCTGCGGAGGTTCGGCATCAAGGTCATCATGCTCGTGGGCATGGCGGCGTGGGCGCTCCGTTACCTCGCGTTCGGCATGGGGGCAAACGGCCCGTTGATGATGTACATCTACATCGGGATTCTGCTCCACGGCGTCTGCTACGATTTCTTTTTCGTCAGCGGCCAGATCTACACGGACCAGAGAGCGGGCGAGAAGATCCGCGCCGCCGCCCAGGGGCTCATCAACTTCGTCACCAACGGGCTCGGCTACTTCATCGGAGCGTTCGTGTCCGGCGCAGTCGTGAACCGGTATGCGACGGCGAACCCGTCGTGCACCGATGCCGCGGCGGCCGCGCACGAGTGCCTCAAGGTCACGCACGACTGGCACGCGATCTGGCTCGTTCCCTCCGTCGGAGCGCTCGTCGTTTTTATCCTGTTTGCGCTCCTCTTCAGGCCGAGGGGCGTGAGCGGAGTGCCGGGGGAGAATGCTTCGACAGGAGCGCCTGCTTAGCGCAACAGGTCATCGTCTCATTCAGCGGAGCGTGCGAAAATGTCCGGACGAATTCTGCTTGCTGGACTCATCTCGGGAGTGGTCGGCGTCTTCGCGAGCTGGCTCATTACCGGCACGCTCTTTCACCCATTTCAAGCGCGCACTCCGCAGACGTGGCGAGCGTCTGAAGGCCCGGCAAACTACGCCGCGGCCGGCGGCCTCACCGTCGTTGCCGCATTTGTCATTACCGTGTTCTACGCGGCCACCGGTGGCGTCGACGGCGTCTCGGGTGCAATCGCCAACGGCCTCTGCTTCGGACTGTTGTGTTGGGCTGCGCTGGCGCTCCCCGTTACTCTTTCATTCGCTATCTTCGTTAACATCAGCAAGGGCGTCGTCACCGGCCTTCTTCTCGATTGGCTGGTGGTGAGTCTCGTGGCAGGCGGTATCGCGGGCTGGATCGTCGGGTAAAGAGCGACTGCGATATGGACGACAGAACCGAAACCTGGGTTGAGCCGTAGGGACTCGGGAAAGTCCCTTTTCAAGGTGCGCGTACATGGATGATCCGGCAAAGGTAGTTATTGCGCTGAGTCTTTTTGGGTCGCTGTCATATACCATAAGCTCGATTGCGAAGGCGGCCGTTGCACACCGGCGAGAAGGCGCACGGCTCGAGCGCGAGTCGTCGCCGTCGCTAGCAGAGGCGCGACTCGCGCGGATCGAACAGGCGGTCGAGGCGATCGCGTTGGAAGTGGAGCGGATCTCTGAAGGCCAGCGATTCACGACGAAACTATTGAGTGAGCAGGCCCGCTCAGCGCCAAAGCCCGTCCAAAGGCAGATTTCAACCAACACGCCCACCTGAGACCGAGCCTTTCATGTCGAAACGAAGGATTGCACTCGCCGGCGCCGTACTCGCGCTTGCTCTCGCTGGCTGCGCCAAGGATGAACCGGAGAACCGGCCGGCGCTCACGCAGCGCGAGAAGGACAGCATTCTTGGCGGCTCCACGATCCCCGGTGCCAAGGCAGTCAAGAAGTCGATGACGGTTGCCGACTCCGTCGCAGCAAGACAGGGTCGCATGATTGAC
>Ga0193726_1003364_pt1 | contig 10214 bp, 7 predicted proteins | sample H2c1metaG_FD_144928 | JGI IMG/M metagenome (GOLD analysis project Ga0193726, IMG submission 144928) | Soil microbial communities from a riparian zone of the East river system, Colorado, United States - H2c1 | ecosystem: Environmental > Terrestrial > Soil > Riparian zone | place: USA: East River... | reverse complement strand
CATTTCTCGCTGCCGAACTCGCTCGTCGAAGTAGATGGTGCCGTTGATCGCGTCGAGCGAGTTCGGCAGCGAGAAATGCCGGATGCGGCCGTCGGTGATCGTCGCGCTGCCGGAGAACAGCGGATCGTGCAGCGGTCCGTTGACGGCGGCGGTCAGCTCCGCGCGTCCGGATCCGCGGACGTCGCGAAAGAAGCCCTGCAGGATGCCGAGGTTCGCGTCGCCGGCCGCCTGCAGCGCGATCTGCTGATCGTGCAGGCCGACGCTACCCGACACGCGCAGCTGCGTGCCCTCGCCGACCAGCTGCAGCTCGTTGACGCGGACGACGTGCTGATCGAGCGCGATGCGGATCGGCGCCGCGTTGCGCAGCGCGTAGTCGAACATCCGCACGTCCAGGGAGTCCACGGTCGTGTCCACGAGGAGGTGATCGATGTCCGCCAGCTCGCCGACCACGCGGATCGTGCCGCTGGCGACCGCGGTGGTGAACGGCGAGAGGCGCGGCTCATAGAGGCGCACGTACGGATCGAGCGAGCTGTCGTGAAAGCGGAACGTCATCTCCGCGTCCGCGTGCGGCGTCAGCGCGATGCGTCCGGTGCCCGTGAGCGCGAGGCGCGGCGACGCCGCGGCGATCTCGCCGCTCAGTTCCTTGCCGCGCAGCGCCAGCGTGCCGGTCACCTCGCCGATGCCTTCTTCGCCGATGAACATGCCGCTCGCGCGGAACTTCGTGTCGTAGCGCGGCTGCTCGAACGTACCGCTGCCGCCCGCGGTGAACTCCACCATGCCGGAGAGCGGCGGGGCGTTCGGGAACGTGAAGGCCGCGATGCGCTCGACCGGAATCCCGCGGCCGTCCGCATTGAACGAGTACGTCGAGTCCCAGCCGACGAACGCGGCGCCGGTCACCGATCCGCCGTTCTTCTCGATCTTGATGCCGTCGAGACGCACGCCGTTGCCGTCGAACCGCAGCGACGCCGTCGCCTTCTGGAACGGTTCGGTGTACGCGGTGCCGCCGTCGATCGTCATGCCGCCGAAACCGATCGGACGTTCGTACTGCCCGGTCAGATGGAAGTCCCCCGTCAGCAGACCGGTCACCGGGTAGTCGTCGAGCTGAAACGCGTGGCGCAGGCTGTCGATGTCGCGCTTGACGACGCGAAAACGCGCGTCGATTTCCTCGCCGCCATCGTCCCGCGGGTAACCCAGGGAGAACAGGCCGTCGGCGTGGATCTCCGAGTCGCCCAGCCGCACCAGCGCGTCGGTCGTCCGCACGTAGCCGTTCTCGACGACGATGTGGCTGGCGCCGGTGCCCCAGAGCGTGTCCCAGGCGCGCATGTCCTCGCCGCTGAAGATCCCTTCGACGCGCGGCCGCTTGAAGGCGCCGGTCATCGCGCCGTCGAACTCGCCGCGGCCGCCGAACGCGACCGATCCCGTGCGCGACCCGAAGTCGGTGATGATGCCGGCGAGGAGCTCGTCGCTTTCCTGCCAGTCCGCGCTGGTGACGTGGAACGGAAAGCGCGACTGCTCGCCCCACTCCGTCGATCCCTGGAACGACACGAACGTCCGCTCCGTGGCGAAGCGGCTCGGATCGACGTCGATCCGATCGGCGCCGTACCGGTACGTGATCTCGCCGGCGATCGACAGATGCAGCGGCAGCGGAATCGGCGCGAACGGCCCCCACTCGTGGCGCGCGTGATTCGCGTCGGACGCGCGCGCAGCGGCGAGCGACGCCGTCATCGGCGCGACGCCGAACGGCGGGACGATCACAACGTGGCCGCCGCCGCGGTGCTGCGAAAAATGTCCGGCCGGCCATTCGAGCGTGTTCTCGCCGGAGGCGCGCCCCGCGAACCGCTGGCCCCGGAACCCTTCGAAGTCGGTGAACGCGGCAAGGTCCACGTTCGTGTACGACGCCATGAAGTGGTCCGTCGGCGGCTCCGGCACGCCAAGCGGCTTGATCGAGTACTTGAACTTGGCGTCGCCGCCGTAGAACTGCGAGCCGGCATCCCAGACGTCGAACGCCACGGGCGTCCAGCGCAGGACGCCGTACAGCGACGGGAATCGATAGTCGTTGACGCCCGCCAGATCGCTCTTGAACGTGCCGTGGAGATCGTGGCCGCCCTTGAACAGATGGAAGACGCCGGTGAAATCAGCCTCGCCCGCGAGGCGCCACGTTTCGCGCGCGAAGAAGATCTCGCGCATCCGCGGGAAGTTCACGTGCGACTGAACGCGGTACGTCTGTTCGGGCCAGTGCTTGATGTCGACTTCGCCTGCGGCGATCGAATGGGCGCCGTCGGTGTCGAGCTCGATGCGCGGCAGCTGGATGATGCCCTTGTCGATCGTGAAGAAGGCGTGCATCTTCGCCGACATGGGGACGAAATCCTGGATCGCGACCGTGCCGCCGCTGAACGTCGCTTCGCCGTGGTACGGCGCGGGATAGCGGATGGAGATCTCGAGATTGCGCGCGACGGTGCTCCACGGCTTCTCGTGATCGTCGAACGTGAACTGCCCGCGGTACGCGTGCAGCCATTTCAGCGTGACCGTCCAGCTCGACTTCTTTCCCGTGTCCGGCTCGTCGCTGCCGAACTTCGGGAAGTTGTGCGCATCCTGCCATTTCTCGACGAGCATGGCCCAGTCGGTCATCTCGACGCTGTCGATCGTCACTTCGCGTCGCACGAGCGTCGCCCAGTCGAGCGCCACCGCCAGCCGCTTCGCCGTAAAAAACGGCCGGTCGGACGGCTTCAACCCGTCGATCCTGACGTCGCTGACGATGACGCGGCCCGTCAGCAGGTGAATGGCCAGCCCGCCGATGTGGAGAGGGCGCTTGATCGCCTGTGAGCCGCGATCCTCGGCGAGCTTGCGCACGGCGGGGCCGAGATCGATCGTCACGAGGCTGACGAGGAGGACGGCGACGATCGCGGCGGTGAGCTTGAGCCCGCGGCGCGTCACGTGGAACGTCACGTGGAACGCGCGGTGCCGGAACACGCCTCGCAGTCGGGAATACAGGCTCACTGAATGACGACCAACAGGGCGCCGGCCTCGACCGACTGCCCTTCCTGCGCGTACATTTCGGCGATCGTCCCTTCGCGTCCGGCGCGCAGCTCGTTCTCCATCTTCATCGCCTCGACGACGACGAGCGGCTGCCGCGCCGCGACGGCATCTCCCTTCGTGACGAGCACGCGCACGATTTTGCCTGGCATCGGCGCGGTCACCTGCTGCGGGCCGCTGCCGGCGTCGGCGTGTTCGCCGTGCTGGCCGAAGCGCCGGCGTCCGTTCAGCCCGACCCGGACCGGCGTCGATCCGACGCGGACCATGAGCTCGCCGGACGCGGCATCGGGCGCGATGGACACCTCGAAGCTGTGCGTGCCGACGAGCAGCGACAGGATCTGCCCGTCGATGCGCGCCGCGCTCACGTCGAATGGCCGCCCGTCGATCGTGACGTGAAAGCGATCGCCTTCCCGATGCACGACGACCTGCCGCGTGCGTCCGTCGACGTCGACGTCGTACTGCAACTACCGCAACCCTTCGACGCGCGCGGCGGACTTCCACGCACCGTTTGCGGGCGCCGCGGCCGCCGACGCCGTCTGCGGCGCCAGCACGGCATGGAGCGCGGCCGCAATCGTGGCGACATCCTCGACCTCGGCCGCGGGCTCGACGAACGGCCGGCCGTTCCGCGTCTTGAGAACCTCGTCCAGGTACGTCGTGTGGAACCGGCCCTCGATGAACTCCGGCTGCTCGAACAGCCACGTGAAGAACGGCACGGTCGTCTTGATCCCGGCCACGAGGTACTCGCCGAGCGCGCGGCGCATGCGGGACGCGGCGCGCGGGCGATCCTCGGCCCAGGCGATGAGCTTCGAGATCATCGGGTCGTAGAAGATCGGCACATCGAGGCCCGCGGTGGCGCCGCTGTCGTCGCGGATGCCGGGGCCGGCCGGCGCGCGCAGCTGCAGGATGCGGCCCGGCGACGGCAGAAAATTGTTGTCCGGATCCTCGGCGTAGATGCGGCACTCGATCGCGTGGCCGATCGGCGTCAGCGCCGCGGCGGGATCGATCGTGAGCCGCTCGCCGCGCGCGATCGCGATCTGCCAGCGGACGAGATCCAGCCCGGTGACCATCTCGGTGACGGGATGCTCGACCTGCAGCCGCGTGTTCATCTCGAGGAAATAGAAGGAGCCGTCCTCGTCGAGCAGGAATTCGATCGTGCCGGCGTTGGTGTAGTTGACCGTGCGCGCGACGGCGGCGGCGGCGCTGGTCATCGCCGCGCGGAGCGTCGGCGACACGGCGAGCGACGGCGTCTCCTCGACGACTTTCTGATGCCGCCGCTGGATCGAGCACTCGCGTTCGACGAACGGGATGACCGTCCCGTGCTGATCACCGAGCAGCTGCACCTCGATGTGGCGCGGGCGCGTCAGCCTCCGCTCGATGTACACGGCCGCGTCGCCGAACGCGCTGCCGGCTTCCGATCGCGCGGCGCGCACCGCGCCGAGGAGGTCGGCCGGATCGAGCACCGTCCGCATGCCCTTGCCGCCGCCGCCGGCGACCGCTTTCACGAGCAGCGGATAGCCGATCCGCTCGGCCTCGCGCGCGATGGTCGCGTCGGTGGCATCCGCCGCCAGCGGATCCTCGGTGCCGGGCACGACCGGCACGCCGGCGCGCTGCGCGGCGGTCCGCGCTGCCGTCTTGCTGCCCATCAACCGGATCGCTTCAGGCGTCGGGCCGATGAACGTCAGCCCGGCGTCACGGCACGCGGCGGCGAACTCCGCGTTCTCGGCGAGGAAGCCGTAGCCGGGGTGCACCGCGTCGGCGCCCGATCGGCGCGCGGCGTCGATCAGGCGATCGATCCGCAGGTAGCTTTCGCGCGGCGCGCTCGGGCCGATCGCATACGCCTCGTCGGCGTAGCGCACGTGCAGCGCGGTGCGATCGCACTCGGAGTACACCGCGACGGGAGCAATCCCCATCTCGCGGCACGCACGGCTGATGCGCACGGCGATCTCGCCGCGGTTGGCTATGAGAATCTTGTTCACAATGACGCGCCCCACGGAGACGGGGCGCCTCTATTCTATCGTCTCTATCGTCAGCGAAGCGGAGGTGTCGACGCGGGGGGATGGCGATGGTGCGTCGCCTGCTCGTAGGCGTACGCGAGGCGGAGCAGCGTCGACTCGCTCCACGCCCGGCCGAACAGCTGCAGGCCCGCCGGGAGCGTGCCGCCGCGGGTGTAGCCCATCGGCACGGTGATCGCCGGAAATCCGGTGCTCGGCGAAAACAGCTGGTTGTTGTCGCCGCCCGGCGTGTTCAGATCGCCGATCAGGCGGGGCGGATTGCTCCACGTGGGGTAGACAAGCGCGTCAAGGTGGTTGTCGTCCATCGCCTTCAGGACCGCGGCCCGGAGCTGGACGCGGAACTCATCCCGGCTCTTGCACCCCGCCGACTCGCCGGGCACATCGTCGGACGCCTGCGCCCCTTCGAGGCGCGTCTGGATCGACGGGTGGAAGCGGCGCGACTTGATGATCTCGTCGAGCGTGTGCCGCGGCGCCTTGTCGCCGAGGCCGGCGAGGTAATGGTTCAGATCGTATTTGAACTGATTGCAGCCGCCGCCCCCACCCCGCCGCAGCGCGTCGAGGCTCTCAATCGCGACTGGATCGATCACTTCGGCGCCCGCCGCGCGCAGCTCGCCCAGCGCCGCTTTGAACACGTCGAGGACCTCGGCGTCCGTCGTCGGTCCCTCGTACGCCTGGCGGAGGACGCCGAGCCGGGCACCGCGCAATCCGTCGGCGCGAAGCGCGGCCGCGTAGTTCGCGTCCACGTGGCCGCGGCCGTCCGCGGTCACCGGATCCGCGGGGTCCTCGCCGGCGATCACCTGCAGCACGGCAGCGGTGTCCGCGACGGTGCGCGTGACCGCGCCGGCGATGTCGGCCGCCATGCTGAGCGGGACGACGCCGCCGCGGCTGACCAGACCCATCGTCGATCGCAAACCGACGAGCGCCTGGTGCGCAGCGGGGCCGCGGATCGAATCGCCGGTGTCGGACGCGAGGCCGAAGGCCGCGAAGTTCGCGGCGGTGCCGGCCGCGGATCCGCCGCTCGATCCGGCGGTGACGCGCGACGTGTCGTACGGATTGCGCGTGTAGCCGGGCAGAATCGAATTGACCGTCTCGACCGGACTGAACGCGAACTCCGCCATGTTGCTCTTCGCGATCATCACCGCGCCCGCGTCGCGCAGACGCTTGACCACGAACGCATCCTGGCCGGTCATCATGTCCTTCAACGACAGCGAGCCGGCCGTCGTGGGCATGTCGATCGTTTCGTAGTTGTCCTTGACGAGGATGGGGACGCAGTGCAGCGGCCCCACCGGGCCAGACTGCGCGAAACGGCGATCGAGATCGTCAGCAGCCTCGAGCGCGCCGGCATTGACGAGGACGATCGCGTTCAGCGCGGCGCCTTTCTTGTCGTATGCGTCGATGCGCGCGAGGTATTGCGCGACGAGCGCGTGGCAGGTGATCGTCCGCGCACGGAGCGCCGTCTCGATCTGCGCGATCGTCGTTTCCAGTGTGACAACGGCAAGCGCGAGGGCAGCCCCCGCCCTTCCTGCCTTTCCAGCCCGTCCTGCCCCTGTCACAGCGGGATATTCCCGTGTTTCTTGGCGGGATTCTTGTCCCGCTTGTTCTCGAGGCTGCGGAGCGCCGTGATCAACTTGCGCCGCGTCTCGCGGGGGTGGATTACTTCGTCGATGAATCCACGCCCCGCCGCGATGTACGGGTTGGCGAACTTCTCGCGGAACTCTTCGATCTTTTCGGCGCGCGCTTTCACCGGATCGGGGGCCGCATCCAGCTCGCGCTTCATCAGGATGTTGACGGCGCCCTCCGGACCCATCACCGCGATTTCGGCGGTCGGCCACGCATAGTTCAGATCGGTCCTGAGGTGCTTGCTGGCCATGACGCAGTACGCGCCGCCGTACGCCTTGCGCGTGATGACGGTGACCTTCGGCACGGTGGCTTCCGCGTACGCGAACAGCAGCTTCGCGCCGTGCCGGATGATGCCGCCGAATTCCTGCACCGTGCCCGGCAGGAATCCCGGCACGTCCTCGAACGTGACGAGCGGAATGTTGAACGCGTCGCAGAACCGGACGAAGCGCGCGCCTTTCACCGACGCGTCGATGTCGAGCGTGCCCGCCAGCACCGCCGGCTGGTTCGCGATGATGCCCGCGGGCCGGCCGTCGAACCGCGCGAAGCCGACGATGATGTTCTTCGCGTAGTGCTGGTGCACCTCGAGAAAATGCCCGTCGTCGGCGACCGTGTGAATCAGCTCGTGCATGTCGTACGGCTGGTTGGGCGACGCCGGCACGAGCCGGTCGAGCGACTCGTCCTCGCGATCCGGCGAATCGCTCGTCTTCGTCCGCGGCGCATCGTCGAGATTGTTGCTCGGGAGGTACGAGAGCAGCTCGCGGATGAGGGCCAGGCACTCGCGATCGTCGGCGGTGGCGAAGTGCGCGACGCCGCTCGTCGCGTTGTGCGTCATCGCGCCGCCGAGCTCTTCCTTCGTCACTTCCTCGTGCGTGACCGTCTTCAGCACGTCGGGCCCGGTCAGGAACATGTAGCTCGTGTCCTTGACCATGATCGTGAAGTCGGTGATGGCGGGCGAGTACACGGCGCCGCCCGCGCACGGACCCATGATCGCGGAGATCTGCGGGATGACGCCGGACGCGAGCGTGTTGCGCAGGAAGATGTCGGCGTAGCCGCCGAGCGAGAGGACGCCTTCCTGGATGCGCGCGCCGCCGGAATCGTTCAGGCCCACCACCGGCGACCCGAGCTTCATCGCCAGGTCCATGATCTTCACGATCTTCCCGGCGTTGGTTTCCGACAGGGATCCGCCGACGACGGTGAAGTCCTGCGCGAAGGCGAAGACCTGGCGGCCGTCCACGAGGCCGTGACCGGAGACGACGCCGTCGCCGGGCACGACCTGGTCGGCCATGCCGAAGTCGCGGCAGCGATGCGTGACGAACTTGTCGACTTCCTCGAACGTGCCCGGATCGAAGAGCAGCTCGATCCGCTCGCGGGCGGTCAGGCGGCCGCCGGCGTGCTGCTTGTCGAGCCGCTCCTGGCCGCCGCCGAGCTCGGCGCGCCGCTCGAGGTCCGCGAGAATTTCGTCGGGCTTCAGGCTTTCACCGCCTGGACTTTCTCCCAGTCCTTCAGGAACTTTTCGAGGCCGCTCGCGGTCAGCGGATGGCTGTAGAGCGCGTCGATCACCGCCGGGGGGCACGTCGCGACGTGTGCGCCCAGCTTGGCGGCTTCGATGACGTGCATCGGCCCGCGGCAGCTGGCCACGAGGATCTCGGTCTTGAAATCGTAGTGCCCGTAGATCTGGACGATGTCGCGAATCAGATCCATGCCGCTCGTGCCGATGTCGTCGAGGCGTCCGACGAACGGACTGATGTAGGTCGCGCCCGCCTTCGCCGCCAGCAGCGCCTGCCCGGGCGTGAAGCAGAGCGTCACGTTCACGCGGAGGCCTTCACCCGAGAGCGCCTTGCACGCCTTGATGCCGTCGCGCGTCAGCGGCACCTTCACGACCATGTGCTGATCGATCTTCGAAATGTCGTGCCCTTCGCGCATCATGCCGGCGAAATCGGTGGCGGTCACCTCGCCGCTCACCGGCCCCTTCACGATGTCGCAGATCTTCTTCAGGTTCTGGCGGAAGTCGCCCGGCTCCTTCGCGAGCAGGGACGGATTGGTCGTGACCCCGTCGAGAATGCCGAGGTCCGCGATGGTCTGGATGTCCTTGATGCTGCCGGTGTCGACGAAAATTTTCATGGCGCCTCTTTTGTTACTTGGCGCCGGGGCCCCACCCCCGGCGCCTGTGCCTTCGCGGCTCTACGCCGCTCGGCATTGGCTTCAACGACTCTCACTTAGTGAACGGTTGGGTCTTCTTCACGCACCGGGTTCACGAGTTCACCGACACCCTCGACGACGACTTTCACTGTGTCGCCGGCGGCCAGCGGCCCGATCCCTTCGGGCGTTCCCGTCGAAATGATGTCGCCCGGCTCGAGCGTCATCACGAACGTCACGAAGCGCACCAGCTCGTCGATCGGAAAGATGAGGTGTTCCGTCGACGACGACTGCCGGCGTTCGGCGTTCACCCATCCTTCGACGCGCCGCGGCTCACCATCGAGGCCGGTGGCGATGCACGGCCCGATCGGCGCGAACGTATCGAACCCCTTGCAGCGCGTGTACTGCGAGTCCTTCTTCTGTAGATCCCGCGCCGTGACGTCGTTCACGCACGTCAGCCCAAGAATATAGTCCCACGCCCTGGCCCGCGGCACGCGATGGGCGCGGCGGCCGATGACGATGCCAAGCTCGGCTTCGTGATCGACGCGGCCGACGCCGGGCGGCAGCCGGATCGGATCGCCGGGGCCGATGACCGCCGACGTCGGCTTGATGAAAATGAGCGGCTCCGCGGGCAGAGCCTTGCCCACTTCACCCGCGTGATCTTTGTAGTTCAGCCCGACGCAGATGATCTTGGACGGTACGACGGGCGCCAGCACCGTCACGGCCTTCAGGCCGCCGGCGACGGCGCTGCCCAGCGTGTAACCGCCGAAGATGGTGTCGCTGCCCTTGAGGATGGCGCGGCGCAGCTCGCCGTCGCGCTCGACGGCGTAGAACGGCTGGCTGCCGGCGTGGCTCACGCGATAGAGGCGCTCCATGGCGGCGATTCTAAATCATTCCCGCATCAGCGCGCCGTGGCTTCTTCCACGTTCGACGGCCCGCTCGCGTTGCCCGCTTTGTCGACGGCCCTGATCGCGTAGAAGAAATGCGAGCCGGGCGGCACGTCGTCCTTGAACGCGCTTTCCTGAATCGGCGACGCCGTGATGGGCGCGAGCGTGTCGGCCGTCGCGCCGCGCAGGACGACGTAGCCGGCGAGATCCTTTTCGGTGTTCGGCTGCCAGATCAGGCTGACCGCGCCGGCGGTGGCGACCGACTGCAGGCCACGAGGCGCCGCGGGCGGGAACGTGTCCGCGAGCGTCACGCATACCGAGGGCGCTTCGGCGCTCTCGATCGTCATGGTGCCGATCTTCTCCACCGTTCGGACGGCGTAGCAGCGCACGGCGCCCCAGGTGATGCGCTTGTCGGTGTACGACGCCTCGTCGATCGGCGATGCCGTAAGCCGCGTCTCGGCTCGCTTCGGGTCGGCCGGCTTGCCGTCGTCCGGCTTCGCGTCGGCGGCGTTCGCGGGCGGCACTT
>Ga0193726_1003363_pt1 | contig 10217 bp, 5 predicted proteins | sample H2c1metaG_FD_144928 | JGI IMG/M metagenome (GOLD analysis project Ga0193726, IMG submission 144928) | Soil microbial communities from a riparian zone of the East river system, Colorado, United States - H2c1 | ecosystem: Environmental > Terrestrial > Soil > Riparian zone | place: USA: East River... | reverse complement strand
TGTACCGATGAGATGAAACAGGCTTGCGTGGGTTCGGCTCTCGGTGCGATTGATCAGCAGGGTGGGAGGCGAGCCAACATTGAGCAGCAGGAGATCGACTCTCCCATCGTTGTTCACGTCCCCGAAAGCAGCGCCCCGCCGAGATTGCAGCGAGAGGGCGTTCAAGCCGGACAAGTTGGTGACATCTTCAAATGTCCGGTTCCCCTTGTTGCGCATCAGGAGTACGGGCTGGCGATAGGGTGCACCGCCCTTTGCAAAATCCATCCACGGAAAAACATGGCCATTGGCGACGAAAATATCCGCCCAACCGTCATTATCGTAATCGAAAAAGCCTGTGCCCCACCCAACGTGAGCCGCGCTTGGTTTGGCCAGTCCGGAAAGCCAGCTGATGTCGGTAAATCCCTGGTCCCCCTGATTCGAGTAGAGTGCATTGGCCTCACCATAGAAATTGGTAACGATGATGTCCATGCGTCCGTCATGATCAATGTCGCCAAGATCGACACCCATCGATCCACGCTCGCTGCCGTCAAGGCTCAGCGATGCTCCGGAAAACAAGCCAACGTCCTCAAAGGTGCCGTCATGCTTGTTGCGGTAGAGATAGTTTGGCCCGCCATCGTTGGTGACGTACAGGTCGGGCCAGCCGTCATTGTCGTAGTCGGCCCAAATGCCCTGCATTCCCAGGTAGTGGCCGGGATCGTCGACTCCCGATTTTTTGGAAACCTCTTCAAAAGTTCCGTTTCCGCGGTTATGGAATAGAAAATCAGACTCGCCATTGTGTCCGCGCCGCGCGCATTCCATGGAAACGCCGCCATAATCGCAAAGCTTGTCCTTGGCATCCGGTGGCGGCAGCTTATCCATTTGAAAGTCGAGATAGCGGGGCACAAACAGATCGACCAGGCCATCACGGTCATAATCACCCCAGGAGGCGCCCATGCTGTACCCGGCGGACCGGACCCCGGCTTTGTCGGTCACGTCTTCGAATTTGCAATCTCCCAAGTTGCGGTAAAGCACATTTCCGCCATAACTGGTGACGTAAATGTCCTGCCAGCCATCGTTGTCAAAATCTGCGACGGCAACTCCCATGGACCAACCTTTTCTGGATAGTCCGGCGGCCTTCGTGATGTCGGAAAACCTTAGATCGGAGTCTTGATGGTAGAGAGTGACCAGCGGGTCACCGCCTTGCTTGTAGTGGCTCATGGTGGAGCCGTTTGTCACGATGATGTCGAGATTCCCATCGTTATCGCAGTCGATAAATCCTGCCCCGCCGCTTGTGGATTCGATGATGTAGTGTTGTTCCGCGTCGGCGATGTTACTGACAGTGAGGCCGGACTGTTTGGCGACATCTTCGAATCTTGGGACGGGAGCGTCTTGTGCAATGCAAACGGAGGACAGCACCGCACCGATGAGGAAAAGACGCATACAGAGTGCTCATTCTAGCACCGCAAACCCGCCCATCCAGGACTCGAGCCGGCGGTCGAATTCTCCCATGGTCAGTCCGGGAACGGTGCATTCGGCCGTACCACTCTTATCATGTGATCGGTAAATGTCGACTGCATATCGGTAACGTCGTACTTCGGCATGTGGCAGGTGGCGCAATCCTTTTTGCCGAGGGGACAGGTCTTGCCCGGGTGCTCCCTGGTCAATTTCGCATCCATCCCTGCATTGTGACAGCTCAAACATTGCCGATCATAACCGGACGCTTCCTTGACCAGAGGAAGGTGGGGATCGTGGCAGGCCACGCAGGTGATGCGAGAGTCGCCCTTGCCCCAACACCGGCTCTTCTCGAGACGATAAATCGGAAAGCGCACGTTCGCGACACCGGCCCCCGCGGTTCCTCCCAACACCACATCCCACCAGGTGCGGTGGCAGGATCCGCAAAAATCCACAGACTCGGCGGGGGTAAAGTGCTTGGGGTTCAGGACCGAGCCGACACCGGCATCAATGCCAGCCTTTTCCGTCTCGGCGTGGACCGCGCCCGGGCCGTGGCAAGCTTCACAGGTGATGCCAGGAATTGAATGCGCGGGTTCGAATTGTCCGCCGACGGTGGACGCGGTGGTATGGCAGGAAAAACATTTTGTTGCTTCGTCTGACAATATGGGGCGGCCAATCGCCTTCTCAAGAGACCCTGCCGGCAAACGGGAATGATCCGGCGTGATGTCAAAGTTTGAAGTGGACCGGTAGAAACTCAGATGCGCCTCATAGAAAGTGCCCTTGTATCGGAACAAGTAACTCTGGCCACGATTTCCGCTGCCCACGGCCCAATCAAGCGTCTCGGAAATTGTCCGAGTGCCATCGCTGACGCTGTAGGTCTTCCCGCCGGCGGTATGGGTAATTTCGTAGTTGTAAGGACCGCTCTGAAAATGAATGGCTCGGTTTTGATTGAGGAGTTCGGAATCAGCTGCGCGGGTTGAGTCCCGTCCCATAAGAGTGTCCTTCTGAGTTACGGCAAAGGAAGAATGGCATCGCGCGCAAGCCTGAGGACCGGCGTATGCGTCGCGCGCGGGAGTCCCCTTCGTGGGCCACCAATTGGATTTACGAACGTGTTCCGCCGTGCTCAATTGATCCGCCGCGGTGGCTGGATCTTCAGCCAGGGTTCGAGAGGGGGTCAAAAGCACGATGACTCCGAGCGCAATCACACAAAGCATGCACCGCAGAATCTTCATCACTTACTCCCCGCACTCAGAGAGGTTTTGTCGGTGATGCCTTTGCCTTCGACCATGGTGTAGATCAAGTCGGCCGGGAGATTCTTGTAGTCTTCCTTCGTCCCACTGGGCCATGCGATCTGCACGGCGCTCATCACGTTATTGGCGCCAAGCCCAAAGTGCAGCCGAAGATCGTTTTGTGAAATGTAACTGCCACCACTGCGGACTTCGTTCATCTGCGCGAAGGTTCCGGCCGTGACGGTCACGCGCGCCCCGATCGCCGCACGGTTGCTCTTGGTGCCGACCAAGTGAAACAACACCGCATGGCTGCTGCTTTCCGTGCGGTTGAGCAGCAAGGTGGGGGGCTCACCGATATTCAGAATCAGAATGTCGGTCTTGCCGTCGTTGTTTACATCTCCGAAGGCCACACCGCGCCGCGACGAGAGTGGCAACGCATGCAGTCCGGCAAGAGCTGTTACATCCTTGAAAACACGATTCCCCTCATTGCGATACAGAATGACGGGTTGCCGATAACCGGCTTCTCCCTTGGCATCGTCCATTTGTGGATAGACGTGACCATTTACCAGAAAAATATCGGGCCATCCATCGTTGTCGATGTCGATGAACCCGGCACCCCAGCCGACGTAAGTGCTGTCCGGTTTGATGACTCCGCCGCTTTCGGCAATATCGGTAAAACCACGGTCGCCCTGATTCCAATATAAGTTGTTGGACTCATGACTGAAGTTCGTTACAAAAATATCCAGGCGCCCGTCATGATCGATATCGGCGAAATCGATTCCCATCGAGCCAAGCGGGCGGCCCTCTAAACTGAGCGCCGCGCCGGACATCAATCCCACGTCTTCAAAAGTTCCATCATGGTTGTTGTGATAGAGATAGTTGGGCTGACTGTCGTTGGCAACGTAGAGATCCGGCCAGCCATCATTGTCATAGTCAGCCCAAATTCCGGTAAGCCCGTAAAAGTGATCCGCATCGTCCACCCCGGCTTTCTTCGACACGTCTTCGAAAGTTCCGTCACCCCGATTATGAAAGAGATAGTCGGACTCTCCAGGAAGGCCGCCCGGACCGCATTGCACCATTACCCCTTTATAGCGGCAAAACTTGTCGTCACTGCCAAACGCCGGCAACTTGTTGATGTCAATGTCGAGGTAGCGCGAAATGAAGAGATCAAGGTGGCCATCGCGATCGTAGTCAGCCCATGCTCCTCCCGTGGTCCACCCCTCGACTTTAAGCCCGGATTTGACGGTTACATCTTCAAATTTGCAATTTCCCAGGTTGCGATAAAGAATGTCGCCGCCATAACCCGTCACAAAGATATCCTGCCAGCCGTCGTTGTCGTAATCCATCACCGAGACGCCCATTCCCCAGCCGTTTCGCGTGAGCCCGGCAGATTTTGTGATGTCCCTGAACTTGAGACCTTTATCCTGGTGATAGAGAGTGATCATCGGATCGCCGCCCTTTTTGTAGCTCTCCACCGTCGAACCGTTGACCGTGATGATGTCCAGGTTGCCGTCGTTGTCGCAATCGATAAAGCCGACTCCGCCGCTTGTCGATTCCATAATGTAGCGCTTGTCGACAGAAGAGGTATGGGGGACTCCGAGGCCGGATTCCCTGGCTATGTCTTGAAAATGGGGAATCACCTTCGCGGGGGAAGGAGAAGATTGAGCCATGCAGGATGCGGAAAAGAGACTCAATAAAAAAGGGGCAATGCGCATGCGATGCTTCAAATTCTACACGCAAAACCCAAGGTTCCCGAGGGTTTATCGCGGCCCCGGAGATGGCAGATCGAATGTATTTTTGATCCCTTCACCTTCCACAATGGTGTAGATTCTGTCCGCTTTCACGTTCTGCAACTCCTGCTTCAGTCCGCTGGGCCATTCAATGATCAGTTTGTGAATTGCGTCGTCTGAGCCAAGACCGAAATGAAGCCGCGGATCGTTGGTCGACAGATAGCTTCCCCCGGCACGGACTTCATCCGTCTGAGTTATTTTTGAACCATAGACAGTGACACGAGTTCCAACTCCGGAGCGATTGCTTTTCGTTCCTACCAATCGCAGGAGAACGCGATGATTGGTGTTGCGCGTCTGGTTCATGAACAGCGACGGTGGGCCTTCCATGTTGAACGTCACGATATCAATATTGCCGTCGTTGTTGACGTCTCCGAAGGCTGCGCCCCGGCGGGAACGCAAGGCACCGTCGTTTAATCCAGCAGGGGCAGCCATCTCGGAGAAGGTGTGGTCGCCATTGTTTCGAAATAACTGAAGGGGCTCTCGATATTTCGCTTCACCGGGGAGTCCGTCCACGGACCGGGCGATGTTCCCGTTCGCTTCGAAAATATCAAGCCATCCGTCGTTATCGAAATCAACTAGTCCAACACCCCATTTCACCGGTGCATAACTAGCCTGACCGATCTTTGCGGGATAGGTCACATCGGTAAAACCCTTGATTCCCTGATTGACGTACAAACTCATGGGTTGGGTGCCGAATCGAGTCACGACTAAATCAAGATTCCCGCTGTGACTGAGGTCGCCGAACTCGCCCGCCATATTCCCCATGACTTTTCCCTCAAGGCTCAAAGCGACGCCAGAAAACAATCCCACATCCTCGAAGGTGCCGTCATGCTTGTTGTGATAGAGATAGTTGCCCCCGCCCCCCGAGTCGACGGCGACAAAGAGGTCGTCCCATCCGTCGTGATCGTAGTCGGCCCAGGTTACGCCCATCTCATGCCGTTTTTCTGCATTGCCAACGCCTGTCCGTTGCGAAACTTCTTCAAAGGTCCCATCGCCGCGATTGTGAAACAAAAAAACCGGAACCCCTTCCAGAGGATCCGGCACCTCGAGCGGAAGGCCTTTATAGTCGAAGGACTTTGCGCCTTTCTGCGGCAGGTGTTGAATGTCGGAATTTACATATCGCGAGACGAATAAATCCAGATAGCCGTCATGATCGTAATCAGCCCAGGCCGCACCGATGCTGAACCCACCTCCGGCAACATTGGCGCGCGCAGTAACATCTTCAAATTTGCAGCCGCCGAGATTGTGATAAAGAACGTTATGCCCGTAGCCGGTTACATAAAGATCCGGCAATCCGTCATTGTCGAAATCGCCAACCGCGACACCCAATCCCCAACCCCGCGCGGTAAGGCCGGCGCCCACGGTTGCGTCGACAAAGTGCAAATCTGAATTCTGGTGATAAAGCGTGACCATGGAGTCTCCACCGTGCTGCAATCGTTCGACGGTGGAGTCGTTGACGACGACGATGTCCAACTTGCCATCGTTGTCGCAGTCAAAAAGTGCAATGCCTCCGCCGGAGGTCTCGAACAGATAGTGCTTTTCCGTGGAAAACATCGACGCTGTGGTGAGCCCGGCCTCGGGGCCGATATCTCGAAAATGCATGCGAGAGGCCGACGTGGAAGAATCTGATTGTACAGGGTTTAGCGGCTGGTCAGGGGCTTGTGGGAAGCAGGAAATTGCGATCAGGATCAAGCCCACCAAAATGCTATACTCGCGCATCCGGCGTCGATTCTAGCATGGCAGCCGGGATGCGGCGGGCCGGTGGGCGCCTGCGGATTTGCCGGTAAGGCCTTCGCGTGACCGTCAACGCCAAATTCAATCCTTCGGTGCAGCCAAATGCGCGAATTGATCGAGGAGACCGCTCTTTGTCTTGTACTGTCGTTCAGCTTGTTCTCATCAGTACTGAGCGCCCAGAACCCGGCAAATTCTTCTGCCGCGCCGGCCTCCGATTCCACGACTCCAGCGGAGACCGTTTTCAAGGCCAGTTCCCGTCTGGTAATGATTGACGTAGTCGTAACCGACCATAAGGGTGACCCCATAAAAGGGATGAAGCCCTCAGACTTCACGCTGTTGGAAGACGGAAAACTGCAGAAGTTGTCGGCTTTTGCGGCCCATCTGGCCCCACCTTCTACGAATCAACCTGCTCCCAAAGTGGTGCTTCCGGTTCATCAATATTCAAATTTCACACGCGTGCAGCAGGAAGCGGACAAGTCCATTGCCGTGCTTCTATTCGATACGCTGAATACCAGCGGGCTGGACCAGGCCTACGCTCGAAAGCAGATGATCAAGTTTCTCAAGGAATTACCGCCCGGCCGCCCGGTGGCTCTTTTTGCCCTCAGTGCCAAGCTCCGCATGATTCAAGGATTTACCGGAGGCTCCGACGCCCTGATTGCCGCTGGAGAGGCCCTGCTGAGAAACAGTTCGCTCCTGCTAAGCCCCGAGTCTCAAACGCAACAGGAGGAAATCACCGCTACGAACCTGGAGGACAATGCCGCCGATAGTGATCCCCGCGGCTCCGGGTCCGGCTCGCTGGGAATCATGCCCATGGCTCCCATCGGGCAATCCATTCGAAATGCGATCGCGAGCCAGGATTCTCTACAAAAACTGGAAAGGATGGATTTGACGCTCCAGGCCTTGAACGCCCTAGCTCGTGCGCTGTCGGGATATCCGGGACGAAAGAACCTGATATGGCTCTCGGCTGAATTCCCCGTGGCTTTCGGGCCCGGCATCAGTCCGTACAATCTGTCCAGCTCGCCGCCGAATCGCGACCAGGCAACTGCACCCAACCACCAACTGCGGGACCTCAAAAACGAAACTCCCCCCATGCAGCAGACGGCCGCGCTCCTCGCCGCTTCGCAAATCGCCGTATACCCGATTGATGTCCGCGGGCAGATGAGCCTGGGCACCGGTATCGATGCGGGTACTCAGACCGTGGCATTGAGCACGCTCGAACTGCAAATGGAGTCTTCCAATTCGTCTTCCCGGCAAGTGGCCGGCATATGGGATTCACACGAAGCCATGGCGGACATCGCACGCGAGACCGGGGGCGAAGCGTTCTACGGCACAAACGATCTTAAAGCCGCCATGACTCGCAGCCTGGGCCGGGGGTCCGACTATTACACCCTGGCCTATGTTCCAGAAAACAGCGACTGGACCGGAAAATATCGCAAGGTGGAAGTGAAGACATCGGCCGGGGGGTTGAGGTTGACCTACCGTCGCGGGTACTATGCCCTGCCGGAGCATGAATTTTCCGGTGACCGTGCGTCTTTAATGATGACATCTGCCATGCAGCTCACCGTGCCGGAATACACAATGTTACTGCTCAAGGTGCAGGTGCTGCCTCCGGACGCAGGTCACAAATCTGTACGCGTTGATTTCGCGGTGGATGCAAGAGACCTGATATTTCACGATGCAGCCGACCAGCGCAAACATGCCTCTCTGGATTTCGCCGTCACCGCCTGGGACAAAACTCAAAAGCTGGTGAAGCACTCTTACGACACGATGGAGGCGACAATACGTCCGGATGCATTCAAACAGGTCATGCAGAGCGGCTTGCCATTCCATCAGGAGCTTGAATTGAAGCCGGGAACCTACACGCTTCGGATGGGTGTCCTCGACCGGGGAAATCAGAAGATTGGTACGCTGGACGTCCCATTAACGATTCCGTAGCGGTCCCGGATGGCAAATTGCTTTCGACGGCACCGGCAGGTTCCCGGTATACCCTCTCCCTACGATATCAATGATGTGTCCCGGTCTGAGGTCGCACGATCCGGACCGTCGATTGCCAGCGTACCTCGTGCCCCAGAGGACGAAACCGCCGGGCCTTCGACTGGCGATCGGAGACCAACAGGGTTCGACGCTGGGGTTTGCCCATCACAGATACGCAAACGTCCTGGGATCAATCATAGGATTCTCCTGCAAGCCATTCTTGCGCTGGAACGCACGCAACGCAGTATCCATCGTGGCATCGAAGGTGCCGCTTCGTTACAAAAATCCGAACAAAAGAGGTGAGCCCATGATTGGTGAGGGCTTTGGGGCAAAGGAGTGATCTCTCTGTCGAGGCGATCGCGGCGCGCGCAGCCCTCGCAAATGCCGTCGATGCAGGAGTGCCCTACGGGTTCAAGCCAGGAAACGATGTGGATGGGCGGGCGCTTTCGTTTCAACAGGAACCAGCCTTCGATCCTGCTGGACACCTGGCCGCCCGTCATACACATCCGAGCCAAATCGACGCAAGCCTCACTCTGCCGTGGATATTTGAGCGACCCCGCCCCGACCGCTCAGCCAGCGTGAGCCAAGCTTGTTACGCTCGAATGACTTCGATCCCGCGCGCCTTAAAGGCCGCGATCGCTTCATCCGAGGCGCCCAGGTCCGTGACCAACACGTCCACGTCCTCAATCGGGCAAATTAGCGAGGCGGTTACAACTCCAAGCTTGCTCGAATCGGTCACGACAACCACCTGCTTGGCCTGTTTTACCATGGCCCTGAAAGTTAGAGCTTCATCGGATTCGTTGGTGGTAGCGCCTCGGCTGGCGTCAATGCCAGAAACGCTGAGGAAGAGTTTGTCCATGAATAGATCGCCCAAGGTCGTGATCGCGGCAGGACCAATGAGAGAGAACGACCAAGGCCAATGAACATAGCCCCCGGTAAGGTGAACCTTTAACCCGGGCATGTTGCAAAGTTCCATGCCGATGTTTACCGCGTTTGTAATCACCGAAAGGTTGCCGCGATGCCGGAGACTTCGTGCCACCCACGTTGTTGTGGTGCCGGCGGTGAAACCAACCGTCTCCTTTTCGCGAATCAATTCTGCCGCCGCGATACCGATGTGCCGCTTTTCCCGAACAAACCGTTCTTCGCGGGTCTGAAACGCGGTGTCGTAACGGAAGGGCTCGTAGAGCAATTCCTCCACCAGGGCAGCGCCGCCATGGGTGCGCCGAATCAGTCCCTTCGCTTCCAGGCGTGTCAGATCCCGGCGGATGCTAGGAGCGGACGCCGCCAGAGAAGCGATGAGCTCCTCAACCGTGACCGAGCCCTTGCGCAACAGGAGTTTCAGAATTCGGTCCGTACGACTCTTCTGCCGCTCTGACATGGAGTTTTATAGAGCCTCAATCTGACAAAACAGCCTAACACCGCAGCCCCAAAAGCCAAGCACGCCTCGAAATTGTTCGCCAATCTGATCACTAGCGCCACAGATCGCTCGTGCAGTATGGCTTAAGACGAAGAAACGATCAACAAAAATGATCATTTATGCCGTGTATGATCATTTTCTGCTTGACAAGCTGTCATCGCAAACTTTACCTTGCGACCAATCAGGGTTCGTTGCGTTGGGCACGGTTGGTCGCGGTATCGCCCTGCGCAGGAACACGGAATTCCGTTGAAAACGAAGAAGTGAGGACTCCCCATGAGCGCAAAGTGCTTCCGCAGTCTTGCTGGATATTCCTTTGCATTTCTAGTGTTTTTGTCGACGGCGCGGGCGCAGACCGTTACCGGTTCCATCACGGGCCGCGTGACCGACCCGAGCGGCGCCGTCATCACGGGCGCCAGTGTCACAGCAGAAAATACGGCGACCTCTCTGAAAACCTCCGCGCAAACCAATGCGGCGGGCGTGTACTCCATTCGCTTCCTGCCGATCGGTGCCTACACTGTAACCATCGAGGCGCCCGGATTCTCCTCACAGAAGATCCCGCCGTTTTCCCTTGAAATCGACCAGACCGCGCAGGTCAATGCGAGCCTGACCATCGGCGCATCCAGCACCGTGACCGTGCAATCC
>Ga0193726_1003362_pt1 | contig 10219 bp, 12 predicted proteins | sample H2c1metaG_FD_144928 | JGI IMG/M metagenome (GOLD analysis project Ga0193726, IMG submission 144928) | Soil microbial communities from a riparian zone of the East river system, Colorado, United States - H2c1 | ecosystem: Environmental > Terrestrial > Soil > Riparian zone | place: USA: East River... | reverse complement strand
CGTGCTGAGCGCGCACCCTGAAGACCAGTGGGCGATGCGCGCGCTGCGGGCCGGAGCAGCGGGCTATCTCACGAAGGATCACTCCCCCGAGCAGCTGGTTCAGGCGATTCGCCGAGTGGCCCGGGGCGGCAAGTACGTAAGCGAGTCGATGGCGGAGAAGCTGGCCGGCATGGTGGACGATGGAAGGACGCGCGCGCCGCACGAGCGGCTCAGTGATCGCGAGTTCGAGGTGCTCCGCGCGCTGGGCAGCGGCATGATGGTCAAGGATGTCGCGACGCAGCTCCACCTGAGCGCAAAGACGGTGAGCACTTACCGCGCGCGCCTGTTGGAGAAGATGGGACTCAAGTCAAAGGCGGATCTCGTGCGGTACGTGGTGACGCACGAGCTGCTCAAGTAACGAGGCTACTCCGGGCGAGGAGTTCTCCTCGACCTCGTGTGATGCGGTTTAGCCGCGGACCGCCGTCACCTCGAGGTATTCCGCCTTCACGTGCGTCGACCCGCTGCCATAGAGATTGTTGCGGCTCCAGAGCTGCTCGAGATCGTGGCGCAACGCACTGCGTCCGGGACCATCGAGCGCTGAGAACGCACGATTGGTCGGTCCGTAATAGAGGCGGAAGAACTCGACCACCTCCCTTGGCGGAAACGGGTAGCGCAGCGGGTACAGGCGCTTCGTCGTGTGCAGCTCGACGATACCGTCCTTAAGCCGCTCACGCACGGTCGCTTCGTCGCCCCACTTCACCGGCGATGCCATGAACGGCGGTGCCGGGAAGTGTTTGCCGATGATCTTGAACATCTCACCGACGTGGCCCTCGGGTGTCCAGTTCGCCATGACGATACGCCCACCGGGCCGGCACACGCGCACCAGTTCGGCGGAGACCCGTTCCGGTTGCGGCGCGAACATCGCACCAATGAGGCTCACCACCAGATCGAACGAAGCATCCTCGTAGGGGAGTGACTCGGCATCGCCCTCGTCGAACTGGGCATCCACGCCCCTCGCCCTCGCACGCACCCGCGCCTGGTCGATCAGGTTGGATGCGATGTCGATGCCTGTCACGTGAACGCCGGCGCGCGCAGCCGGAATTGAGATCTGCCCCGCCCCGCAGGCGACGTCCAGCATTCGCGTGCCGGGTGGGACGGCGAGACGCGCCAGGAACTCCAACGCGCCCCGCTCCATGTACTGCGCGAAATATCCGTAGTCGCCGGACATCCACGTCGCCCTGAGGCGTGTCTTGAGTACTTCCATCTCAGGTGCCATCGCAATCATTGCTTAATCTCCTAAGTCAGGACAACGAGAAATCGATCCTTGCCTCTTCAGGCGGCGCTGCCTGCTGTTTCGAGAAAGATCGGCGCAACCTCGGCATCGTCGCGCGCGGGCACCACCGCCGCCCGTACGCGGGCCAGATGGTGGTAGCTGTGTCGAACCGCGTGATCCTCGAGGAAGAACTGACAAGTGAGCGGTGCATCGGAGTAGAGCGACACGAGCGTGGCCCGATCGAGCTCCTCCTCGTTCAGGGCACGGATTGCGGTCGCCGCTGCAATGCTGTTGCGGCGCAGCAGATCCAGGGCAGCCTCTTTCGTGACGGCGTCGTTCTCTCTGGCGTGCTCCGCATTCATCGCATTTACGACATCCCACGTCACACCTTCGATCGGATTGCCGCCGGCGATCGTCAGTGCAAGGGTGATTTCCAACGGATACATGCTGGCGACGTGATGGACCACCACGCCGACTTTGCGTCCGTCGCGGGTACGCGTTTGCCACTCCGCGTCGGTGAGTGTGCTCGCGAAGTTGGTGAGTGCGCGGGCTCCCTGCTCGAGGCGATCGGCAAGGGCGTTGGAACGTTGATTCATTGCTGCCTCTGGTTGGTGTTGGTTGGTGTGTTGCGAGTTGATGGGCCGGCGGCAGATGCGCCTGTCCGGTTTTCTACTGAGTTAGTTGAGCGGCAGTCCGGTGGGCTTGGGCCAGAAAGCCACGCTCCAGAAAATCACGAAACCGGGGAGCCCGATCCGGACGCTCGCGGCTGGGGCTCCCGTGGCGCCGAGCGAAGCGCTCGCGAATTTCTCCAGGACTCCGGCTCCGCCGATGACCCACAGGCTCCCATCAGAGTCGAACGCCAGCCCCGTCGAAATGCTCAGAGACCCCGAGTTCGATGACAGGACGACGTGTGGGACAGGACTTCCGGTCGCGGACAACTGCGCCGGGGTGAAAGAGACAACGGTGTGATTGTCAACGTTGCCGACCCACAGATTCCCGCCCGCGTCGAAGGCGATTCCGGTCGGAGTCGCGAGCGACGTCGCGCTCGCGCTGATGACGACCTGCGGATCGAGGAACCCGGACGTCGCGAGCTGCGCTCGGCTGTAGCTGAACACTTTGTTCTTCTGGCCATCGGATACCCACAATGAACCAGCCGCATCAAAGGCGAGTGCGTTCGGATGGCCCAATTCCGTAATGGTCACCTTGGGAATCAGCGCGCCGCCCAACGCCAATTGGTCGCGATCGAACTTGACGATCGTCCCGTTCGCGGAGTTGGCGACCCACAACGCGTGCTGGTCGTCGAAAGCGAGACTGGTCGGTGCGCTGAGCGAGCCCGCCACCGATCTGACCACGGTGGTGGCTTCGACCGAGCCCGAGCTCGTGAGTCTGGCAGGGGCGAAGGCGACCAGCATCGAATCGTCCTGGCTCGTGACCCACATCGAGCCATCGTCGTCGAACGCGACGCCGTTCAAATCGAACAGCGCCGCACTTGGGGTGGAGATCGCCGTGGCCGGCGTGCGATCTCCAGTCGTCAGCAGTTGACTCGGCGCGAGACGGAGAATGGCCGGACTGACGCTGCTCGAGGTCCAGAGCCCGTCCTGGACCGTCGGGTCCGGCGTTGGTTGTGGATATGGTGTAGTGGAGTCGTATCCGCAGCCGAGGGCCATGGTGAACGCGGCGACGAATGTGGTTTGGCGGGCAACCGTCATGCTTATCATGTTTGCTATTGCTCTCTCATTGTGAGACGCAGAATAGCAACGCGCGCGCGGCTGGACAGTCAGGCGGCTGACACTTGCGCGGTCAGCATTTTCCTACGCGCGTTGTCGGCGCGAGGCCTACATTGATGCGAGGGCTAAAGCGCACCAATCCGGTCCGGCGAAACGAGCCGTTAAGGCGTCAGCTCCCGATAGAGAATCACGTGATCGTACCGTTCTCCCGCGGGGCCGAGACTCCAACCGGGAATCGGGCCCACCTCCCGATACCCAAGCTCTTTGTAGAAACGCTCGGCGTGCGATCCGTGACGCGTGTTCAGGAGAACCAGATAACGACCGCACTGCCTGGCCGCCTCGTGAAGCGCGGCCATGAGAAGTTTCCCGACGCCCTGCCCTCTCAGCGCTGTCGTGACGAACAGCTTCTCCACCTCGGCTCGGTGCGGCGCGTTGGGCCGCGTCGCGAGAGCCAACTGCCCCGAGCCAACCAGCCGATCATCCGTGAACGCTGCGATGAGAAGTCGCGTGCCGGATTGCAGCTCGGCGCGAACCGAGAGCCAATAGCTCCGACCCTGATCGTGCGTGAGAGGCGGCAGGAATCCCATCGGCACGCCGCCGTTGACGGTTTCTCTGAAAAGCTCGATGAGATCGGGAAGAATCTTGTCGAGATCTGCGGGCGATACAGACCTGATACTCGTTGACATGTTTGTTGCGCTGTGCTTTCCGGGACTTCGAACGACCAGCAAGACCCTAATTTGCTGCCGCAGTCCGCGCAATCCATTCGTTCATCCGCGCCTCGAGCACATCCATCGGAAGCGCGCCGGCGCCGATCAACTCGTCATGAAATGCAGGCAGTGAGAACTTGTCACCAAGCTGCTGGCGCGCCTGCTCACGAAGGCGGAGAATCGTTAGCTGCCCCACCTTGTACGCGAGCGCCTGAGCCGGCCACGCGATGTAACGGTCGGTTTCGGCCTGAATGCCCGCTTCATTGATGCTTGAGTGGTCGCGGAAAAACCCGAGCACCTGATCGCGCGTCCAGTGCTCACTTCCGTGGATCCCGGTGTCGACCACCAGTCGAATCGCGCGCAGCATCTCATCGTCGAGGCGGCCGTAGTCGTTGTAAAGATCCTGGTAGAACCCGATCTCCTTCCCCAGCCGTTCCGAGTAGAGCGCCCACCCTTCCTGGAACGCGGTGTAGCTCGCCTGCTGGCGAAATGGAGGAAGTCCGGTCAATTCCTGCGCGATGGAGATCTGCATGTGATGACCGGGAATTCCTTCGTGGTACGCAGTCGACTCGTTGTTGATCGTCAGCTGATTCGCGAAATCGTAGGTGTTGACGAACACGTGGCCCGGACGGGAGCCGTCGGGCGTGCCCTGGTTGTACGACGTCGATGCTTCCTTTTCGCGAAACGGCTCGATCGGCATCACCTCGAGCTTCGCCTTCGGCAATCTGCCGAAAAGCGTCGGCAGCTTTGCCGTCATCTGATCCACGTAGTGCCGGTACTCGTCGAGGATCTGCTCGCGCGACTTCGGGTGCAGCGAGGGAATTTTCGGTATTGAATCGCGGAGCGCTCGCACCGTGAGAAAGCCAAGCTTCTTCGCGATCACGAGCTGCTCCGCTTCGATTCGCGCGACTTCACGGAGGCCGAGCGCGTGGATCTCGTCCGGCGTCATGTTCGTCGTCGTGGAACGATGCACGTCGAATGCGTAGCGGGCCGCGCCGTCCGGGAGCGCCCACGTTCCGATTTGAGCTCTCCCATGCGGCGCGTACTCGTCACGCACGAATGCCGTGAACCTGACGTAGGCGGGCAGCACTCTGGCGCGTATCTCAACGAGAACTCCGTCGCGTAGACGCTGCTGATCTGCCGCCGGGAATTCCTTCGGGAACTTCGTGGTCGGAAGGACGAATGGTGAGTCTTCCGGTTTCTGCGTCGCCAGGTCGTTCGCCTGCTTCGCCGCCTGCACCAACAGAATCCTCGGCGGCATCAGGCCCTCGGCCATTCCCTTTCGCATCTGGACGATCACATCCCTGAACGCCCTCGGCATCTGCTTGAGCCGCGCGATGTAGTCGTCGTAATCCTTAACGGTCTCGAACGAGAGCGAGGTCACGAGCTGCGGCGCGTCGATGTGGATCCCGTTCATCTGGCTGACGGGCATCTCCCAGTCCCTGAACTTCGCGGCATCGAGCGTTTCGCGAAGATTCCTCACCATCAGGTCGCGATTGAGCTTCTCCTGCACCGGAAAGCCGGCGGTGTTGACGGCCTCGAACTTCGTCAGAAAAACGCGGCTCTGTGCCAGATCCCTGTCGATCGCCGCCTGCGAGAAATCACTCAGTTTGTCGTTGTAGCGCTTGTCGCCGAGTATCGATGCGAATTCGGGAGAGTTGCGGAGTGTGTACTCCCACTGTTCGTCGAGCAGCTCGTGCAGGGCCTTGACTCGCGCTCGCACGGAAGGCGATGCGCCGGGCGGTTGATTGCTGACAGTCCCCTGCCCCAATGCTGAACCCGCGACAAAGGTGAGAGAAGCGAGAATACGAAAAGGATGCACCATGAAAAACTCCGAGTGAATCGAGCCGGGGAAGAATGCAGGTCTATTCTGGCACGGGCGAGATACCCGCGGAACGTCTGGAAGGTCAGGGTTCTTCGCCGCGCCAGACGAGGGTTGGGGTGCGCTCGCCCAGGTCGTGTGCAAGACGCGGTGGATTCGCATAAAGCGGTAATCCGACCCCTCAGAGGATCGGTGCGAGGCACTTAACTGATTGCCCCATAATGACTTAGAGAACGCGAAGTGTGGATCGTACATTGCCTTAATAGGCATTGCCCAGCTGTCCAGGGGGCCGCTGTTCTAACTCCGCTGGCCTGGGGCCAGGGCGATCCGGCGAAATCCAATTCCGTTTCAGGAGACTCAATGTCGAATAAAAAGGGTTTTACCCTTATCGAGCTTTTGATCGTAGTCGTCATCATCGGCATTCTTGCCGCGATCGCGATTCCTAAGTTTGCGAACACGAAAGACAAGGCGTATGTCGCAGCGATGAAGTCTGACCTGCGCAACATGGCGACCTACGAAGAGCAGTACGCAGCTGACCAGGCTGGCGCATACTTCGGTGGAACCGCCACGTCGGCAGCTCCGCTCCAGGGTTTCAGCCCGTCGCAGAACGTCACCGTCGTCATCGTGAACGTCGCCGGCCCGCCGGCTTCGTGGAGCGGTAGCGCAACGCACTCGCAGTCCGCGAAGACCTGCACCATGACCAACGGTGTGATCGCCTGCGTGTAACGCAAGCCACACAGTCAGTGCAAACGGGAGCGTCGAAAGACGCTCCCGTTTTGCGTTACAGGGTTTCCGGGAACAGGCTGGAGCGGCCCGGAAGACGAATTAGGTCGGGACCGACCTATTTCGGCCAGCGCCAGGTGTGCAAGATGCAAAGGATTCGCAAAAAGAGGCGCTTCAGGCCCCCGGGAAGGCAAGAACCGCGCGCCGAACCGGTTGTCCCATAATGACTTACGGAAGGGCAGTGCCGTGGACCAAGCTATGCCAATCATAGGTATTGCACCGCTATCAGGGCCGCTGTTCTAACTGCGCTGGACGAGACGATAGTCGCCCTCCTTTCTGCTTCTGCAGGCGAGGCAAGGGCGAGCCGGCGAATTCAATTTGTTCTTCTGGAGATTTCAATGTCGAATAAAAAGGGGTTTACACTCATTGAGCTTCTGATCGTCGTCGTCATCATCGGTATTCTTGCCGCGATTGCGATTCCGAAGTTCGCGAACACCAAGGACAAGGCGTACGTCGCAGCGATGAAGTCTGACCTTCGCAACCTTGCGACCTACGAAGAGCAGTACGCAGCTGATCAGGGTGGAGCATACTTCGGTGGAACCGCCACGATGGCCGCGCCACTTCAGGGCTTCAGCCCGTCGCAGAACGTGACGATAGTTGCGACGAATGTTGCTGGCCCGCCGCCTTCGTGGACCGCTACGGCGGCCCACTCGCAGTCGGCAAAGGCGTGTGACTTCGGTGTCACCGCGCCCAGCGTGATCACCTGCGTGTAACGCAAAGCTCATAGCAGTGCACAACGGGAGCGTCGAAAGACGCTCCCGTTTTGCGTTACAGGACCAGCCTGCAACTCATTGTTTCGCGGGCGGCCGCTCCTTCAATCTGGAACGAAGCTCCTCAGTGAGCGTCTTGGCGAGGTCGGGCCGATCGTGAAACGCGGCCGGTGTGTTCTGGAACAACGCGACTTTCCATGCGCCGCCCTTGAGGACCGCAACCATCGACTGCACCGCGTTGAGCGCGGGATCGATATCGTCCTTGCCGGATGGCACGAGGCCCGTGTTCGCGCGGAGCACCGTGACGTCGTTTGCGATCGAGCGCACCTCGCGCACGATCGACACGTAAGCCGGAGTCTGATGGTGCGAAAAGATCTCGGTGAGATGGGCGCCAATTTCCAGCTGGCCATTCACCTGACTTCCGTCAAACCCCACGAGGCTGGCGTCCGAGACGAAGACGAGTGCGAAGTCGCGCGCGTTTCGTTTGTCCCACGCTTCGATGAGGCGCGTGTAGAGCTCGCGCGTCGCGCGGTCCGAGTCGGAGCTCGATGGATTGTCAGCAGTCATGCGCCCGTCTCTCCGGCCATATCATTGAACAACGATTCGATGCGCCGATCAGGTATCAGCCACATCAGTGCCACGAGCACATAGACAGCATCGGACAGGAGCTGGTGCACGAATGCGAGCGGAATCGCGATGGCGTACAGGACAACCGAAATCTTCCCCTTGGCATCGTTGCCGACCGCGGCCTCGAGCTTCGACTTAGCGCCCTGACTCCGGATTATCGTCCGCTCGAGAATGTAGTAGGCGACGCCGGCCATCAGCAGCTCTGCTCCGTAAAGGGCGGTGGGGATCGGCGCAAAATGGTTTTCGCCCATCCACCCCGTCACGAAGGGCAGCAACGAGAGCCAGAAGAGCAGGTGCAGATTTGCCCAGAGTATCCCACCGGTGATCCGGTCGGTGAGATAGAACATGTGGTGGTGATTGTTCCAGTAGATGCCCAGGACGACGAAGCTGAGGACGTAAACGAGAAAAACGGGCACGACACCCGAGAGCGCCTGGATGTCAGTGCCATGTGGGACCTTGAGCTCCAGCACCATGATCGTGATGAGGATCGCGATCACTCCATCGCTGAACGCACTCAGCCGCTCAGTGCTCATCGTGTCGCATGGGTTGGGCTTCCAGGAGATGACATCTGGTTGAGAATCTACAACTGCCCAACTGTACAGGCACCAATCCTCGGTGCTATCGTTGGCCACCTTCTCTGAAGAGGAACGATCAATGGCCGGCCAGGGATCCGCAGGAAACGTCATCGCCGCCGTTTGCAGCTTCTTCGTTCCGGGGCTTGGCCAGCTGGTTCAGGGCCGCCTTGGAATGGCGATCATTCAGTTTGTCCTGGCAATCGTTCTCTGGATTTTCCTGTTGGGGTGGGCGATTCACCTCTGGTCGATTGTCGACGCCGCGCTTTGGAAGGCGCCGGCGACCTCATGAGATCGGGCGAATCCCCAGGCGGTTGACTCGGACGATTTCCCGGGTTGCGTCCTCGTGCACAATCTCGATTGCCTTGATGAAGCCATCAGCTTCTTCCTCGATCCAGACTTCCTTCGGCCGGACAACGCGGTGGTCGCCCCCTTCCACGTAAACCTCGATGGCTTTCTCCTTCGAGTCGTAGGTGATACCGCGAAGCCGCGTCCCCTCGGTTGCGAACTGATCACCCCACTCAGGAACAAGGATCTCAATGTCGGCCGTGTTAGTCGATTCGCCAAGCAGGAACTGCTTCGTGAATCTGTCGAACCGAGTTGCGAGTTGATCAGTGGGAATTCTTGTCGTGTCCATGGTGTTATCCTCGCTGGAAGCGTCGTTTTAGAGTCGGCAATCGCTGTTACAACGATGCATTGTTTGCGCCGGGCGGATTTTCGTCGCTCGAGCCAGGAGGGCTCCCCATGATCAGAACGCTCGGACTGACACACCTCGCGCTGACCGTAAGCGATCTCGAGAGATCGTTCCAGTTCTACCACGACGTGTTCGGAATGCTGGCCGTCTATCGCGAGCCCACGTTCATCCAGGGGCAGACGCCCGGAAGCCGCGACGTTCTGGTGCTCGAGACTGGGGATGATCGCGTAGGAGAGTCCGGAGGCATCAAGCACTTCGGATTTCGCCTCGCCGATGCTCATGACATCGACAAGGCCGTGACCGCGATCGAGCGCGCAGGTGGGACGATCAAGGACCGCGGCGAGTTCTGTCCCGGCGAGCCATACGTTTTCTTCGCGGACCCCGATGGGTACGAGGTCGAAGTTTGGTACGAGATACCCACCGATACTGGGCGATGAGACTGAACTGCAACTGAACAAAAAAGAGGCTTCGAGCTTCGCGCTACGGAGCCTCCAGCTTCCAGCTTCCCTCTCGTTCAGTTGTAGTTCGCTAAAGTTTCTGCCGCTTCTACGTAACACGACGTATGCTGGTCGGGAACCATCGGGTGTAAGCTCGCTCCACATCGTTGGCCCCCGTCTACCCAGGAGCGAGTCATGAAAACCAGTCACCTGACGCTGCTTGCAGCGTCCACACTTGCGTTGGCAGCATGTTCCGATGGAGGAGTCGCGCCGAGATCGGCCGATATCAGCCCGTCGGAGATGCGCTCTCCAAGACCCGCTTCGTACATGAGTAATTACGTGGCGATCGGGACGAGCCTCAGCATGGGTTGGGCGGATGACGGAGTGTACGGCGTCTCGCAGAGCACCTCATGGCCCAAACAGCTCGCGGAGCAGACGGGAGCCGATTTCACCGTTCCGTCGATCGACTTTCCCGGGTGCCAGCCCCCGCTCGCCGCTCCAATCATCGCGTTCAAGAGAATCGATGGCAGCTCCGCTGCCCATTCCAATGTGTGCGCGCCGAACGTCGCGGGCGTGACGCTCCCAACGCACAATCTGGCGGTCGAGAACGCGACGGCGGGCGAAGGCCTGAACGCGACATCCGCGACCGCCAGCCAGGGCCGCGGTCCGGTGACGAGCCGCGTGCTGCCGGAAGGAATGACTCAGGTGACTGCGATGGCGTCGCTGAACCCAACGTTCGTCTCGGTCGAGTTCGGTGGCAATGAGATTCTCCCCGGGCAGGCGGGGATTCTCATCCCCGGAGTTACTTTCACTCCGTTCGCGACGTTCAAGTCGAACTATGCGCAGATCATCGACGCCGTAAAGGCGACTGGCGCGAAGGCCGTGCTG
>Ga0193726_1003360_pt1 | contig 10220 bp, 9 predicted proteins | sample H2c1metaG_FD_144928 | JGI IMG/M metagenome (GOLD analysis project Ga0193726, IMG submission 144928) | Soil microbial communities from a riparian zone of the East river system, Colorado, United States - H2c1 | ecosystem: Environmental > Terrestrial > Soil > Riparian zone | place: USA: East River... | reverse complement strand
GCGAAGAGCAAATGATACAAACTCCAGCCACAGCAACGCCTGCACGGTGCAGCATAAAACGCACCATTGCTTAGCCACCCGCGCCTGGTAATAAATGGAATATACTGTATAAGGCAGGCTTACTATATTTAAAGCGGTCAGCACCCACCAAACCAAGGTGGAACTGCCGCCAAAAAGCAGCAGCAGCCAGGTGCCGGCGAAATAAAAAAAGCCTACCTCGCTCCAGCTAAGGCCATCAAACACTTTTGCCGCTTTTGACGATAATATAGCGTTACAATTGGTTTTACTGCTTGCCTGGCAAAGCTTTTGCACCAGGGGGTTATTGCTATCGATAGATTGCACCAGCAGCAATATTGATGTTATTAAGCCGGCAGTTTTAAAAAGTGTTAGCAATGCGGTTTGCCAGGTTATACCTGCAAAATAACCATTATTCAACAGCGTACCAAACAGCATCAATAACAGCACTGATGCTATAGCCGGGGTTTTTATCGAGGTTAGAAACGATGCAAAGGTTGCCGTTGTTTTATAGGCTGATGATGGTTCGGCGGTTAACACTACCCCCTGGAACATTTTTTTAAACTCGCCGAGGCTTAATTTGTGATGGTTCCATTTATCGCTGCTGGCTAAGATGGTGTCGCCATTGATTTTTTCTACGATTAAAAAATCGCCGCCGTTTAGGTTGGTATGCGCAATAAAGGGGCAGGGAACCGTGCTGATATTTTCTGCATCAACCCGGTAGGCTGCATTATTTATATTGAAAGCAGTAAGTACATCACTGATGGCTAGCAAGCTTGGGTTATCAGGGTGTTTTTCCAGTTCGGCAATAATGGTGGCAGGGTCAATGCCTATGGCAAGGCCTTTTAATAATTTAATAACTGCCGCTTCGGGGTTTTGATAATTGGTAAATGATAGCATAAGGTCAGGGAATAGCTAAAAACTAAAAGTATAGTGTTAAAAGCAAAAATCAAAATATTAGTTTAAATAAATTTCGTATCAATTACAATTGTATGGTGCACAATTATTTCTCATTTGATAATGTTTTATCAAATCGCATATTTTAATCCAACTTATAACGATAGACCTGCCGTCCCAAATTACCTTCCGCATTAATCACTTTAGCAACTACCAGGTAAAGCCTTTGCAGCAAGCTGCGTTCGCCTTACTATCGTATATGGTTATCAAGTATAAATTTGGATAACCTATGAAAACCATCGATTCCGAAGTCGCGAAAAATAATTTTACTTCGACGGTCTATTAACACAAACGTTGGATAATTAACCACATCATATTTTGTAACCAGCGATGCCTGTTTTTTTACTGCGCTTACAAAAATTTGGTCTCTAAGAGCTGAATTTGAATTTATATATGTTTTTACCTTATCTAAATCTTTATCATAAGACACTCCTAAATATTTTAGCTGGCTGTGTGATTCGATAAGAGCAACAAGATCATCATGCAACTCCATACAGGGAACACACCAGGTTCCCCAAAATTCCATAAGTAAATATTTACCATTGTAAGTGTTCAAACTTACCTTCTTATCGTTATTTATATATTTCCCGTTAAAATCATATGCAAAAAATCCAACCTTGTAACCAGTCAAATTTTTACGCTCTATTTTTTTTAAAACTAATGTATCGCCGTAAACAGACAATTTAGGTATACAGAAATAGTCTTGCCCTATTTTTAAAGTATCAGTGAGATAATATCGTTCTTCCGTTTTGGGATTTTGTGCATTTGAAATAATTACCACGACATTATTGCGATTAGCAAAATTTACTTTCGGAAAACTATTTTGAATGGCTATTTTATATTCATGTATACCTGTTTTAAAGTACATAACATTTTCAAATGGAGACTCAATTGCAATATTCGCAGTATCCAAAAAAGGATGGCTGGAATGCATCGTTAAGTTTTTGAAGCACGCCCGTGGCAATACATGGATTAAAAAGTCATGAGGCAGGTTAGTATCAAAGTTGCGTAAGTCTAAAATCATGCAATCCTGGAGTGTTTTGAAATCGCAATTTTGGGCTTGAGAAAGGTTAATTGTCGCGACCGTATCATCAAAAAAATTGTTATTGCAGTTCCTGTCGATCGTGGCTAATAATTGGCCATTTTTTTTCTCCCCTATCAGATAATGCAGTTTGATTTTTTTATTTCCGTTAATAACCCCTAAAGAAACTTCACAAATAAAGAATATCTTATAACTCGTCGAATCAAATTTGAAATCAGAAGGAGAAACAGGTGTTCCTATCGATCTGCCTACAAAGGCCAAATCTTCCATTCTTTGTTTTTTCAAGACATATCGCTGCTCATTGGATCGCGATTGTGAAAACGAAAAAAACCAGGCAACAGTAAAAAAAGTAAAGGCAAATATTTTTTTTAAACACATATGCTGGATCTATCAGGCAATCAAACAATGAAATTGCTGGTATTAAACCGGGATTCTGTTATTATATTTTATAGAACCTATTTAAACGATTAAAACAAGGATGTCTAATATTATCTAAAAGACATCCTTAGTGATTTACGACTCTTTATATCCCGGACAGGTATATGATTTGTTATCGCAAGTAATTTTATGATTAACATCATCTCTGCTGCAGTCTCCTGTTGGGCTTGAGCAAGTAGTGATGTCCTGACCGCTGCCACAAGATTCAGAGCAAGGACCTTTATAAGTTCCTGCTAAAACATTTTTCATCTCAGCTCTACTGAGTTTTTCAAATTTTAACATAAAATTTAATTTTGATTAATTTTACCGTATTCAGCCCCGGTAAATCAGGCTTTTGCATGTGTTTTTTTTCAAGGGCATGCTTCCTTTGCTTTCTGCAGAAATATCTTATATGCTTTACTCAAGCATGTATTTTAAATCGGGTAGCTGGTACAAATCAGGCAGGCGGTAGCCGTTAAGCAACATTGTGGGCGTAGCGGTTACTTTTGCCATTGTTAATTTAAACTAATATGGAAAAATCTGAAGCGAACCGTTTAGTGGTTTCGACAGAAAGGCGAAATGTGCCGACAGAAAATAGTTATCGGCCAATTGGTACCGGGGCCGGCAATTGTCATTAAAACTTACCGCGATTGCTCTGCCGCCGCCGGGGTTTACTGCTGCGGCGAAGCCGGTAAGATGGGACAATACACAAGGCATGCTGATGAGGCCGCAAATTTCGGCATTAAAAGTGATGAAATACTGACAGTGTTTTGTCAGCATTTTTTACATTTTTTGTGAAGATTTTAAATAAAAAACTGCCATATTGAGCCGAAAATGCACTTTTTACTAAAATGTGTTGAATTTCACTGTTTCACCATGTACACTATATTTTACTGTGTACAGCAACAGTTTTTTGCATTATTATAACAAAGTTTTGTGTTAATCCACTTTGTACCTGTACACCTGCCTTCCCAAATTACCCTCTGCATCAATGCCTTCCACAACTACCCGGTAGGTGCCTTTGCCATCGGCATTAAAAAACTCAAAGGTGGCTTTGCCATCCTGCCCGGTTACTATTGTGGGGTTCCAGTAAATGGTGCTGCGCAAATCGGCCATTTTTTGGTTGGTTTGCGGGTTGTCATACTGGGGCGAATAAAACTCTTTTGCCAGGTAAAACCCCTTGGGCATATAGGTTACCACACCCGGCGAATAATGGTAATAACTATTGATTTTATGCCCTTGTTTAAGGGTAACAATTATGATCCCCGATGAGCCCTGGCTGCCGTATATGGCCGTGGTATGCATATTATCCAATACTTCAACACTTTCAACATCAGATGGAGAAATATTATCTAACAGATTAGGTTCATTTTGCTGCATCGTGCCGTCAATCATTATGTGCATAGGGTCGGGGTATGGGTTGGCACTTAAGGCGTTCATACCCATAAGTTTCCTTACATACAGGTAACCGCCCTTAAAAATTATGTTAACCAGTTTAGCTATTAAACAATCCGTTAGCCGGCCGCAGGCAAGGGTCTCAAAGTCTTTGGCGGTTATTACCTGGTCGGCTACGCCTTTGCCGTTAATATTTTGCGTATGTGCAAATTCATCCTGGCCCTTTTTATCCGTTATGGTAACTTCCTTCAAAAGCATAGGGTGTTTATTGATGCCGTATTTTTGCTGCTCCATGCTAAACTGTTTACTGTTTTGCATATAAGCCGACATATCAATTTCGTAATTATCATTATTTACCCTACTGACACCTCCCGCGCTATTCCCGGCAGCCATTGCCGGCAAAATTAACGGCGTTGCTGGCGTATCAACAGTGAGCACTACATTATCTTGCCCTTTGCCTGCTTTTGCCTGTATTACAAATTTGGTACTATCACCAAATACCAGGTTTTTAAAGGCAAACCTACCGTTAGCGCCGGTAACTGTATCCTTAAAAAAACTGGTTGCGCTTTTGGCAAACAGCGTTACTTTTTGGTTTGCCAGGGGCTTACTCCCTTTTTTAACCTGGCCCGCAATTTCAAGCGCTTTTTCGGATTGATAACTCAGTTGGTGGGGGGTATTGTCCAACACCTCTTTCCATTCAAAACGATGATAACCCTGGGTAAGCATCAATGCGTCGAGGTCGGCATCAGTTTTGTCGTTACTGTTTGAAAAGTAGTAGTTTGGTTTCTCTATGTAACCTTTCAAGTCGGATGTAAGCAACAGTTTTGATAATATTGTGTTTTCGTTTGCTTCGTCCACCCGTACTTTTGATTCGTCGGTAACTGCTACTGAAAAGTTGCCGATCGCAGGCTGGTTGAATTTATTTTTGGCCTGGACAGTTACCTGCACTTTATGCCGGGTTGTATAAGCCGTTTGGCCGGTTGATACATTAAGCTTTAGCTGGTCGTCATTATTTACAAACACCAACCGCTCATTTAAGGGCAGCCCGTTTGAATTGAATAATGTAAACTGCGCCACGCCTGTCGGGAATTCTTTTTTTGGTACCGTTATGCTAAATTTGCCGGCATCGCTGTTTTTTGCCGAAAAATAGACAACCCCGCCCGACTGCCCTACTATGGTTACTTTATCAAGCGGATTTTGCTTGCCGCCGGCTACATTTATTTTAATGATACCAGCGTTGGAGTTATCGATGTTTAGCTGATAGCCATCGTCGCTTGCTTTCGGTAAATCCTGTGTGGTTACCGAACCATCTGCAAAAGTTATGTTTGCTTTGTAGGTTTTCCCTATTGAAGGGGTTAGTTCAAATACACCCATACCCAGATGGGTTGTTGCAAACGTGCCGGCCGGTTTATTTTCATTATCGGTAATGGCACCTTTTATATCGGTGCCAAACCCATCGGGCGATATGGCTTTAACAGCAATTTTTGTTTTTATGCCGGTCAGCATATTGCCGCCTTCAGGCAAAAATTGCACGTCAGATTTATCGGGGGTGGCCGCCGGGACCGATTTTAATTTAGCGCCTACACTCCCTCCTTCCGGAACTTTTGTGCCCGATGTGTTGCCGATAGTTATTGCATGATCGAAAAAATAATCGCTGCCCGCGTTGCGCATCCAATTGGTGTAAGCCCGTACGTGGTAGCTACCGCCTGATAGTGTATCAGCCAGCACAAACGTACCCCAGCCAAGGCCATTGGTTAGTTGTAGTTTTATTGCGCGAACCATCTTATCCTGGCTGTTTATCAATTCTGTATTTAACACTTCGCTCCAGGTAGATAATTCATGTTTGGCGCCATCGGTAACGTAAGCTTTAAAATAGATAGTATCGCCAGCGGCGTAATAAGGCTTATCGAAATGCAGGTATGCATTTTCTATATGGCCACCTGTATAAGCGGCTACCTTTTGGTTTAAATTTTTTGCCAACACAGTGTCAGGCATAATAGCTTCACTTTGTTGCGGCTGATAGTCTGTTGGCAGGTTATCGGCTAGGCGCTTTCGCAGCCAGGCACCTTCCATTGTTATGTTTTCGGGATTAGTGATCATCAAAAAAAACAGCAGGGCCATTAAAGTGCACCAGGGTATTATCTATATTATCCAGAGCGGCAAGCTTATTTAAGGGGATACTGGCGAACGCGCGATACTTGTTGTAAGCCGCATAAACTTCGCCGTTTTTGCTGTTTAGTGTATATAAGCCGTTGTTATCCGGTCCTGTTATTAAATCGGTTTTAGTAAGCGGCGTTGGCAATAGCCCGCCCGGTGTTTTGGGCAGGTTCTTTTTTTTAACCCAATAGTTCAGCGAGTCGCGGGACGCTTTATCAGCGCTTAGCGCAATAAACTTCTTTAGCTTAGCATTTATTAGGCTATCAGGAGGCCTTTCGGTATTTGTTGGCAGGCGTTGGGCTTTAAAACCCTGCTGGTCCAGGTTATCGGCAATAATAGAGCGTAAAAAGTGCGGCAGCGAACCTTCATAGGCGTCCTCCCTGTGATTTTGCCACTCCTGCTCCTGTTTGGCAGTACCCTTAAGCTTTTCAAAAAAAACATAGCCCCAAAACGTACTGGTTTTCTCCTCCCCGTTATTTAGCGTAAAATCTTTTAAAAGGTATTTTATGTTATAACCAAGTGCATTATTGGTTATAACCAAAAGGTTATCTGCCGATGCTGTTAGCGTACTTGTTTTTTCGTCGTACCTTAAATCAAGTATTTCGGGATTAGTTATTTTGGATTCTTTAGCGGCAGGCGATGTTCCTAAAAACTCTTCTTTAAACAAACCCAGGTAGCGACCGTAATTGTTTTTTTCGGCTTCGGTTAAAATGTTGGCCTTTTTTACTTTGGCAGACAAGCTTATTGCAGGGACATTCAGGTTGCCGCTTTCGGCATTAATTGTTTGCTTATAGCCATCGAAGCCAAGGAGCGAAACAACCAGATCATACTTGCCCGTTTTTACGTTTTTTAAGCTGAATGCGCCCGTGGCTGTAGTTTTGGCGCCAGTAGTTGTGTTGTTTAAAAACACGGTGGCATTGGCAACAGGCTTGCGATCGGCATGGTTTACAACCTTGCCCGTTATGGTTACCTGCCCCAATAAAATGGCAGGCAATAAAAAAAGCAGCAATAGCAACGTTTTGGCCATAACCAAATTTATTCCAAATAGGCTAATAAATCAAACGTTTTACTCTGTAATTATTTACGCGTAATAAAGATACTAAGTTGCCATTGTTTAATCACTTACTATAGGCTTAAACTATCAATTATTGCAATTTAATTTAATAGCCAATCCGTATGTATCCTAACTCTTCCAGGTCGTCGACGGTTTTGGTAACGTGGGTACGGCCGTCTTTTAGCAGGTAAACATTGTCACTGATGTCAAGCAAGTGGGTGTACATGTGGTCGGTTATTAAGAAACCTTTGTTTGCTTTTTCTTCAAGCAGAAATTGTTTGATGTTTTCTATTTGGATAGGGTTGAGATGTGTAAACGGCTCATCAAGCATGGCAAACAGCGATGGAGTTTTAACCACAATGTAGAGCTCCAGCGTTCGCCATTGACCGCCCGATAGTTGACTAATTTTTAAATCGTGCCGCGATTCAAATTCGGGGAAACGGCGGTTTAGTTCAACTTCCGAAAGCGCGAAATCTTCCAGCACTGTTTTTACAGTCAATTCTTTGGGGATGAAATTAAACTGGGGAAGGTAAAGCAGCAAATCGGGCCGCTTGTTTATTTTACGGGTAACGTTGCCATCAAACCGGATGGAGTTTATAGAAGAATTTAATGTGCCAAGTATGATACTCATCAGGCAGGTTTTACCCTGGCCGTTACGCCCCAGCAAGCCGGTTATTTTTCCGGTTTCGCATTTTAAGTACACGTCAGATAGTATTTGCCTTATACCAAAATTAAGCTGGATACCGTCTGCTTCGAGGGTGTGGATCATTTTCGGGTGTATAGGTATAAATTTATTAAAAGAGCAGACCAAAGAATAAGGTTAAATATGTAGCCAGGTAAGTCTACAATCAATTGTAAAACGACAAAAATAAGCCATATGAAAAAATCGATTATTGAGGTAGATATTATTAGCTGCCTTTTTGAAACGCCGAGACTTTGGTAATAATACAGTTCGTTTTTTTTATAGTGAATTGCGGTGTAAAATATAAGCCCAATGGTTACAATTTTATACCAAAAAAATATACTAAGCAGTTTTGGGGCCTCATGACCGGCATGCTGCATCATAAAAACACAGCTAAGCGTAACTAAAAAGTTCGCTAAAAATATCCCGCCATAAAACCTGGCGATAAGCTTAATTGTGCGCATACCGTGTGTTAACGAAAATACTATTGATAGCTTGTGTTTTAGTTGTTTTTATATTCGTATGAATCATGCACTTTTTTCTTCTGCGTTTTCTTAATTATTAACCACTCCCTGGCGATAAGCTAAAACGATTAACACCAACCAAAGCGAAAAATCAAACAGCCATACTGTTACGGCCAGTTTCTGTTTCGATACGCCGAGATTTTGATAGTAATACAACTCCTTCTTTTTGGCTACGAATGCAAAGTAAATCATCAGCGATAGTGTTACCATCTTACCCCAAAAAAAGGTTCCGATTAGCTTATTAGCCTGGTCGCGATGGAAGGCAATGGCGTATACACTAACTACAGTTACAAAAAAATTAGCCAGGAAAATCCCGCGGTAAAAGCGTGCGATTAATTTTAACGTGCGCATCGGTTGTGATAACGCAAATATTATTGATAACTTATATTTTAGTTGAACTAATTTTCCGGAAGGATTGCACTTTCATCGGTTGAGCGGCTGTCATCTGTTTTTAGCTTTGCCACCAGCCAAACTATCATCACCCCAAATAACGCTATTATACCGAATGACAGGCGGATGCTTGATGCATGGGCGATATAGCCCACAAAGGGCGGCACTATCAAAAAACCTAAATAGCCCACGGTTGATATTGATGCCAGCGCAGATGAGCTGCTCATGTTTTTTGATTTGCCTGCAAGGCTAAAAATCATCGGCACCACGCAGGATACACCCAGGCCGGCAAGCACAAACCCAACCATTACAGTAACTGTATATGGCAATGCCACAGCAAGCATCAAACCCGAGAAAATAAATATACCGCTAAATTTAAGCACTGTTTTTATGCCGAGGCTGGTAACCAGTTTGTCGCCTACAAAACGCCCGGCCGTCATGGCAACCATATAGAATACAAAGGCTGCTGTTGCAGTGGCTTTTTCGGAGTGCACAGTTTTTTGAAAGTAGATGGCGCTCCAGTCGTACATGGCGTTTTCGCAGGCCATGCTGGCAAAACAGATTAGGGAGAATTTGATAAGATACTTATCAGGCAACGAAAATACAGGTTTGCGGCTTTGAGGGACTGGCTTTTGATCGAGCGTGTTATTTATAAAATAAACCGTTAATACAAAAAGGGCTATCCCCACAAACAAAAAGTGGTATTGCAGGCCAATACCAAAATATATCACCAAATAACCCACTCCTGCGCCGGCGAAACCTGCCAAACTCCAGATGCCATGGAAGGTTGCCATGATTGATTTACTGTACAATGCCTGCACGGCCACACCCTGTGTATTGATAGAAAGTGTCATGAGGTTGCGCGCCGAGCCAAAACAAAACAGCATAGCCACCAACTGCCAAACAGCATTGGTGTAGCCGATGATAACTATAATAACGCACAAAAATATCGACCCAAAAAGCATTACCGTCCGTGCGCTGTAATGGCTTAGCAGCCGGTTAGTTACAGGCATGGTGAGCATAAGGCCAATGGGCATGGCGAACAGTACCGAGCCCAACTGTGCCTCATTCAAATTAAGTGCGTGTTTAATGGATGGTATCCGCGATGCCCAGGTGGAATACCCAAAACCGGAAATAAAATAGAATATGGCACAGGCTATCCTTAATTGCGCGGGTGTTTTTATGTTGATAGCCTGATCGTTCACTTAAGTATTTATCAGCTCTAAAATACAATTTTTGAAGGAAAGGACAGCCAAATGGCATTGTAAAAAATATCCCGCCCTCAATTAAATGAGAACGGGATACTTTGTTATCTTATAACTGTTGGATTATTTACCAACTACAATTACATGAAATGTGCCCGGAATTTGTTGCGGCCTCGGGTGCGCGTTTGCAGCAGTGGGTTCAACCGGTTTTGACTTGGCTGCCGGCAGGTATAGTTTATGGGTCAAAACATCAATACCTATTGTGCGGGCACTGGGCTCGGTTGTAATATTTTCCACAAACTCAAACTTATCGGCGCTTAACTCGCGTACTACCGAAATGGTGCCTTCTCCGTTCGAGGCGTATGCCAGTTTCAATGTTGGG
>Ga0193726_1003359_pt1 | contig 10226 bp, 6 predicted proteins | sample H2c1metaG_FD_144928 | JGI IMG/M metagenome (GOLD analysis project Ga0193726, IMG submission 144928) | Soil microbial communities from a riparian zone of the East river system, Colorado, United States - H2c1 | ecosystem: Environmental > Terrestrial > Soil > Riparian zone | place: USA: East River... | reverse complement strand
GCCGGGGTCGCCGCCGAAGGGATCCGTGCCGGGATCACCGGCGAAGGGATCGGTGGGGTCGCCGGCGAACGGGTCGTCGGTCGACCCAGCGGCACCAACGGCGGCGCCGCTGGCCAACATGCCGAGCACGCTCGTCAGCTGCTTAGCCGCGTCGCTGTTCGGGTCGAGGCCAGCCGTCGAGGCGCCCACGATCGTGGCCGACGGTTCGGCCGAGAGTGTCGACATGACCTTCGTACCAGCGGCGGAGGTGGCCTTCAGCCCATCGACGTGAACGCGCACTTCGATGCCGTCTCCAGTCACCTTGCCACCGACGGCGGCGAATCCGGTCAATGCCGCCGACCCGCCGGACGCGCCAAGACCCGGCAGACCGAAGATGCCGAGTGGGCCAACGGCCAGTGGATCGGAGCCGGGTCCGGCATCGAATCCGCCGCCAGACTGATCGAGCGCCGACGTCGATGCCGATTTGATGAGTGTGGACACCTTGCCAAGATCGGCGTACCCCAGGAGAAGATTGCCGGCGCCGACGTGGGCGACGGTCGACTTGAATGTGGGGTTGTCGGCGAGGGTGGCGGTCTTGGCCTCCGCTGCCGCCGCGGCCGCGGCCGCCTGCATGTCGCCGCTTGAGCCGGCGATCAGTGCGTAGCCCTTCTCCATCGCGAATCCGAATGAGTCCGGCCCCTTTTTCTGCCGGAGTTTCGTCAGAGTCGCCGCTGCCTTGGTGTCGTCCGTACTCGCGAGGGCGATCAGTGCGAACGGTTTGCCCTGGCCGTCGGTCCACGCTCCGATGCCGGCTCGGCCGCCGAACCACGGTTTGACGTCGGTCGCGTAGTCGAGGCCGGCGTCCTTGGCGATGCTCGTCTCGAGCTTGGTGACGAGATCGGTGGCCGATTTGCCGCCGGTCGGGAACTTCTTGACCAGACCGTTGACGGTCAGCTTGTCGCCGTAGCCGGGGTTCAAATCGATGCGTACGAAAGCGCTGACCGAGGCCGGCATCGCCGTCTCGGGCTCGACCGCACTGCCGGTCCAGGCACGGACGCCGGCGTACGCACCGACGCCGACCAGCAGCAGCAACGCCGTACTCGCCGACAGCACGACCGCGCGGCGCCGTCCCGGACGGGCCGCGGGGCGCTCGGCGGCGCCGAACTCGACCAAGGTCTCACCGCCGGCGGCCGGCGGATAGGCGGCCGGCGTCGACAGGTCGGCAGTGGACACTGTCATATCGCTGACCGTCGGGGCGTACGTCTGGTCGCTCGTACCGGCCGGCGGCGCGGTCCACGGCGAAGGAATGGGGTCCGGCGCGCGCACCGGCTCGGGCGAGCCCGATGCCGGCGGAGTGTGGTCACTCACGAGGGAGGTCCTTCCGGGGGTTTGTCGAGTATCGATCGTAGCGAGCCGCGACAAACCGGCGGCCCCCGAAACGCGGGGCCGCATCCACTACGTGGCCGGTGTCCGGTAGCCGAACCGCCATGACCCGACGCGCGCCGCCGCGAGCACGGCCACACGTACCGCTGGATTGACCTACAGGCCGGACAGACGCTGGCCGGCGCGGACGACGGCCATGGCGTGCCGGTCGCCGGGGCGGCGGCCGAGCCGCTCGATCGGGCCGGACACGCTGATGGCGGCGATGACCCGACCCGTACGGTCGCGCACCGGCGCCGAGACGCTGGCCACGCCCGGCTCGCGTTCGGCGACGCTCGCCGCCCAGCCGCGCCGGCGGACCTCGGCCAGTGTGCGGCCGGTGAACTTGCACCGCGGCAGGAGCGGCATGACCGCCTCGGGCGGCTCCCAGGCCAGCAGGACCTGTGCGGCGGAGCCGGCGATCATCGGGAGGACGGCGCCGATGGGCACGGTGTCGCGAAGGCCGCTCGCGCGTTCGGCGGCGGCGACGCAGATGCGCTCATCGGCCCGGCGAAGGTAGAGCTGCGAACTTTCGCCGGTCGCGTCCCGCAACGCTGCGACCATGGGCTCGGCCGCGGTCAGCAGGACGTCCGGTGCGGCGTTGGCGAGCTCGCCCAGCCGGGGTCCCGGGCGCCACCGGCCTTGCGGGTCACGAACAAGCATCCGATGGATTTCCAGCGCCTGGGCGAGCCGGTGGGCCGTCGCCCGCGGCAGCTTCGTCCGTTCCACGAGCTCGGCGAGGCTCGCACCATCGACGCACGCGCCGAGGATGACGATAGCCTTGTCAAGCACCCCGACCCCGCTGATACTCTGTCCCATAGGGCGAAACATACCTCCCAAACTTTAGGAAGTCCAGATGGTGGGAGAAGGAAACGTGAGCGCACGTACGTTGTCGGAGAAGGTGTGGGATGCGCACGTGGTGCGCCCCGGTACGGAGCCGGGGGAGCCCGATCTCCTCTACGTCGACCTGCATCTGGTCCACGAGGTGACCAGTCCACAGGCGTTTGACGGCCTGCGGGTCGCCGGACGGCGGGTGCGGCGGCCCGATCTCACGATCGCGACCGAGGACCACAACACACCGACGGACAGCCTGACCACGATCTCCGAGCCGGTGTCCCGGACGCAGATCGAGGCGCTGCGTCGCAACTGCGCGGAGTTCGGGATCAGATCACATCCGCTGGGCGACGCCGAACAGGGCATCGTCCACGTATTGGGACCCCAGATCGGCCTGACCCAGCCGGGCATGACCATCGTGTGCGGCGACTCGCACACCGCGACGCACGGCGCATTCGGGTCATTGGCGTTCGGCATCGGTACGAGTGAGGTCGAGCACGTACTCGCCACGCAGACACTGCCGCAGGCGCGACCGAAGACGATGGCGGTGACCGTCGACGGCGAGCTGGGCCCGGACGTGACCGCGAAGGATCTCGTGCTCTCGCTCATCTCTCAGGTCGGTACGGGCGCCGGCATCGGGCACGTCGTGGAGTATCGCGGTCCGGCGATCCAGGCGCTGTCGATGGAAGGCCGCATGACGATCGCGAACATGTCCATCGAATGGGGCGCGAAGGCCGGGATGATCGCGCCCGATGACACCGCGTTCTCCTATGTGGAGGGCCGGCAGTACGCTCCGACTGGCAAGGACTGGGAGGCGGCGCTGGACTACTGGCGGTCGCTGCCGACCGACGCGGGCGCGACGTTCGACGCCGAGGTGCGCATCGACGCGCCGTCGTTGCGGCCGTTCGTCACCTGGGGCACGAACCCGGGTCAGGGCGTGAGCCTCGACGGTGTGGTGCCGGATCCGTCGAACTTCGGCGACGTTGGCAGCCGTACGGCGGCGGAGCGCGCACTCGCTTACATGGCACTGGAACCCGGCACCCGGATGTATGACGTGCCGGTCGATGTCGTGTTCCTCGGCTCGTGCACGAATGGCCGGCTCGAAGATCTGCGCGCCGCCGCGGACGTGTTGCGGGGCCGGCGGGTCGCCCAGTCCGTACGCATGCTCGTCGTACCGGGCTCCGCCGCCGTACGTCTGCAGGCCGAGGCCGAAGGACTGCACAAGGTGTTCGAGGATGCCGGTGCCGAATGGCGTTTCGCGGGATGCTCGATGTGCCTCGGGATGAACCCGGACACGCTCGAGCCGGGCCAGCGGTCCGCCTCCACGTCGAACCGAAACTTCGAGGGTCGGCAGGGCCGCGGCGGTCGTACGCATCTCGTGTCGCCGCCCGTCGCCGCGGCGACCGCGGTCGCCGGCCACTTCGCTGCCCCGGCCGACCTGAACTAAGGCCGATCGAGATCTAAGGGAGCTCAGCAATGGACAAGGTCACTGTGCACACCGGCACCGCATTGCCGCTGCGCCGCTCCGATGTGGATACCGACCAGATCATTCCGGCCGTCTATCTCAAGCGCATCACGAAGACCGGCTTCGACGACGGATTGTTTCGTGCGTGGCGGGACAACGACCCCAACTTCCCCTTGGAGAAGCCGGAGTTCACCGGTGCCTCGATTCTCATTGCGGGACGCCAATTCGGCACGGGTTCGTCGCGCGAACACGCGGTCTGGGCCCTGCGCGACTGGGGAATGCGCGCGGTCATTGCCCCGAGTTTCGGCGATATCTTCCGCGGCAACGCTCTTAAGGAGGGACTCGTCCCGGTCACTTTGCCGCCAGATGCCGTCGAGACACTGTGGTCGATCGTCGAGGCGACTCCGTCCACGAAAGTGACTGTCGACGTAACGACGCGGGAAGTTCGTGTGGACGCGCAATCCTGGCCGTTCCCGCTCGACGATTTCGCCCGGACCCGTCTGCTCGAAGGACTCGACGACATCGCATTAACCCTGCGTGTGGACGGTGTGATCGCTGATTTCGAGGCCGCGCGGGCATCCTTTCTTCCCGTCGTACGTTGACTTTCGGCGGACCAGGTATCCTGTTCCCGTTGTGCCACAACAAGAAGAATTGCCCACGGAAGTTTGATTCCTTGGTGCAAAGGGCATAGCGTGCCGCAGAATGGCCAAGATGGTCATCGTTTGGTATGGAGGGAACTCGTGAACAAGGCCGAGCTGATCGATGCGCTCGCGGTTCGCCTGGGTGAGAAGAAAACGGCTACCGCCGCGCTCGACGCGGTGCTTGCCGAGGTCCAGGCCGCCGTCACCAAGGGCGACAAGGTTTCTATCACCGGATTCGGTGTCTTCGAGAAGCGCGTCCGGGCCGCCCGGATGGCGCGCAACCCGAGGACGGGCGAAGCCGTGAAGGTGAAGAAGACGGCCATCCCGGCGTTCCGCGCCGGTGCCGGCTTCAAGGACATGGTGGCAAGTGGCAAGGCGCCGGCCGGGGCTCGCAAGACCACGGCCAAGGTGGCGGCCAAGACCACGTCGCGGACGACGACCGCTAAGGCGACCACCGCCAAGGCGACGACGGCCCGCAAGACCACGGCGAAGGCAACGACCGCCAAGGCAACGACCGCCAAGGCGACCACCGCCAAGGCGACCACCGCCAAGGCAACGCCGGCCAAGAAGACCGTAGCCCGGAAGACGACGCCCGCGACGACGGCGCGTAAGACTGCCGCCACAAAGGCAGTCGCCAAAAAGGCACCGGCCACCAAGACGGCCGCCAAAAAGGCGCCCGCCCGCAAGGCCCGCTGAATCGGCACAACCGCACGACAAGCATGCGACCGGTGTCGGCCCGATGGGCCGGCACCGGTCGTCTGTCGGAGCTGAGTCGTCTGTCGGAGCTGAGTCGTCTGTCCTAGCTGAGTCGACGGTGGCTTGATGCGCGTGGAGACGCTACTGGGCTGGAAGTCCGCGCCGCCCGTCTCCGGAAACGCCTACGGCACCAAGGGATCGGCCGCGACCAGGTCGTCGCCGCTGAACGCGAGCACCCAGCCCGAACCCTTCGGCGTCCGGTACGTCTGGCTCGCGATCGCGTTGGCCGGATGCAATTCGGCGACGAGGTCCGGGATGACACCGCCCTGGCTGGCGACCACGATCCGCCCGGATTCGGCAACCAGCAAGCGCAGCCGGCCGGCCACCGCCGTCGGCGTGGCGCCGGTCTCTTCGGCGAATACCGGGTCGGTCCGCACCGGTAAGCCGACCGGTGCAACCGTGTCCACGCATCGCACCAGCGGCGCCGAATAGACCCGCGCCGGCTTGAACAGTGACAGCAGCGGCGTGAGCGCCGAGACCTGCTTGTGTCCGACCTCGTCCAGCGGCCGGTCGTCGTCATGTCCGGTGTTCGGATCGGATGCCCACTCCGCGCGGCTGCCGGCATCGCCATGGCGTACGAGGACGGCGATGCCGGTCACCGGCGGGAGTTCGGCGTAGGCGGCCACCACGCCGCGATCGTGGGCATACGTCAACAGACCCGTGGCTTCGTGGGGTGCGAGCCAGCGCAATTCGTCGACCTCGTCGGTGGTGACGAACGTCGAGGGCGACAGCGCTTGCATGGACCAGAATTCGACGCTCTTCTCGGTGCCCGGCTCGCCGGTGAGATAGCGGGTCGAAGGCAGCCGAACCTGGGGGATCGCCGTGACACCGGTCTCTTCACGGATCTCACGGACGGCCGCGGCCAACTCATGTTCACCGCGTTCGAGCTTGCCCTTCGGCAACGACCAATCGTCGTACCGGTTGCGGTGAATGACCGCGACCTCGACAGCGCCGGAGAGACCCTCCACACCGCGGCCGGAGGCGCCGTCCGCAGTCCCGCCGGGCAGGCGGCTAGGAACGGGTGCTGGGCGCCAGACAACGCCGCCGGCGGAGCGGATGAGCCTCATTTCAACCATGCGGTCAACCGATCCTGCGTCGCGTCGGCCCATCGCCGTGGATAGTCGCGCCGGCTCGCGATGACCGCCGCGCGTTCCCGTTCGATGAGGCGGCCGGCGGTGATGGCGAGGCTGTGGTTGTCCGGGTCGGCGAGCGCGATGCCGAGCCACGTGTCGGCGGCGACCGCGGCGTCCTGATGCGCCCCGAGCGCATCGGTCACGGCGGCCAGCGCCACGCCGAGGTCGGCCGCCGCGGGTCCGATCGCCGGCGCCGCCGCGTCGGTCGCATACCGCGCTCGTTTGGCTCGCTTGCGAACCTCGTGCCATTCGTCGTCGGGTGCCGCCTGATCGAGCTCGCCGGCGCCCTGCACGCCGCGTCCGCCGTCGGCCAGCCGACGCCATTGGCGAGCCACGAGCCGCGGCAGGACGGCCACCGCGGGCTGCAGCGCGGCATCGGTGAGGGGCGGCGCCGCGGCCGTCAGTACGAGTGTGTTCACCAGCCGGCGATAGCGGTCGCTGTCCATCGCCAGATCGAGCCGGTCGAGCGCCTCCTCGTGACGTGCGACGAGTTCGGCGTCGATCCGCGCGACCGCGGCGGCATCGAGTTGGCTGACCGGATCGTGGGTGACCGTTCGCCGCAACCGGGCCCGCAGCACCTCGGCGTCCCGAGCGGCGCCCAGCATCATCCCGATCCAGGCCAACTCCGTCCGCAGCGGCATCACCCAGGAGGCCACGAGAGGCTTGAACGTCCACAGATCGGCACGCAGACGCCGGATGCCCACCCGCATCTGGTGTACGGCGGTGTCGCCGTTGCCAATCGACGCGCGGAGCCGCACGAGCGGATCGTGGGCGAGCATCCGTGAGATGTCCGACCGTAGTGCGTACGTCACGACCTCGGCGGCGCTGGCATTGCGGCCCGGCGATGCCCCGGGCGGGACGAGATCCGGCGGTCGGCGGGCCGCGTCGCCCAACGCTCGTACGTGTTTCGCCGTGAATTCGCCCGACCGCGCACCCGCGGCAAGCAGTTCCGTCGCGACGTGGCGGAGCAGCTTGCGCCGGCCGGCCTTGCGCTCGACCTCGATCTCTCGGAACGCCGAAGCGACCTGCGTGCCGTCGATCACCGCGACGCGATCGTCGGCAATCTCGGCCAGGATCCGGTCGTCCGCGTCGATCAGGTCGTGGCGAACGCGCGTGGTACGGATCGTGACGGCGGGCCGCAGGGGCGCGCCGCGGGCGTACACGGTCACGAGCGCGGCGAGGTCGGCCGGGATGCGTTCGGCGTCACCGCGCCGATCGATCTCGTGACGGTTGCCCGGTACGTCGGTCGGCAGCTTCACGGTCCATGGGGCGCCGTCGTCGCCGCGCCGGTACCGCAGCGAAACACCGGCCCGCGCGAGTCGTAGATCGTCGGTGTCGTAGTACGTCGCCCGGAGCTTGACCGGTGGCCGGGTCACGACCCGCCCGCCGGCCGGGACGCAGGCGCTCAGGTCGGGCAGGCTGAAGCGCGCGTCCACGTCGAACTTGCGCTCCTCCTCGACCATCTCCGTGAGCCTAGACGCAGGTCAGCTGGAGCGCTCGACGATCGTGGCGAGCATGGCCTCTTGCAGTTCCGTCGCGTCGGGTGGCCCTTTGGGCAGGATCCAGGAGGCGTCGGGCTGCAACTCGAAAGCGATCGTGTGCTCGCTCATCGCCCGGGTCAGGAATCGGTCGAGGCTCGCCTTCGCGTCCGCGTCGGTCACCCGCACCAGGGCTTCGATCCGCCGGTCGAGGTTGCGGTGCATGAGGTCCGACGACCCGATCCAGAAGTCCGACGCGTCGCCCATGCCGAACCGGTAGATGCGCGAGTGTTCGAGGAAGCGGCCGAGGATCGAGCGGACGCCTATGTTCTCGGACAGTCCGGGCACTCCCGGCCGGAGCGCGCAGCTGCTACGGATGAGCAACTCCACCCGTACGCCGGCGATGGAGGCACGGTAGAGCGCGTCGATCGTCTCCTCGTCGACAAGCGCGTTGCACTTGATCTGTACGAGGGCGGGCTGCCCAGCCTTCGCGAGCGCGGTCTCGGTCTCGATCCGCGAGATGATGCCGGACCGCACACCGTACGGTGCCACGAGGAGCCGACGATATGCGGTCTGCCGGCTGTAGCCGGTCAGCATGTTGAACAGGTCGGTCAAGTCGGCGCCGACCTCCGGATCGGCGGTGAGCAGCCCGAGATCCTCGTACGCCCGCGCGGTCTTCGGGTGGTAGTTGCCGGTGCCGATGTGGGCGTACCGGCGGATCTGGTTGCCTTCCTGGCGCACCACGAGCGCGACCTTGCAATGCGTCTTCAGGCCAACGAGGCCGTAGACGACGTGGCAGCCGGCCTTCTCCAGCTTCCGCGCCCAGCCGATGTTCGCCTGCTCATCGAAGCGCGCCTTCACCTCGACGATGACGACGACCTGCTTACCGGCCTCGGCCGCGTCGACAAGGGCGTCGATCACCGGCGAGTCTCCGGACGTGCGGTACAGCGTCTGCTTGATGGCAAGCACATTCGGGTCGCTGGCGGCCTGCTCGATGAACCGCTGCACGCTCGTGGAGAACGAGTGGTACGGGTGGTGTACGAGCACGTCTCCCTCGCGCAGCATGGCGAACACGCTGCGCCAGCCGGATGTCTCGCCGCCGCCGAGCAGGTGGGTCGGCTCGCTCTCCAGGAAACGTGGATGCGTTGCCGGGACGAACGGCTTGTCCTTGAGCTCGGGCCGGTCGATGTCGTCGTGTAGCCGAGACAACGCGGTCAGGTCGAGAACACCCGGCACCCGGAGCACGTCGCCCGGATCCATGTCGAGCTCGCGCACCAGAAGTTCCAGGACATGGTCGGACATCGTCGAGGCGACCTCGAGACGCACCGGCGGACCGAACCGGCGGCGCGCGAGTTCACGTTCGAGCGCCTGCAGCAGGTCCTCGTCGCGCTCGTCGTCGACCTCGAGCTCGGCGTTACGGGTGACGCGGAACACGTGGTGCTCAACAATGCGCATACCGGAGAACAGCCCGCCGAGATGCGCCGCGATCAGGTCCTCGAGCGGCAGGTACCGGACGCGTGTCCGGGGGTCGCCGCCGACGAGGACAAGCCGCGGCACGTTGTTGGGCACCTTGACGCGGGCAAAGAACTCGGGGCCGCCGTCGGGATCGCGCGCCACGACCGCCAGATTCAAGGCGAGTCCGGAGATATAGGGGAACGGGTGCGCCGGGTCGACGGCGAGCGGCGTCAGCACCGGGAACACCTGGCTGCGGAAGTAGTCGCGCATCCGGTCGCGCTCGCCCGCGTCGAGGTCGGCCCAATGCACGATCTCGACGCCGGCCGCGGCCAGCTCTGGCCCGACCGTCTCGTCGAAGCACTCGGCGTGGCGGGCGACGAGCTCGGCGCTTCGCTCAGTGATCATCGCCAACTGTTCCCGGATCGACATGCCGTCCGCGCTCCGCAGCGGCAGGCCGGTCTGCATGCGGCGCTTGAGCTCAGCGACGCGCACCATGTAGAACTCGTCGAGGTTGCTCGCGAAGATCGAGAGGAAGAATGCCCGCTCCAGCAGCGGCCGCGACTCGTCCTCGGCCAGCGACAGCACCCGCGCGTTGAAGTCGAGCCAGGACAGCTCGCGATTGATATAGCGGTCGTCGGGCAGCGGCGCTTCGTCCGGCGGCGGGGCGTCGGCGCCGGCCGGGACGTCGAACCCGATCAACGCCGTGGGACGGCTCATCTCATCGGTCGCGCCCGCGTCGGCGGATTCGAGGGTACGGCCACTGCCAGGCACCGCGGTGGTCCGCTCGGTTCGGGCATCCGCCGAGACCGGACGCCCAGGGGTTTCGGACGCCGGTGGCTCGGCGGTCAGCCTCGCCGGGCGGGCGCCGCTGGCGTAGCCGTTGGCCGCCGTTGCTCCGGCCGGCTGGGTTTTCGATGCGCCGACGGTAGCGAGCACCTGATCGCCCCGCCGTACGTCGAGTGAGCCGCCGGCCGGCGTGACGTTTGGGGTCGACGTGGACTCGACGATGGCTCGGGGCGCGGCGACGGCGTCGACGCGCGCGTGATTAGGTGCCTCAGCCTGACGG
>Ga0193726_1003358_pt1 | contig 10236 bp, 8 predicted proteins | sample H2c1metaG_FD_144928 | JGI IMG/M metagenome (GOLD analysis project Ga0193726, IMG submission 144928) | Soil microbial communities from a riparian zone of the East river system, Colorado, United States - H2c1 | ecosystem: Environmental > Terrestrial > Soil > Riparian zone | place: USA: East River... | reverse complement strand
CGGAATGAATCGGCTGCGCGGCAATTTCGCGACCAGCCAGGCGAAGGGCAGGTTCAGCAACAGCATCCCCACCAGCGAGGCGGTGAACAGCCATTGCAGATTATTGACCCCGCCCGCGACGCCCATTTGCTCCCGGATCGGCCGAATAATGTAATACGACGACAGCACCGAGAAAATATAAAGCCAGCACCAGCCGACGACGGGCACCTCCTCGGGCCGGATATCGATTACCCGCCGCAACAACCGATACAGCACTCCGCCACCCGGGCTCTCCTGGGCCGCGCCTCGGGCATCGCTCAAAGCCGGATCATTTCAAATCCGGGACAATCTGCCTGATTTCCTCGGGCGTATGTTCACCGCCGAGCGGCGTTCCCGGAATGAGATATCGGCCCATGGCGAGCGGGCCGATCACCACCGGCTCGAACCCCGCCTCCCGCACGAGTTGCGAAGCCACCGCGATGGCGGCGGAGTCGTCGCCTGCCATCGGCATGCCGATTTTCTTGGTCGTGTCAGCCGCGTCTTCCCGCACCTTCATATAGCCGACCGCGTTAAAGGCGCGGACCAGATGCACGCCCGGGATAAGTTCCGCGGTGGCGAGGCCGGCGCCTTTCTCGCGCGCCCAGGTGGCGGCGTCGCCATCGCGCGCGACGATCGGATTGCTGGCGTCCAGGATGAGCACCTTGGTGGCGAGTTGCGGCGCGAAATCCTGACCGATCTGCTTGATCGCGGTGTACGGCACGGCGAGCAACACGACATCGGCGAATGCGATCGCCTCCGCCGGCGTACCGGCCCGCGCCAATGGCCCAAGGCCGGCGACCATGTCCTTCAATTCTTCAGGATGGCGCGACGAAAACATCACGGGATGCCCCGCCTTCACCCAAAGCGCGCCCAGAGTGCCGCCGATATGGCCGGACCCGATGGTGGCGATCTTGAGCGGCGCGGTTTGCGCGAAACCGGCGCGCGGCGCCGCCGCGAACGCGAGCAGGGCGGAAGCGCCGGCGATGGATCGGAAAAGCTCCCGGCGGCGGCGATCTGCGACAGGATAACGAGTCATTTCAGGCTCCTTGCGATGAGGCGGCGCGTCGTTTCATGTCCCGGCTCCCCGCCAGTACTGTGCGGCAAGCGATGACCGGGTCAAGCCCGGCCTGGGCGATATCAGGGGCTGTGTCGCGGCGATAACGGGTTTCACCCGAGCGAAGTGAACAATTCGACCATCCTTCGCCGCTCCGCCGCGTCCGGCGGCCGGCCCGTTCCGGCGGCGAGGTTGTCCTGCATATGCGCGGGATTGCTCGTGCCCGGGATCACCGCGGTGACCGCCGGATCGCCCAGAAGGTATTTGATGAAAAACTGACCCCAGGTCGCGGCGCCGAATTCGCTTGCCCAATCCGGCAACGGCCGCTGCCGGACCACGCCAAAGATCCGGCCGCGCCCGAATGGGAGAGCGGTGAGCACCGCCGCCCCGGTATCGACCGCCGCCGGGATCAACCGCTTTTCAACCTCGCGATCCTGCAATGAATAGTCGATCTCGAGAAAGTCCGGCTTCTCGCGCCGCAGCACCGCTTCGGCTGCGCCGAAGTCGCCGTGGAACGTTGTCGTTATGCCGGTATATCGGCAGAGGCCTTGCGCTTTCCAATCGCGCAGCATCGCCAGGTCCTGCCGCGGATCGCTGACATTGTGCAACTGCATCAGGTCGATGCTGGTGATGCGCAGCCGCCGCAGCGATGTCCGCAACGCCTCGGGGCCGGTCCGGCGGTTGTAGTCTTCGAGCTTGGTCGCGAGAAAGACGCCGCGCCGCAGCCCGGCCTCGGCCACGATGTCGCCGATCAGGCTTTCCGCGCCGCCATAGGATGGCGCCGTGTCGATGAGTGTCGCGCCGGCCGCGGTCAGGCTTCGGATAACGGCGGCACGGGCGTCGCGTCCCGCCGGATCGCCGCCGGTGTCCCAGGAATTGGCGGTACCGAGGCCAATTACCGGCAGCGGCTCCCCGGATCGCGGAATCGGCCGGGTGAGCAAAGCAGCGGACGCCGCTCGCGCCGGCGCGGACCGGTGCCCGATGGGCACGAATGGCGCCGCGCTCAGGCCGGCGAGCACCACACGACGGGGTAGCGCGGCGCGAAGGCAATGCTGCAACGAAGCCTCCGTGTTGTTGGACCGAGGCAGCGGGGCGATCCCGAAACCCGGCCGGTGTCGCGCACGATCCGGCGTTGCGTGGGTCGCCGCCGCGATGGTTCACGTGTCCCATAACACTCCTGGCAGGGTCAGGAAACCGAACCGGGGCGGACTCTCTCGCGGCCGGCGCGGTTGACTGTGCCGCCCCGTTGGTTCCGACGGCGAGCGGCGACAATTCGATCGAGACCCGGCGATGCAGGACGGGGCAATGCAAGGTGGGGCGACCAAGACCGGGCGACCAAGACCGGGCGATCAAGATCGGGCGATCAAGATCGGGCGATCAAGACCGGGCGATCAAGACCGGGCGATCAAGACCGGACCATTCCAGGCCTGGCCGTTCAATCCCGAGCCATCCAAGATCCGGCCATTCCAGACGGGGCCATGTGTCCCCGTCAACCTCGCTAACGGGTCAGCGAGACCCTCCCGACGATCGCACCCGACGCCGGATCGATCAGCAGAACTCGATCCGCCCCGCCGCCATGCAGTTGCACCGCCAGCCGGTCGCGCACCGAGGCGATGCCAACGATGCCGGTTCCGGCCGGCTCATCGAGCACCGCCGCGAAGGTCCTATCGGGCAACCCGGCCGGCCCCGACATCGTCCGTTTCACGATGGTCACCACGACGACTGTCGTTCCCAGCGCGATCAGCACGCCCATCGCGATCGTGGCGATTTTCAGAGGCACCGCCGGGACCTGGACCAATCCGCATTACGCCGTCGCGCGAGCAGGCAGGCCAACGCATTGACCGCTTGCTGGCCGAGACGATCGGCACGATCTCCCGTTCCCGCGTCAAGGCGCTGATAGAGGAAGGCGCGTTGTCCCGGATAGATGCCGACGCGCCAGCCCGGCCAGATCCCGCCCGGCCAGATCCCGCCCGGCCAGATCCCGCCCGGCTGGGTCCCGTCCGGTCAGATCCCGCCTGGCCAGATCCCGCCCGGCCAGATCCCGCCTGGCCCGATCCCAACTGGGCAAATAACGAAACGCGGCCACGACCGGGCGACAGTGTGCCGGTCACCGAGCCGGCCGAGGCTGCTCGCGTCGGCTCCATCTATACCCTGATCCTCCCGGTGCCCACGCCGGCGGCGCCGCGGCCGCAAGCGATCCCGTTCCCGATTCTGTTCGAAGACCGCGACCTGATCGTGCTGGACAAGCCGGCGGGACTGGTCGTGCATCCCGCGCCGGGCAACCGGGACGGGACTCTGGTGAATGCGTTGCTGGCCCATTGCGGGCCGGGTTTCACCGGCATCGGCGCCGAGAAGCGGCCGGGAATCGTGCATCGGCTGGACAAGGATACCTCGGGCGTGATGGTCGTGGCCAAGACGCAGCTCGCCAACGACGTGCTGACGGCAGCGTTCGCCACCCGCGCCATGGAGCGCAGCTATACCGCACTCTGCTGGGGTCTACCGAACCCGGTCAGTGGGGAAATCGAGGGCGCGATCGGCCGGGACAAGCGGGATCGCAAACGCATGGCGGTGGTCAGTCATGGCGGCAAAGCGGCCCTGACCCGCTACAGTGTCATGCGTGCGTACGGCACTTCGGTCGCGCTGGTGGCGTGCCGGCTGGCCACCGGGCGGACCCATCAAATCCGCGTTCACCTGAGCGCGCGCGGTCACCCGATTGTCGGAGATCCGGCGTATTTACGCCGCATTCCGGCAACCGCGAAAGCCTTGCCGGAGGCGGTTCGGGGTGCCTTGCTGGACTTCCCCCGGCAGGCCTTGCACGCCGCCAGCCTGGGGTTTTCGCACCCTCGGACCGGCGCCGCCCTGCGCTTCGAGACGCCGCCTCCGGCCGACATGGCGGCGCTCATAGGCCTGTTGGACGGGAATCTGACGGGAGATTAACTGGTTAGTAATCTTGACAGGACTATAATGGTCCTGTATACGGAATGCGTCGCGGCGAGGGATGCGTCGTCGCGGTGGAGCAGTCCGGATACGCCGCCGCCTTACAGGGACGGGTGCCCGGGACGGAACTCCCGCCCCGCATCCGGCTTATTAGCTGAATCAGGCCGTCGTACGTGCGCCAGTCGCGGGCACGATCGGACGGCTGACGAATGGAGCCACCGATGGCATCTGCCGTCCTCAATATTGCCCCCGAAGGCAACCTTACCCGGTATCTGCAAGAGATCCGGAAATTCCCGATGCTGACCCCCGAGGAGGAACTGTCACTCTCGCACCGCTGGCGGGACAGCGAAGATATGGAGGCGGCACACAAGCTTGTCACCTCCCATTTGCGCCTCGTGGCGAAAATCGCCATGGGCTATCGCGGCTACGGCCTGCCGGTCGGCGAACTGATCAGCGAAGGCAACGTCGGCATGATGCAGGCGGTCAAGCGGTTCGATCCGGACCGCGGCTTCCGGTTGGCGACCTACGCGATGTGGTGGATCAGGGCCGCCATTCAGGAATACATCCTGCACTCGTGGTCGCTGGTGAAAATGGGCACCACGGCGGCGCAGAAGAAGCTGTTTTTCAATTTGCGCCGGCTGAAGGGGCAGATGAAAGCCATCGACGACGGCGATCTGCAGCCTGAACAGGTGACCGAGATCGCTCGTTTGTTGGGCGTGCCGGAACAGGACGTCGTCAACATGAATCGCCGGCTGGCCGCGCCGGACCACAGCCTGAACGCCCCGGTCCGCCAGGACAGCGAAGGCGAGTGGCAGGATTGGCTGGTCGATGACAGCGAAAGCCAGGAGACCTCGATCGCCGACCGCGAGGAGCTGACCGGCCGCAAAGCGTTGCTCGCGGGTGCGCTGAAGACGCTGAACGAACGGGAACGCGATATCCTGATCGAGCGCCGGCTGAAGGATAACCCGGCCACGCTCGAGGATTTGTCGCATAAGTACAACATCTCGCGTGAGCGGGTGCGCCAGATCGAGGTGCGCTCGTTCGAGAAGTTGCAGAAGGCGATGAAGGCGCGCGTCGCCGAGCAGCGGGCCGAGGCGAGCCAGCGCGCGGCGGCCCACTCGGCCTAGGCGGTCCGCGTCCTGAAGCCCGGTTCGGGCCAAAGTGACGCGTGACTTCATCGTCACCCCCGGCTCGTTCCTCGTCATCCCCTGGCTCGTCCGGGGGACCTCCCGCCGCGCGACGCCTGGGCAAGGCGCCCCAGGGTAAGGTTGGCCAAGCCCTGACGCTGACCTGACTGTGTCGCGATTTCGGATGGGCCATATCGCCCCCATCGGATCCGAGCCCGGCGCACGCGAACCTGTGGTTCGCCCAGTACGATTACATTCGCTGATATCGTGACGTTTGGTGCTGCTCGCGGGGTCGGGTTGAGCCGCGGAGATCCCTATATGGAGCACCCGACCCCGTCCCGGCCAAAGCAAGCAAAGAATTTCAACCGCCGATGCACGCCGATGAATTATCCCGTTTCAGCGCTCCCGCCAAACCTCAAAAGACGGCGTATGCCTCCGGCCGATCCGCTCAGTGCATCGGCGTGAATCGGCGGTTGAATCGCTTTCTTGCCTTGCTTCGCGTCAACATCGTTCGCGACAAGAGCGATTGCATTTGGCCGCGAACCAATGGCGTCGAGGCAACCCGGTACCTCGATGGTTGTATGGTTGTCTGTTGATCGAAAGAAAGCGCTCAACACCGGTCCGCCGAAGCATTGACACATGACGTTGCCCTTCCACGTCGTGTTCCGGCTCGACCGGACCATCTGCATCAACACACCGGAACCATCTGAATCAACGCGATGTTGAGAGTGATGGTCCGGTCGAATCCTGCCCGTGCGAACGCGGGGGCCGGACCATGACGGCCGCTCCCCGCGAACCGCCAATTCTTGCTTTCTCCGTGGCACACCGTGGCCCTCGATCGTCCTCCGTGGTGAAAGCCTCGCGATGTCGCCCACAAGCACCGGCCCTGATGATCGGCCCGGTGCCGGGCCCTCGAACGCCAAATGCGATCGCCCTGGCGGTTCGCCCCTCGGCCATTGACGCGACGTTCATTCACCCCGGTCTGCTTCGCGCGATCTCACGCCCGGCCAGCGCCGCCACGATGATCGCCCAGCCGGATGTGAGCAGATTGATCCCCACCAAAAGCCCCAGGGCCCAGATCGCGGTCCCCGGCCAACCGGCGATGATGATCGCGGCCAGCGCCAGATCGGCGAGACCGCTCACCAGCATCCAGATCCAGGTCCCGGTCATCACCTGACGCGAGGCGATCGACACCGCCGTCTGGAACACCCCCTCGGCGATGAAAAACGCGGTCAACACCACGGTGAGCGACACCGCGCCCTGGATCGGCCGCAAGATCAGCAACACGCCGATGAGGACCGACAGAGCGGCGGTGATCAGGCTCCACAGAAAGGCGTGCACGTGATGGGTTGAGACGATGGCGATAAGCCCGAACACGCCGCTGATCAGGAGCAGCCAGCCCACGTAAATATCGACGGCGAGCGTCGCCGCGACCGGCGCGCAAACCGCCAGGATACCGAGGACAATCATCGCGACGCCCTGGAACAGGAACAGCCGCCAATGGGCGCCGAGCGCGGTGGTAACCGCGCGGTGCATGTCGCTCAGGCCTGAATCCGTTATTGCCCCTGAATCCGTCATCGCCATATCGGTTTCTCCCGCCGGATCGACGCGCACTCTTCCCAGGGCGGCGATCCATGTCCCCGGCGCATATCCTACTGTCCCGGTGTCGGGCAATGGCGGTCGCCGTATTCGGCACGGCGATGCGGACCATCGGGCGTGGCGCGCTGGCCGCCTCAGCGGTCGTTCGCCGCCTGATCGAGGCCCCAGATCTCGCCGATCCGCGAGCGCGCGGCCCGCAGCCGGGTCGATCGGGTCAGCGCTGTCGCTTCGAGTACCGCCCGAACGGCCAGAGGCGCGAGTTGCGTCAGCAGCCACCCGGCGGCGGCGGCGCTCCAGGCGATGCCGACGATCGCCGGGTCGCTGACGATCGCGATCGCGGTATCGAACGATTGCCCGGTGTTCCAAAGCATCATCACGGGATGGACGCAGCCCGCCAGCCCACAGGTCAGCACCGTTCGCGCGACGGGACGCCCCGGTTCGCGGTCCAGCCGGAGCGCCACGGCCCCCGGCGCGAGCAACCCGGCCGCGACCGTGGCGATCCCCGGTGCGATTGCCACCAGCGCGCCACAGGCGAGGCCCGATAGCCAAATCACGGATCGGTTGTCGCCGCCCAAACGCGCGTTCGGCGATCTCGGCGGTTTCCGCGGTTTTGGTGACTTTGCCATTCGCTTAGCCCAAAGCGGCGAGGATCAGCGTGGTGGCGACGGCCGCGAGGCCAATTCCGGCGGCTATTTCCTGGCCCAGACGCGCCGCGATGGCCGCCCGCCGCCCGCCGCCTCCGGCGATCCCGCGCAACTCGCCGTCGATGCCGTCAAGCTCGGCATGCGCCGCGCGCAATCCCTCGGAGTCAGCGGCATGACCAGCCTGGTCCTGCAGCAGAGCAAGGATCGGCCGGAGGTTTCCCAGCCCGGCCAGCACCTTCAGTTGCGCGTCCACGGCGACCCGTCGCTCCCGGTTATTCCAGCGGTCGACCAGCGGGCGGGCACGGGCGGCGACCCAGGCGGACAGGCCTTTCATCGGCACCTGATAGAAGCGGTTCTGCATTTCGCACAACAGCCGCAGCGCGTTGAGCGCGCGATCGGTTGCATCGCCCTCGGCCCCCAGCGCCTGGATCTCCTGATCCAGCCAGCGTTCGGACCGGGCCCCGATAAAGGCGGCGATCCGCGGTTCGAGCAGCTCGGCATCCGGGGAGTCCGCGGCGATCGCGTCGAGCGCGGGCGCCAGTTCGGCGATATTGGCGATCCAGCGCTCGCCAGGCAGCGCGCTGGCGCATGGCAGCATCGGATTGAGCGTGTATGCGAGCCGCGCCAGGCCGCCGGCGGGTCCTTTGATCTGCAACACCGCCCGCCGCTGCCGGGATTCCATCCGCTGTGGTCCGGCCGGCGCGCGCTCATCCCGGATCGTGGCCCAGATCGCCTGCGCCTCGTAGTTCACCATGTCATGCAGTTTGCGTCGCAGTTCGGGCTCGGCGTCCAGAGCGACCGCCAGCACCGGACCAAGCCCATCCGGAAAGATCGCCAGGTCGCGCCAACAGAGCGGCATCAGGATATCCGCGTTGGCGATGGCGCGCATCACCAGCAGCGCCTGGGCGATTTCCTTGTCGGCGGACAGGTCGAGAGTGTGCTGACGGATCAGTTCCTCCAGCTTTACCGCGAGAGCCGAGTCGCCCAGTCCGCGGCGGAGCCAATACATCAGCGTGCCGCTCTGGATCGTGGCCATGGCCTCGGTGGGGTCGCATGCCATGGCGAGCGCCAGGGTCCGGTTGTTCCAGACCGTGATCGCGCCGAGCTTGAACGGCCGCTGCGCACGCGACGCTGGGCGGGCGGCGACCCGGCGGCCGCGCCCGCCTCCCGGATCGCGTAGCAGCGCCGGCAGCGGCCGATGCTCGGGATCCTCGGCGAGCATGCCGCGAACGAAGTCCGAGAGCAGTCCCGGCAGGCGCTCGCCACCGGTGATCGCGGCGAAATCGCCGACTTCGAGCTTTCGATACATGATTGTCTTGTCGTCGAGCCCTTCCATCGGCGGCCGGCCCATGGCCAGCGTCACCAGCAGCACGCCGAGAGCGTAAATATCGTCGGCGACACGGCCCTCGCCGCGAGCGGCGGGATGGCACAGCGCGGTGTAAGCGGTTTCGGCGACGGTCGGCTGATGCATCGCGGGTGGCGCCGACCATGCCGCGCCGAGCGTGACGGGCCCGTGCGGCCGGCCCTGGAAGACATTGTTGGGACGGATGGCCCGATGCGTGACGCCGCGTTCTTGAAGTTGCTCCAGGATCGCGGCGATCGGCCGCATCACGAACTCGATGAGCGTGGCTTCGGGCCACGGCCGGAGGGCGCTGGACACCGGCGGGCCGGACGGTGCCCGGCAAATCACAAACCATGCCGGGCGGCCGTCGATCGGCGGTCCGCCGCCGTGCGCGAGTGGGGTCAGCAGACCCTCGATCCCAACGATTCCCGGGTACAGGGCGCGGGGGCGGGCGGGAACGCGGCGGTCCACGGCAAGTGCCATCAACGAGTCGGTGCTGGCGCGGCGGCCGGTGGCGACGAAGGCCGCGACCCCACCTCCGGCGTCCGGCAATGGTCTTGTCAGGTCAACCATGTACTCGCCACCGACGAGGACGGCGGGACCGGGCTCGTGACGGTCGGACATGGCGCCTTCAGTCGGCCGCCGCTTCGGCGAGGACCAGGTCCGGAACGATCGCCGCGGCCGTCCCGGGTTCCGGTGCCGCTTCGGCATGCAGCGCCCGTTCAATCTGTATCAATGTTGCCTCGTAATGATAGGTGAATGTGGCGATGTCGCCGATCGTGGCCGCCCAGTTGGTTTCGGTGAACAAGGCGCGGTATCCGGCGAACAGGGCCGGTTGGGTGCCGAGGGCGACGGCTGTTTCGATATAGTATGGGATTGACTGGGTAATGCCGGCGGTCGCGCCAACCGCCTGCAACAAGCGCGCGGCCATGCGGGACGCGAACGATTCGCCGCTGAGCGTCACCATCGGCAAACCCATGCGGATCGCGTCGCTGGCGATGGTGCCGGCGTTGTAGGGCGACGTGTCAAGGAACAGGTCGGGCAGCGCGAGCCGTGCCATGTATTCGGCGGGATCGACTCGATCGGCGAACAGCAGCCGCGCCGGATCGATGCCGGAGAGGACCGCGCGGTCGCGCAAATTGGCGCGCGACCAGGCGTTGTCCGATGCCAGCCATAAGATCGAACCTTCGACCCGCCGCAGGATTTCCATCCACGCGGCGAACATCGCCTCGGTGATTTTGTAGTGGTTGGAGAAGTTGCAAAATACGAAACGATCGTCCGGCAGTCCGGTCATGGACCGTGAGAGCGGGTCGCCGATCACGCGTTTGCGATCGTTGGCCTGATAGTTCGGCGCCACGTAAAGCGGCCGCGGCTGGTACAGCGCGGCGTAGGCCGGTGGGATGACGAATTCGTCGCACAGCAAGAAGTCCAGTTCCGGCATCGGCACCGGGCCGATGAAGCCCAGATAGGTCGCCTGGATCGGTGCCGGCCGCCAACGTAGGATGGCCATGCGGG
>Ga0193726_1003357_pt1 | contig 10237 bp, 7 predicted proteins | sample H2c1metaG_FD_144928 | JGI IMG/M metagenome (GOLD analysis project Ga0193726, IMG submission 144928) | Soil microbial communities from a riparian zone of the East river system, Colorado, United States - H2c1 | ecosystem: Environmental > Terrestrial > Soil > Riparian zone | place: USA: East River... | reverse complement strand
GTCCCAGACTGGCCGGGAGGTCGCGCGGGGTACCGAACTTGCGGAATTGCGCCGCCGCTGTGCGGCCGCCGGGCGACTCGAACTCGAGCATCGGGCGCGGGAGGTTTATGCGCTTTTCGGGCCCTGGCGTCGATTTGCGGTGGACGAATTGCCCGACAGCGCGACATTGATTCTGGAACAGGGCGCTCTGCAGGTGTATCCCACGCTGATGCAGCGGGGATCGTCGCTGCAGGTTCAATACGAATGGTCCGCCGAGGAAGCGCATCGCACCTGGCGGGAGGGCGCGGTGCGCTTGGCGCGGACGATGCTCGAGCGCCAAGTGCGCGACTTGAGCAAATCCATTGCCGGTTCAGTGCCATTGCTGCTGAGTGCGAGCCCTTATATCAACAGCGACGATCTCACCGATATGCTGCTGCAGCTTAGCTTTCGCGGCGCGTGTTTCGGCGAGGCCGACGCACCCCGCACGCGCACGGCGTACGAACTTGCCGTCGACGGCGGGCGCGAGCGCCTATACGCCTGTCTCGATGAGGTGAGCGCCATGACATCGCGGTGGCTCGCCGAGGCGGCGAGCGTACGGCAATCCTTGGACGATCCTCGCATTCGGCTTTTGTCGGACGCCGCCGAGGAAACCCGCCAACACCTGCGCCGGCTGTTGGATACTCGTGTGTTGCAAAGCGTGTCGCCGGAATGGCTGCGCCAATTGCCGCGCTACTTAAAAGCCGAGCAGCGCCGTTGGCAGCGCAATGCCGTGCGCGGCGGGGAGCCGCCAAACATTGCACGAGAGGTTCACCAGTGGTCAGCGCGCTACCACGACTTGGAAAGACAACTCGGCGCGGAACTGCGGTGGTCGCCCAAGCTTGATGAGTTTCGATTTTGGATCGAGGAGTACCGCGTTTCCCTGTATGCGCAGGAACTGAAAACCTTGGCGCCGATATCGGCGGCACGCTTGGAGCAGCGAGCCGCCGACATCGAAGCCTGGCTAGGCCGGTAGCAGCCTGTCCGACGAATAACTAGACGTCGAAGCGAATCCCTTGCGCCAGGGCCATCTGTCCGCTCCAGTTGATGGTGTTGGTCTGACGGCGCATGTATGTCTTCCAGGAGTCAGATCCGGCTTCCCGTCCGCCGCCCGTATCCTTCTCGCCGCCGAACGCGCCGCCTATCTCGGCCCCAGACGTGCCCAGGTTGACGTTGGCGATGCCGCAATCGCTGCCGTCGGCGGATAAGAAGCGCTCCGCTGCCTGCAAGCTGTCCGAAAATATCGCGGAAGAAAGTCCGTAGGCCACCGAGTTCTGCAGTGACAGCGCTTCATCGAGCGTGTCATAGCTCATCAAGTACAAAATGGGTGCAAAAGTTTCCGTGCGCACCACGGCCATCCCGGCGTTGGCTCGAATGATGGTGGGCTCCACAAAATGGCCGGGCCGCTTCAGTACTGTTCCTCCGCACAACAGTTTTCCGCCCTCGGCCTGAGCGGCTGAAACGGCCGCGGAATAGCGCGCCACGGCGCCGCCGTCGATCAAGGGTCCCATGAGTGTGTCGGCATCGAGCGGATCGCCGATGCGAACTTGCGCATAAGCCGCAATCAGACGCCGTTCGAGTTCATCGGCGCGCGAGCGATGAACCAGGACTCGCCGGGTCGTGGTGCAACGCTGACCGGCGGTTCCCACCGCGCCGAATACGATCGCGGGCACCGCCAGGTCCAAGTTGGCCTTTTCGTCAACGATTAGCGCGTTGTTGCCGCCGAGTTCGAGCAGGCTTTTTCCCAAGCGCTCGGCGACGCGCACACCGATTTGTCGGCCAACGTGCGTAGAGCCGGTGAAGGAGACCAGCGCCACTCGCTTGTCATCGACAAATCGGCCGGCAAGCTCGGTACCCGCGTCGATGAAGATTTGAAAAACGGCTGGGAACCCATGACGCTCCAGCACCCGATTGCAAATGTGCTGCACCGCCAGCGCGCACAGCGAGGTCTTGGGCGACGGCTTCCAAACGGTGGCATTGCCGGCAATGGCTGCCAAAAATGCATTCCACGCCCATACGGCCACCGGGAAATTGAATGCCGATATGACGCCTACGACCCCAAGCGGATGCCATTGTTCATACATGCGGTGCTGCGGGCGCTCGGAGTGCATGGTGTTGCCGTACAACATGCGCGCCTGTCCGACCGCGAAGTCGGCAATATCGATCATCTCCTGCACCTCGCCATCGCCTTCAGCCTTGATCTTGCCGTTCTCCAACGACACCAAGCTGCCGAGCGCGTCCTTGTAAGCGCGAAGTTCCTCGCCGACGAGCCGCACTGCCTCGCCGCGCTTCGGCGCGGGCACGCGCCGCCACGCGGCCGCCGCGGTCACCGCTGCCGCCATGACAATTTCGTAATCCGCCGCTGTCGCGCCGCGCACCTGCGCCAGCCGTTGGCCGGTCGCGGGATTGATCGAGTCAATCAAAGGACCTGTGGTATCGGCGCTCCAGCCGTGGCTTCCCGACCATGCGCCGGCGTTGGTGGCCTTGAGTCCCAGAGACTCGAGTGGATTGTTGCTGTGCTTCATAGTTCAAGTCTCAGTAGGGCGGCGGTCAATGGTGAAGGGGCCGCATTTTGACTTGGGATAGGCTACAACGCTAGCATCCCTGCGATGTCGACCACCCCTGCCTTGACCAACTGGCATCCCGCAACCTGGCAGAGCCGTCCTGCCGCCCAACAGCCCAAATACGCCGATCCGAGAGGCTTGGAGCGCGCCGTCGGCGCTTTGAGCCGTTTGCCGCCCCTGGTGGTCTCCTGGGAGATCGAGGCGCTCACCGCCAAGCTCGCGCAGGCTCAGCGCGGCGAGCAATTCCTGCTCCAGGGAGGCGACTGCGCTGAGAGTTTCGAGGACTGCGAATCCGACAATATTGCGCGGCGGCTGAAGATTCTTCTGCAGATGAGCCTGGTGCTGCTGCAGGGCCTGAAAAAACCCATCGTGCGGGTCGGTCGATTCGCCGGTCAGTATGCCAAGCCCCGCTCTGCGGATACCGAAACCCGCGACGGCGTGACGCTGCCGTCGTATCGCGGCGACAACGTCAACCGCCCCGGCTTCACGCCGGCGGAGCGCGAACCGGATCCTGAACTCTTGCTGCGCGGATATGAGCGGGCTTCCCTGACGTTGAATTTCGTGCGCGCGCTGATCGACGGCGGATTCGCTGATTTGCACCATCCGGAATACTGGGACCTGGGATTCTTGCGCCACGCGCCGCTGCGCGATGCCTATCAGCAGATTGTCGACTCTATTGCCGAGTCGATGGATTTCTTTGAATCGATGAGCGGTCAGCGGGTGCACGCGGCGACACGCGTCGATTTTTATACCAGCCACGAGGGTTTGCACCTGCTCTCAGAGCAGGCTCAGACGCGCTACATCGAGCGCCAAAAGCGCTGGTACAACTTGTCCACGCACATGCCCTGGATCGGCATGCGCACGGCCAACATCGATGGCGCGCACGTCGAATATTTCCGCGGCATTTCCAATCCGATTGGCGTGAAAGTCGGCGCCTCCATGAGTGCGGAATGGCTGCAAGAGCTGATTCAGGTGCTCAATCCACAAAATCAGCCTGGACGCCTGACATTCATCCATCGGTTTGGGATCAAGGATATCGAGCAACGATTACCCGCCATGATCCGCGCGGTTCGGGCAACCGGCTCACAGGTGCTTTGGGTGTGCGATCCCATGCACGGCAACACCGAGACCACGGCGGGCGGCGTGAAGACGCGGCGCTTCGACAATATTTTGGGCGAGGTCGAAGCCGCATTTCGCATTCACAAAGACGAAGGCTCGATGCTCGGCGGCGTGCACATCGAGCTGACCGGCGAGGATGTGACCGAGTGCATCGGCGGAGCGCGAGGCTTGACCGAGAGCGACCTGGTTCGAGCGTATCGATCGCAAGTCGACCCGCGCTTGAATGCTGAGCAGGCGCTGGAACTGGCGATGCTGATTGCGCGCCGGGCGGGCGCGGGCTATCGGACCGGCAAGACACGGTTGGCGACTTGAACTTCAAATTTGCATGACCGCCACCGAATTCCTGAAGGAGCCGCTGCAAGGCAAAACCTCGCTGTCCAAGGTTATTTGGCTGTACGGCGTCGTGGGCTCGCTTCTCTTTGGCGCCATCGAATTGTTTCTCAATCCGGAGAACCAATTCGTGATGCGCGTCTATACGATTCTCGGCCTGTTTTTCGGCATTTACGTCACCGTCGCCACCTACCTGTGCGCCAAGAATTGCAAATCACCTCTTCTGGCGCGTTTTGTGCGGGTCTCAGCGGTGATTACGCTGCTGCTCCTGCCGGTGCTGACGTACCTCGAGCTGACCGGTGCCCTGACATTGAGCGATCTGATGCAGGGCCAGTTGCCTGAGTAGCGGCCGCGGACTCCAATTGGATCACGCGTTCATCGCGTGCGCGGGTGGGATTCATGAAGGGACCCTGTGCGATTCAGGTCCGAAGATAGCTCGCGCCGTTGACATCGATCACGCAGCCCGTCATCGCGGCGGGCGCGTCGAGAGCGCAGTACACGGCGGCATGCGCGACCTCGTCGGGGCGGTTCACGCGCCCCAGCGGGTGCTGCGCCAGAATTGCAGGACCGTCTGGCCCTTCAAGATGGCTGGTGGCCATCTCGGTCTCGACCCAACCCGGCGCAACGCAATAGACGTAGATCGCCCGCGGCGCGAGCGCTTTGGCCAAGGATTGGGAGAGGGCATTGAGCCCTGCCTTGCTGGCGCCGTAAGCGGGCGCGTCGGGTTCGCCGCGAAAGGCGCCGCGAGATGAAATGTTGACAATGCGTCCGCGGCCGAATGCTTCGTCTCGCGGATCGGTTCGGGCCGCCATGCTCTGCGCCGCGAGCAGCGAAAGACTTGCCGGCGCAAAAAGATTGGTCGACAGGGTGTGCTGCCACGTGGATGTCCAAGTTTCGTAGTCGACTCTTAGAGGTGAATGCTCGACGTACAGTCCAGCGTTGTTGACCAGGACATCGACCGCGCCGAGTTGTTCGGCAACCCGCTGCCAGAGAAGGAGCGCCGTCTTTGGGTCCGATAGATCGGCAGCGAAGATGGCATGCCCGCTGCCCGCAAGACCTTCCAGGCACGCCTCAGCGGCATCTCGGTTATCGCGGTAATGAACCGCAACGCGCGCTCCGCGTTGGGCCAGCTGCATGGCGATGACTCGACCGATGCCGCGCGAGGCGCCGGTCACCAGTGCCACGGCCGGGAGGTTAGGGCGCGACGTGTTGCACCATCGCTGTCTGGATCTTCGCCATTTGCGCTTTGCAACGACCTCTAGTTTCTTCGCACCGCGGGTCCAGGGTTGTGACCAGAGTTGTGTCCAGGGTTGTGTCCAGGGTTGTGTCCAGGGTTGTGACCAGGGTCGTGATGAAAGGGCCGATGGGGATGCTCAGGCCCTTTTCGCGGAAGGAATGCAAGTCCCTGCACGATGGCGTAGGAGTTGACGCCGGTTTCTGCGGGTCCCTGCTCGCCGTACACGTCTTGGTTGGAGTAGTCATTTTGGTCGGAGTAGTTATTTTGGTCGGCGTCTCCCGGCGAATAACGTGGCTCCGCTCCATTGGCGCGAGCGTATCGAACCACCGGGGTCGGATTCATGGTGTTGATCGCGCGCACTTCGAGCAGGGTCGACTTCTCGCCGCAGGGGTTATTGGAGAATGTCTTGACACCGTTCGTCGTGCATTCCCAAATCTGGCCGGTTTGTAGCGCGGGTTCCGCCGTAGCCTGAGGTTGGGCCGCCGGCGGGGGTGCCGTCTCCGCCACGGCCGGCACAGCAGCCACGGCCGGCACCACTTCCACGGCCGGCGCCGCGGCCTCTGCCGCCGGGACTGGCAAGGACACCGAATCAGGCGCCGACGTCACCTGCGCGGTGGCTGCGCCTGCCGGGCGCAGGCTGGGCGCCGTCTTGCCGGCCGAAGCGACCGTGATGACGACCGCAACTGTCGCCACCGATAGTCCGCCTAAAATCCAGGGCAACAGATCGCGTTGTTTGTTCATGGGCGGATTATCCTCCCCTCATTGCATGGCTGCGGTGAATATCAACAAGAATTAACCGTGAGTTAACCGTGGGACGGACATTTAACAGATTCGGGTGATCCCAACCTGGGCGGCTCCTGGCATCGTGCTAAATTGGCGGGATGACTACCTTGAACAATCCCGTAGCGGCGCCCGTTTTGCCGGCGCCTGTGCCGCGGCAGCGTCGCCTGTCCTTCTTCGAGTTCGTGCGCGCGCTGCGCGACAGCGCAATCACTTCCTATGCGCAAGAAGCGTACGAACTCGACATCATCGAGAGGAAGATGTTTGGGCGCCATTTGTTCGTGGTCAACGACCCGGCAGCGATCAAGTCCGTTCTGATCGACAATGCCGCAAATTATCGAAAGACCGAGATCACGCGCCGCATTCTCGAACCGGGTCTCGGGAAAGGGCTTATCACCTCGGAAGGTGAGACGTGGCGGCAACACCGCCGCACCATGTCTCCGGCTTTCGATCATCGGAGCATCGCTTCCTATACACCCATCATGACCGGCGCCGCGGAGGAACTCATTGCCGAGTGGGGCAAGGTTCCGGCCGGCACCGGCATCGACGTTTCCACGGCGATGATGGAAGTGACGCTCAATATCATTTCGCGCACCATGTTTTCCAGCGACTCCGACGACATCGTCACCATCATGGGCCGCAGCGCGGGGCGTTATCAGGTGGAAATGCGCCCAAATATTTTGGACATGATGGGTTGGCCAAAATGGCTGGCGGCGCTCCCGCGCTTCGGGGTTGCGAAGAGGACGTTGGGTGAGTTCGACCGGGTGATCGATCGCCTCATCGAAGAACGCGCTCGCGATCCTGGAAGCGGTCCTAAAGATTTACTGGGACGTTTGATCGCCGCCCGCGACGAGCAAACCGGCGGAGGCATGACGGCTCAAGAAGTACGCGACCAAGTGATCACGATCTTTTTGGCAGGCCATGAAACCACCGCCATGGCCATGACCTGGACCTGGTTTCTCCTGTCGCAGCATCCGGCCGAGGAAGCGAAGTTGCATGCCGAACTGGATGCCGTGCTCGGCGGCCGCGCGCCGACCCACGACGATCTGAGCAAACTGACCTATACCCGGATGGTGGTCGAAGAATCCATGCGGATTTATCCGCCGGTGCACACCATCGCGCGACAAGCGATGGCCGATGACACGCTGGTGGGCCGGCGCGTACCGAAGGGCTCGACCGTGATGATCGTCCCATGGCTGCTGCATCGACACGTCAAGCTTTGGGAGAATCCCGGGCGATTTGATCCCGAGCGCTTCTCGCCGGAGCAATCGTCCACCCGCGTGCGTTTTTCCTATCTTCCGTTCGGCGGCGGCAAGCGAATCTGCATTGGGGCCGCGTTCGCTCTTGCCGAGGCAACGATTTTGCTGGCGACCCTGGCGCAACGCTACAGCCTTCGAGTCGTCCCGGGACACCCGGTCGAGCCCCAGGGCTTGATCACCTTGCGTGCGCGCTATGGAATGAAAATGTTGTTGACGCCCAGGGGAGGGCGATAATTAATAAAATGGAATAAAATCAGCAATATACGTAGTTTTTCTCGATTTTCAGTCTTTTTCGGGCGGCAGTTTTTAAAAACCCGGCTTGCCCCGATGGCAGCAGGTGCTATTCTGGATCTGGAACCTTCCCCGCAGCCCGACACTCGAGCGCCAAATGGCCCTTAAGTTTAAGGACAGCCAACAAAAATAATTGGCTAACTGCGAGGAATTTTTTCCGTGATGCGGGGGTCAGACAGGTTCTAAGCCTACTGGGCCAGGTTCAGTTGCGCTCGGGTTAGTCCAAAGTCCAAGCGCGATCGATGGCGGGCTACGCGGTGATCCGCGTAGCCCGTTTTTTCATGTGCGCACCGCGTTGTGTAACCTTCTCGTATGAATCCTATTTTTGACGCCGATTGCAGACGCTGCCCGCGTCTAGCGGCATTTCTCGATGCCGTTCACACCGAAGAACCCGACTACTACTGTCGCCCGGTGCCGCCGTTTGGCGACCCTCTCGCCCGCATCGTTCTGGTGGGCCTGGCGCCCGGCATGCATGGGGCCAACCGCACCGGCCGGCCCTTTACCGGCGATCACGCCGGCATATTGCTCTACCGCACCCTGCACAAGTTTGGCCTGGCCTCGGGCCCCGAATCGATCACCGCCGATGATGGGCTCGAGCTTAAGAACGCTCGAATTACCAACTCCGTAAAGTGCTTGCCGCCGGCCAACAAGCCGCTCCCCGCGGAGGTCAAGGAGTGCAACGCCTATCTGCGGGCGGAGCTTCAGCAAAGCCGCAGCGCCCGGGTGATTTTGGCGCTTGGAGCGATTGCGCACGTGGCAGTGCTGCGGGCGTTCGACCTGCCTCCCGCGGCATTCCGATTTGCGCATGCGGCCGAGCATGACTTAGGAGCGGGCCGGGTGTTGCTCGACTCCTATCATTGCAGCCGCTACAACACGCAAACACGGCGGCTCACCACCGAAATGTTCGAGAGCGTGATTCAAAGGGCGCGGGATCTGGCGCTCACGCCGTGAGTACCGAACTGTCCACGCCGCAGGTACGCTTCGACGCCAAGGTGTTCGTCGATAGCCTTCCGGGGCGCCCCGGCGTTTACCGAATGCTGGACGGGGAGGGGCAGATTCTCTATGTCGGCAAGGCCCGCAATCTCAAGGCCCGGGTCTCTTCGTATTTTCAGCCGAGCAATGTTCAGCCCAAGGTGCAAGCGCTGATCGCAAAGACCGTGAACATGGAAGTCACGATCACGAACTCCGAAACCGAAGCGCTGCTGCTCGAATACAATTTGATCAAGAAGCATCGGCCGCGATTCAACGTGGTGTTGCGCGACGACAAGAGCTTTCCGTACCTGCATTTGGAGACCAACCACGAGTTTCCGCGTTTGAATTTCTACCGTGGTTCACGCAAGGAGCCCGGCAAATACTTCGGGCCGTACCCGTCAGCCGGTGCGGTGCGCGATACGCTGCAGCAGCTGCAGAAATTATTTCGCATACGCAATTGCGACGACGCCTACTTCGCCAATCGCTCCAGGCCCTGCCTGCAGTACCAAATTCAGCGCTGCACCGCGCCCTGCGTCGGTCTCGTGTCCAAGGAGCACTACGCGCGCGATGTCGGCGCGGCGATCAAGGTGCTGGAAGGCCGCAATGATGAGGTCAGCGAAGATCTCGGCCGGCGGATGGAAACCGCAGCCGAGCGGCTGGAGTTTGAGGAGGCCGCGCAGATTCGCGACCAACTGGCGAAGCTCAAGGTCATTCAAGCCCAACAAATCGTCACCGCGGGCGCCGATCATGATGCGGACGTCATCGCCATCGCTGCCGCCAGCGGCGAGTACTGCGTGGCGCTGATGTTCGTGCGAGCGGGCCGCAGCCTGGGCAGCACCACGTTCTTTCCCAAGGCGCCGTTTGCCGAGCTGCCGGAGGTTCTTGCGGCCTTCGTCATGCAGTATTACCTGGAGCGCGACGCGCCGGCGGAGATCATCGTGGAGCAAGACTTCGATGAAATGCAGCTGCTGGAATCCACGTTGGCGGAGCGCTTATCGCACAAGGTGCGAATTTCATCTTCGGTACGCGGCATTCGCGCGCGCTGGCTGGAAATGACTCGCAACAACGCCGAACAGGCACTCACCATGCGGCGGCTGGCGCGTGCCGGCATCGAGTCAAGCCTCGAGGACTTGCGCGAGGCATTCGATCTGGAGGAGGCACCGAATCGCCTGGAGTGTTTCGACATCAGCCACACCGCGGGCACGGATACCGTCGCATCCTGCGTGGTGTTTGGCGTGGAAGGGCCGCTGAAGAACGATTATCGGCGCTTCAACATCAGCGGCATCCAACCGGGCGATGACTATGCGGCGATGTACCAGGCTTTGACGCGGCGCTATAAGCGGATCCGCGACGGCGAAATCATCAAGCCGGACGTGCTCTTGATTGATGGCGGGAAAGGACAGCTGGCAGAGGCGGCCAAGGTCCTCGACGAGTTGGGCGTGGAGGGAATTACCTTGATCGGCGTCGCCAAGGGCGTCGATCGGCGGGCCGGGCAGGAACAACTGTTCTTGTTGGGCCAGGACACGCCCACTATACTGGCGCCGGACTCGCGTGCATTGCATCTGATTCAACGCGTGCGCGACGAAGCGCATCGCTTCGCAATCGCCGGGCATCGCCGAAAACGGGCCAAACGTCATAGCCAGTCGATACTCGAAACCATTCCGGGTTTG
>Ga0193726_1003356_pt1 | contig 10237 bp, 11 predicted proteins | sample H2c1metaG_FD_144928 | JGI IMG/M metagenome (GOLD analysis project Ga0193726, IMG submission 144928) | Soil microbial communities from a riparian zone of the East river system, Colorado, United States - H2c1 | ecosystem: Environmental > Terrestrial > Soil > Riparian zone | place: USA: East River... | reverse complement strand
GCTCGCCGAGGAGCTCAAGCGCAACGAGAAGGAGCGCGCCGAGCACGTGATGCTCGTCGATTTGGGACGCAACGACGTCGGCCGCGTCTGCCAGTACGGATCGGTCCGCGTGCCGCAGTTCATGGGACTCGAGAAGTTCTCGCACGTGATGCACCTCACGTCGATCGTCGAGGGCGTGCTGGCCGACGACCGCGATCGCCTGGACGCGCTCGTCTCGTGCTTTCCGGCGGGCACGGTCTCGGGCGCGCCGAAGGTGCGGGCGATGCAGATCATCAAGTCGCTCGAGCCCGGCGGCCGCGGCTTGTATGCCGGCGCGGTCGGGTACCTGGATTTCGCGGGGAACCTCGACTTCTGCATCGCGATCCGCACCATCATCATGTCGAAGGGCAAGGCCTACGTGCAGGCCGGCGCGGGCATCGGCGTTTCTTCGAACCCCGCCGCGGAGTTCGAAGAAACGCACGATAAAGCCAAAGCGCTCCTGCGGGCGCTGGAAATTGCGCAGGCGGGCCTGTGAGTCACCTCCTCGTCATCGACAACTACGATTCCTTCACCTACAACCTCGTCCAGTACCTCGGCGAGCTGGGCGCCGAGGTGCGCGTCGTGCGCAACGACGCGCTGTCGCTCGAGGAGCTGTCGTCGGATCCGCCCGGGCGGATCGTCATTTCGCCGGGACCCGGGCGTCCTGAGGACGCCGGCGTGACGATGAGCGTCATCCGCGCGTTCGGCCAGAAGACGCCGATCCTGGGCGTGTGCCTCGGGCACCAGGCGATCGGCGCGGTGTTCGGTGGCAACGTGGTCCGGGCCGCGGCGCCGCTGCACGGCAAGACGTCCACGATCGAGCACGACGGCCGCGGCGTCTTCGCGGGCGTGACGCAGCCATTCGCTGCCGCGCGCTACCACTCGCTCATCGTCGAGGAGGCCGGGCTGCCGCCGGACCTCGAGGTGACCGCGCGGACGCGCGAAGACGGCGCGATCATGGGGCTGCGCCATCGCGCGTGGCCGGTGCACGGCGTCCAGTTCCATCCGGAATCCATCCTCACGAACGAAGGACGGCACATTCTTCGGAACTTTCTCGAAGGACAGGAGTGATGGCGGCGATGTTCGCGGCATTGATCGAGAAACTGGCCCGGCATGAAGACCTCACGAGCGAGGAAGCCGCCGCCGCGATGGTCGAAGTGATGGAAGGCCGCGCGGCACCGGCGCAGATCGCCGGTCTGCTGGTCGGCCTCGCCATGAAAGGCGAGCGGCCAGCCGAGATCGTCGGCCTGGCGCAGACGATGCGGGCGCAGGCGGTGCAGGTGTCGAAGCGGTACGACCGCGTGTTCGACTCGTGCGGGACGGGCGGCGATCACTCCGGCACGTTCAACATTTCATCGTGCGCCGCGCTGGTCGTGGCGGCGTGCGGCGTCCGCGTCGCCAAGCACGGTAACCGATCGGCGTCGAGCCTGTCCGGCAGCGCGGACGTCTTCGAGGCGCTCGGCGTGCGCGTGTCCGCATCGCCGGCCGTGGTGGAGCGCTGCCTGGCCGAAGCGCACATCGGCTTCTTCTTCGCGCAGACGTTCCATCCGTCGATGCGCCACGCGGCGCAGGTCCGCAAGGATCTCGGTGCGCGGACGGCGTTCAACCTGCTCGGTCCGCTGACGAATCCCGCCGGCTCGACGCATCAGCTCGTCGGCGTCCCGCGCGCGGAGTTCACCGAGCTCATGGCGCGCGCGCTCATGCTGCTCGGCGCTGAGCGCGCGTGGGTCGTCCACGGCGCCGATGGCATCGACGAGCTCACGACGACGGGGTACACCAAGATCTCTGAGTGCCGGGACGGAGCGGTCAACACGTTCTACCTGCACCCCGCGGACGTCGGCCTGCCGAAGACGACGCTGGCGGCGCTCAAGGGCGGCGACGCGCATCAGAACGCGCGAATTGTCGAAGCGGTGCTCGCGGGCGAGCGCGGCGCACCGCGCGACATCGTGCTGTTGAACGCCGGTGCATCACTGTTCATCGCCGGTGAGGCATCGTCGGTCGAGGATGGCATTCTCCGTGCGTCGCGCGCCATCGATCGCGGCGATGCCCGGCGCACGCTCGAGCGTCTCGTCTCGGTGTCGACAGCGGAAGAATTTGCCACTGGGCCAAGCGCGTCATGACCAGCCCCCAGCCGCCAGCCCCCAGTCCCCAGGCGGATCTCCTCGCCACCATCGTGGCGGCGACCAGGCGGATCGTCGACGTGCGCGAAGGTCGGGAGCCGAGGGCGGCGGTGGCGCGCCGCGCCGACGCGGTTCAGCGCGGAGCCCGGCGGCTGCTGACGGCGCTGAGCCGTTCGGAGCGCGTGAACGTCATCGCCGAGTGCAAGCGCCGGTCGCCGTCGCGCGGGGTGCTGCGGGCGGACTACGATCCCGTGTCGATCGCACGGAGTTACGTCGAGGCCGGCGCCGCCGCGATCTCGGTGTTGACCGAGCCGACGTTCTTCGACGGCTCGCTCGACCATCTCGCCGCGATCCGCGCGGCGGTGGACGTGCCGCTGCTGCGCAAGGACTTCATCGTGTCCGAGTACCAGCTGCTCGAAGCCAAAGCCGCGGGCGCGGATGCAGTGCTGCTGATCGTCGCCGCGCTTGCGCCGCAGGAGCTGGGATCGCTGCTCGAGCAGGCTACGGCCATGGGGCTGGACGCGCTGGTGGAAGTTCACGACTCCGCCGAAGTGTCCATCGCCCTCGCATCCGGCGCGCGCATCGTCGGCGTCAACAACCGGAATCTGCGGACGCTCGAGGTGGACGTCGAGGCATCGGAGCGGTTGATCGCGCAGATTCCGCCCGATGTTGTTGCCGTCAGCGAGAGCGGTCTCCGGACCGCGGACGATCTCGCGCGGCTGCGAGCGCTTGGATACCGCGCATTTCTCATCGGCGAGCGCTTCATGACGGATCCGGATCCAGGCAGCGCGCTGCGTGCGCTGTTGGGCGGAGCAAGCTCCGCCCCTACGAGCGGTGTCGTGGCCGAGCTTGCTCGGCCCAAGGGCACTGAATGCTGATCAAGATCTGCGGCATCACGCGCGTCGAGGACGCGGAGGCGGCGGTCGCGTGCGGCGCGAACGCGCTGGGGTTCGTGTTCTGGCCGAAGAGCCCGCGGTTCGTGGACCCGTTCCGCGCGCGGGCGATCGTCTCGGCGCTCCCGCCGTTCGTGACGACGGTCGGCGTGTTCGTGAATCAGCCGGCTGAGCACATCAACGGCGTCGCGAGCCTCGTCGGCCTCGGCGCGGTTCAACTGCACGGCGACGAGACGCCGGAATTTGCGGCGCTGATGCGACGTCCGGTCATCAAGGCCATAGCGATGGGCGGTGTAGGGGCCGGCCTTGGTCGGCCCGACATCGCGGACTGGTCCGAGCGCGTCATGATCCTGCTGGACGCGCACGATCCCCAGCAGCGCGGCGGCACGGGGCAGACCATCGACTGGCAGCAGGCCGCCGGTGTGGCAGGATCGCGGCGGGTGCTGCTCGCCGGCGGTCTCACGCCGGAAAATGTGGCGGAGGCGGTCCGCCACGTGCGTCCGTTCGGCCTCGACGTCTCGTCAGGCGTCGAGGCGAGTCCGGGCGTGAAGGATCACCAGAAACTACGGGACTTATTTCATGCGATCAACAGTCACACGACGAGATCCTGACGCACGCGGGTACTTCGGCGAGTTCGGCGGACGGTTCGTCCCCGAAACGCTCGTCGAGCCGGTGGAGGAGCTCGAGCGCGCCTATTTCATCGCCCGCGAGGACGCGGCGTTTCACGCGGAGCTCGACCGGCTGCTCAAGCACTACGTCGGGCGTCCCACGCCGGTGTACGAGGCGCGGCGGCTGGCGGCGGCGGCTGGCGGCGCGCGCATTTTTCTGAAGCGCGAGGATCTCACGCACACCGGCGCGCACAAGATCAACAACGCGCTCGGTCAGGCGCTGCTCGCCGTCCGCATGGGGAAGGGGCGGATCGTCGCCGAGACCGGAGCGGGGCAGCACGGCGTCGCCACGGCGACGGCCTGCGCGCTGCTCGGCCTCGAGTGCCACGTCTACATGGGCGCCGAGGACATGGATCGCCAGGCGCTGAACGTGTTTCGCATGCGCCTGCTGGGCGCCGACGTCTGCCGCGTGGACGCCGGCAGCCGGACGCTGAAGGACGCGATCAACGAAGCGATGCGCGACTGGGTGACCAATGTCGGCGACACGTACTACCTGCTGGGGTCCGTGCTCGGCCCGCACCCGTACCCGCTGATGGTGCGCGAGTTTCAGTCCGTCATCGGACGCGAAGCGCGCGCCCAGATCCTCGAGCTGGCGGGGCGGCTGCCCACCGCGATCGTCGCGTGCGTCGGCGGCGGCAGCAACGCGATCGGGATCTTCGACGCGTTCATCGAGGATCGCAGCGTGCGGCTCGTCGGCGTCGAGGCCGGCGGCGAAGCGATCGTCCGTGGTCGTCATGCCGCGCGTTTCGCCGGCGGCAGCGCCGGCGTCCTGCAGGGCACGCGGACGTTCGTCCTGCAGGATGACGATGGGAACATCGAGCTGACGCATTCGATATCGGCGGGTCTCGACTACGCGGCCGTCGGCCCCGAGCACTCGTGGCTGCGCGCGGTCGGCCGGGCGGAGTACGCGCACGTGAGCGACGCCGAAGCGCTCGAGGCGTTCCAGGCGCTCGCGCGGCTCGAAGGTATCCTCCCGGCATTGGAGTCCGCGCACGCGATCGCGCACGCGCAGAAGCTGGCCAGGGAACTCGGCCCGAAGGCCGATATTCTGGTCAACCTCTCAGGGAGAGGGGACAAGGACGTGCAGAGCGTCGAAAAAGCGTTGGCCAGGGAGACGCAGAGTTGATTTACCACAGAGACACGGAGACACAGAGCCGCGCGCTCGACGCGGCGCCGCGTGGCGGCGGCGGCCTGTCTTCGCGGCCTGCGTTGCAGGCCGCCCGCGTCGAGCGCCTCTGTGCCTTTGTGCCTCTGTGGTTATTCAAGAGAGCTGTGCAGTGACGGCCGGACGCATCGCGTCGACGTTCGCGCGGTTGAAGGCAGAAGGACGCGGGGGACTCGTGACGTACACGACCGCCGGCGATCCGGACCTCGCGCGGTCGGCGGAGATCCTGAAAGCGCTCGACCGCGCCGGCGCGGACGTCCTCGAGATCGGGGTACCGTTCTCTGATCCCGTGGCGGACGGCCCGGTGATCCAGCGTGCCACCGAACGCGCGCTCGCCGCGGGCGGCAGCCTCCGCGCCTCACTGCAGATCGTCGAGCAGATCCGTCCGCAGATCGCCGCGCCGATCGTCGTCTTCAGCTATGCGAATCCGCTGCTGCGGATGGGCGTCGCCGAGTTCGCGCGCCGCGCGGCCGGCGCCGGCGTCGACGGCGTGCTCGCGCTGGATCTGCCGATCGAGGAAGCCGACGATTTCCGTGAGACGCTGTCCGCGGCCGGCCTCGATACCATTTTTCTGTTGAGCCCGACGACGACCGACGAGCGGATCCGGAAGGCGGCGCAGCTCGGACGCGGGTTCCTGTACGGGATCTCGAGGCTCGGCGTGACCGGCGCGCGTGAGCAGGTGGCGTCGGGAGCCGAAGCGCTGGTGGCGCGGATCCGCGCGCACACGACGATGCCGATCGCCCTCGGCTTCGGCATCTCGCGCCCGGAGCACGTCGCCGAAGTCACCGCGTACGCCGACGCCGCCGTCGTCGGCAGCGCGCTCGTGTCGTTGATCGCGGAGGAGCGGGATTCGCCCGACCTCATCGCCAAAGTCGAGGCCTACGTCCGGTGGCTGAAGAGCGCCACGCCGGCGAGTGCACATACCAATGCCCACGCTTGACGATTTGCGCCAGGATATCGATCGCGTCGACGAAGTGCTCGTCCGGCTGCTCAACGAGCGAGCGCGGTGCGCGTGCGAGATCGGCAGGTTGAAGAAAGAGCTCGGCGTCGAGGTGTATCAGCCTGAGCGCGAGAAGCAGGTGATCGAGCACGTCCGAGGTGTCGCGTCGGAGGGACCGCTGGGCCCGGACGCGATCGCGAGGCTGTTCGAGCGGATCATCGACGAGGCGCGCAGCCTCGAGCGGCGCGTCGTGCATGAAACAGACGGATCAGAGCCGGTAAAATGACAGCAGTAGTGGAGGCGACAGAAGCCATGGTCGTTGTAATGGAAGAGCGGGCGAGTGCCGAGCAGATCGAGCGCGTCGTCGCGCGACTGGTCGAGATGGGGATGGACGTGCACAAGTCCACGGGCGTGACGCGGACGGTGCTCGGCGCCGTCGGTCAGGGGACGCCGGACAAGGCGCTCATCGAGCTGATGGACGGCGTCCACGAGGTGCTGCGCATCTCGGAGCCGTACAAGCTGGCGAGCCGGACGTTCAAACCGGACGGCACCGTCATCACGCTCGGAGACGTGCGGATCGGCGGCGACGAAGTGATCGTCATGGCCGGCCCCTGCTCGGCGGAGAACGAAGCGCAGGTGCGCGCGAGCGCGGCGGCCGTCCGCAAGGCCGGCGCGAAGATCTTCCGCGGCGGCGCGTTCAAGCCGCGGAGCTCGCCCTACAGCTTCCAGGGCCTCGGCGAGGAAGGGCTCCGGCTGCTGCGCGACGCGGCGACCGCGGAGAACATGAAGCTCGTGACGGAAGTGATGGACCTGAGCCAGATCGAGTTGATCGACAGGTACTCGGACATCTTCCAGGTCGGCGCGCGCAACATGCAGAACTTCACGCTGCTGCGCGAGCTCGGGCACGCGCGCAAGCCGGTGCTGCTGAAGCGCGGCATCTCCGCGACGATCGAGGAGTGGCTGCTCTCGGCCGAGTACGTGCTGAGCGGCGGCAACACCGACGTGATCCTGTGCGAGCGCGGCATCCGGACGTTCGAAACCGCGACGCGCAACACGTTCGACATCTCGGCGATCCCCGTGGTCCGCAAGCTGAGCCACCTGCCGATCATCGCCGACCCGAGCCACGGCGCGGGACGACGGGATATGGTGGCGCCGATGGCGCGGGCAGCGGTGGCGGCCGGCGCCGACGGACTGATCATCGAAGTGCATTGCGATCCGGATCACGCGCTGAGCGACGGCGCGCAGTCACTGTACCCGGCGCAGTTCGATCGGCTGATGGCGGAGCTGCGGATCATCGCGCCGGCGATCGGCCGTTCGATCTGCCTCGAGCCGGTGGCCCGGCGCGGCTGGGGCTCATAACAATGCGGATGGCGGATTGCGGATTGCAGATTGATTGTGGATTGCGGATTTGAAGATCCCAGTCATTCAACCTGGGCAGGCGGCGCGGATTGACAAGCAGCCGATCGTCTTCCCGAAAATCGGCATCGTCGGCCTCGGGTTGATCGGCGGATCGATCGCGCTCGCGGCGCGGGAGATCTGGCCGACCTCGCTCGTCATCGGCGTGGACAACAAGGACGTCCTGGAGACGGCGATGCGGCTGCATGCGATCGACGTCGCCGCCGACGACCTGATCGTGCTGGCCGAAGCCGACGTCGTGATTCTGGCGGCGCCCGCGCGCCAGAACATCGCGCTGCTCGCCGAGCTGGACCAGAACGTGCGTCAGCCGGCCGTCGTCACCGACGTGGGGAGCACGAAGCGCGCGATCGTCGAGGCGGCGCGTACGCTGCCGGCGCGGTTTACCTTCGTCGGCGGACACCCGCTGGCCGGTGCCGCGAGGGGAGGACTCGAGCACGCGCGAACGGACCTGTTCAAGGGCCGGCCCTGGCTGCTGACGCCGTCGGGCGACGGCAGTGGTGAGGCGGTGGAGAAGCTGTCGGCATTTGCACGCGCCCTGGGCGCGGAGCCGCAGATCATGGATGCGGCGGCGCACGACCGGGTGCTCGCGTTCCTGAGCCATCTGCCGCAGTTGACCGCCAGCGCGTTGATGCAGGTCGTCGGCGATGGCGTCGGAGGCAAGGGCCTCGCGCTCGCCGGCCGAGGCCTGGTGGACACGACGCGGCTGGCGTCGAGCCCGGCGGACATCTGGCGCGACGTCGCCGCGACCAACGCCGACGAGCTGGGCGCGGCGCTGGATGCGCTGATTGCGCTCCTCGAGGAGCTGCGCGCCGACCTGCATGACGGCGATCGCCTCGCCGATGTCTTTGCCGGCGCGGCCCGCTGGCGCGATGCGTTGAAAACGTAGCGGCATATAATCGTCCGTAATGGACAAAGTGCTTCCGGACGTGGAAGCCGCCGTGGCGCTCGTGCCGGACGAGGCGAGCATCATGGTCGGAGGCTTCGGCCTCTGCGGCATTCCCGAAAACCTCATACGCGCGCTGCACGCGCGCGGCACCAAGCGCCTGACGATCATCAGCAACAACGCCGGCGTGGACGAGTTCGGCCTCGGCGTGCTGCTGCGATCCAGGCAGATCAAGAAGATGATCTCGACCTACGTCGGCGAGAACAAGGAGTTCGAGCGTCAGTTCCTCAGCGGCGAGATCGAAGTCGAGCTCGTGCCGCAGGGCACGTTCTCGGAGCGGATGCGCGCCGGCGGCGCCGGCATCGGGGGGTTCTTTACGCCAACCGCATATGGGACGATCGTCGCGGAGGGAAAAGAAACGCGGGTCATCGACGGCAAGCCGTACGTGCTCGAGGCGCCGCTCAAGGCGGACTTCGCCTTCGTCAAGGCGTGGAAGGGCGATCGCGCCGGCAATCTCGTGTACCGGCGGACGGCGCGCAACTTCAATCCGGTGATGGCGACCGCCGCGCGCGTGACAATCGCCGAAGTCGAGGAGCTCGTCGAGCCCGGCCAGATCGAGCCCGACCACGTCGTCACGCCGGGGATCTTCGTGCAACACGTCGTGCGCGGTCTGAAGTACGACAAGCGCATCGAGAAGCGGACGGTGCGCCATGCCTGACATGCGCGAACGGATCGTGAAGCGCGTCGCCAAGGAACTGAAGAACGGCGACTACGTCAACCTCGGCATCGGGATGCCGACGCTGGTGGCGAACTACGTGCCGCCGGGCGTCGACATCACGCTGCACTCGGAGAACGGCATGCTCGGCGTCGGGCCGTTTCCGCTCGAGGCGGAAGTGGACGCCGATCTGATCAACGCGGGGAAGGAAACCGTGACCGAGACGCCGGGCTGCTCGTATTTCAGCAGCGCCGACTCGTTCGCGATGGTCCGCGGCGGCCACATCGACCTGACGGTGCTGGGCGCGCTCCAGGTGGACGCCGAGGGGAACCTCGCGAACTGGATGATTCCCGGCAAGATGGTCAAGGGGATGGGCGGCGCGATGGACCTCGTGGCCGGCGCCAAGCGCGTGATCATCGCGATGGAGCACACGACGAAAGAGGGCGGACACAAGATCGTCAAGCGCTGCACGCTGCCGTTCACCGGGCTGAAGGTCGTCAACCTGATTGTCACGGACATGGCGGTCATCGAGGTCACGCCTGCGGGCCTGGTCCTGAAGGAAATCGCGGCCGACACGACGGTCGAGAAGGTCAAGAACGCCACCGGCGCGCCGCTCATCGTCGCGCCGTCGCTCGGAACATTCAGTTAGATCACGGTCCGGCTGAAGCCGGACCCTACCGGGATTCCTCAACGACATGCCTACAAATTCCGACGCCGTTATTCTGTCAGCGTGCCGGACGCCGATCGGCGCGTTCGGCGGCGCATTCAAAGATCTGTCGGCCGTTGATCTCGGCGCCATCGCGATCCGCGAGGCGGTGTCGCGCGCGGGCGTCACGGCGTCGGACGTCGGCGACGTGATCATGGGATGCGTCCTGCAGGCGGGCGCCGGCATGAACGTCGCGCGCCAGGCGGCGTTGAAGGCCGGCTTGCCGATTGACGTGCCCGCAGAAACCGTCAACCGCGTCTGCGGATCCGGATTGCAGGCGGTCGTGCACGCGGTCGAGGCGATTCGCGCCGGCTACGTGGACACCGTGGTCGCGGGCGGCACGGAGTCGATGTCCAACGCGCCGTACCTGCTGAAGGGCGCGCGCTGGGGCTATCGCATGGGCAACGCCGAGGCGGTGGACTCGATGATCCACGAGGGGTTGACGTGCGCAATCAACGCGTGCCACATGGGCCTGACGGCTGAAGAGGTCGCGAGCCGCTACAAGGTATCGCGCGCGGACCAGGACGCGTTTGCCGCCGAGAGCCAGCAGCGCGCGGAGCGCGCGCAGAACGACGGCAGCTTCACGGCGGAGATTGTCGCGGTTCCGGTGCCACAGAAGAAAGGCGATCCGATGCGCGTCGATCGCGACGAGTATCCGCGGCCGGGGACCACGGCGGAGAAGCTCGCGGCGCTGAAGCCGGCGTTCAAGAAAG
>Ga0193726_1003355_pt1 | contig 10237 bp, 4 predicted proteins | sample H2c1metaG_FD_144928 | JGI IMG/M metagenome (GOLD analysis project Ga0193726, IMG submission 144928) | Soil microbial communities from a riparian zone of the East river system, Colorado, United States - H2c1 | ecosystem: Environmental > Terrestrial > Soil > Riparian zone | place: USA: East River... | reverse complement strand
TCGCGGCACCTACACGCTCTCGGTGGTTCGAGCTGAGGATCATGCGGTGCTGGCCACGGCCGATCTCGACATGAGCGAGGCCCACCCGGACGCGATGGGATTCAAATACGCCCGCTTGGCTCAGCCGGTTCGATTGGAACCCGCCGCCAAGCCGGTGGTCATTCATCCGAACGGACTCTTGCCGGCGGCGACCTACGAAGTACAGGCGAGTGTCGCCGGGGTGCGCGTTCGTGAGACGGGCGCCAAGCTCATGTCGGATGGCATCGCGATCGACAAAATTGCCCCCGGAGAAATGATTTTCTTGAACCTGCCGCACTATCCCGGCTCCGGGACCGACCATGTTCCGCCCACTCCACCGTCCAGGGCAACCAAGAGGCTGGCAACGAATCTCGGAGTACAGGGTATCGAACTCACTTGGTCCCCCAGTCAGGATGACAATTGGATCTCCTACTACGAACTCCACAAGAGCGGAAAGCTCCTGGGGAAGGCAGCGAAAGGGACTTTCTTCTTCGACCACTCCGATTCTGCGCGCAACGACATCCATGCAAGCTTTGAGATTCTAGCCGTGGATGGAGATGGGAACCGCAGCAGCGCTGCGGTTGCGCAGCAGGTGGCGGGCGAACCACCGACCTACGAAGCCCTGGGAGATTTTTCCCCGGCACCCTCGGAAAAACAATGGGCCTACGAAGAGTCGGTGGAAGGTGGTTCCTACCGCGAATTGCGCTGGAACAAAGGAGGCTATGAAGGCGCCTGGGCGGGCTCAGGCCTGGGGCGCATCGGGCGAATCTGGATGCAGCCCTCGGCCAGCTACGATCTCTCCCGGACTTTCCTGATAGCGTCAGCCGGCACGGTGAACACTTCCGGCACCATTCGTAAAGATCCCAGCGCGGAGAATCAAGCTTCCTGTTTCGTGCGGATTCTCAGGAACAATGAACAGGTGTGGCCGAAACAGGGATGGGCTGAGGTGCTTCCGAAATACGACACACCTACGGAATACAGAATCGCGGATCTGAAGGTGGCAGCGGGCGACAAGTTGCGATTCGTCGTAAAGCACAACGGCGCAAACCGTGCGGATCCCATCGTGTGGGATCCGACGATTGTGATTCAATAATCGTGGCCGGAGACATCTGCAGCTGCGGCCTATCCTTCTCCGCTGAGGAAGACGGAAGCGATGTCATTCCTGTTCCAGCCGCTGCAGCAACAGAATCTCGGACCCATAATTCTCCTGACTGGCAAACTCATCGCTGAAGGGGCCGTCGCCTTTGGCAAGCCAGGCATCCGGAAGGTGCACGGAGACTCCGGCCGCCAGGACTTGCCCGGTCGTGACTCTCTCGCGGCCCGGACGGTCGTTCAACCTCGTCACCCGATACTTCGCATCCGGGACCAGACCGCGCAATTGAACAGTGGTTTCGGCGGTTGGGGACTTGTCGCGAAAGACATAAACGACGGACTCGCTCGAGTCCTGCTTCACATATTGAACGGAACTCCAGCCTGCAGCCGCGACTTTTGGATGGTAAACGTCTTCGAGCAATAGATGCCGGTATTGTTTGAAGAACATCAGATTGCGCCGGAACGCTTCGAGGAAACCGGAAGGCGCGGCGGAGAGAAACTGCGACGACATGCCGTTTACATTTCCGAAGGTCACACCATGAGTAAAGTGCTTGCGGAAGTAATAGTCGAGCGCCGATGCGCTGTACCAGCGAGCGGTCAGATTTTCTCTGCCGGCATCGCCCTTTCCAATCGTGGCGAGCGAGCCCCACACATTGGGGCTGAGCATGGGCCCCATGATGAATTCATTGGTGTAACCGCCCGGCAGCAAGCCCTGCGGACCGGGATTGGTGCGGGCGTAGAGGAGTGAAGGATCGCATTCAAACCCTGACAAGTTCGGGAATCGATCCATCAAGTAGCGCAGAATCTCCACCCGGCCGCGATAGGCGGCATAGGCGCCATCGGTCTTACCGTGTCCATGATCCGTGCGGTTGCATTCGTAGCTTACGGTGGATGACGGATCCCACTTTATCCATTCCAGGTGCCATTTTTCGATGATGTCTCCCAGTTGCTTTTCGATCCACGCCACAACTTTGGGATCTCCCAGACACAGTTGTTTGGTGAGCGCGAGAGAGGGATGCGTCGTTCCGATCGCCTTGCCGTCGATCATCGCCAGCCAGTCGGACGGGATTTCACCCGAGTTGACCCGCGCTGCATCGACGTTCCCAGGATCGATCCAAAGGCCAAATTTCATACCCGCCGCCCGGACGGCTTCCGACATGGTCTTGAGACCGTGCGGGAATTTCTCTCGATCGTCCTGGTAGCCGCCCAGGCCAAGGGCCCAGTCGTTCATTCCGGGAACGACGGAGGCGCCTTGGTACCAGGTGGCGTCATGGTAGTAGACATCGAATCCCATTCGCTTTGCGAACTCCATCTCTTTCATGAGCGGCTCTTCGCTGTTCTTTTCGGTGAGCCATATGCAATAGGTAACCAGCGGAGAGTTGGGCAAAGGGGTTTGGAAGACATACTGTTTCAGATAACGGAAGGTTTCATTTCCCGCGTTGTCTGTATCGCCTTTGGCCAGCGCAAAAAAAGACATCGGCGTTTCCACAGTCTCACCAGGCGCCAGTGCGAAGATCGGCGAAGGGCTGGCCTTCTTGTCTTTGAGAAAGAGGGTTCCCGCGTGCAATACGGCCTGTGTGGGTGAGGTGTTCACACTTGCTTTCCAGCCCAGAATGCCGACACCGGGTTCGCCGCCAACCAGCAGCGACTCTCCGGCCTTTGAATTTTCAAGTACCAGCCAGTCTCCAAAATCCCGAGACACCTTCGAAAGAGTGCCCGCGGCTTGGAATCCGTGTCGATCTTTGGCGGATGAATAGGGCTTCAGGGCGTCGGCAGGATTTTTCAGGGTCAGAAAGATGGGATCGATATGCGAATCGAGGGGTAAATCACGCTGACCCCGATTTTCGATCTTGGTGGATGCCTCAACCACTGCGCCCGCCGGATATAGCTTCAGCATGAACGAAAGAAACCCGCCAGAGTCCGACTGGAAACGCAAGGTGAGTTGTTTGGCGCCCTTGGCCAAGTCAGTGACGCCACTTCCGGAGTAACGGTAGGGATTGGCTGACTTGTCAGGAGAGGCAACCAGGGGAGTTCCCGCCACTGCCCATTCCGCTCCGCCTTCGCCGCGCAAGGACTTCAGTTGGACGGTGCCGGCCACGCTCGTCAATTCCAGACGTATATGTCCGTTCGTCAGATCCCATCCGTTTGACGTTTTGGTGATGGATACTTGGGCGGCGGCAACAGTTGCACCGTAGAGACTCAGGCAGAATAAGAGCAGGAACGATTTCATTTCTGGGATCCTCGATATGCGGTCCATACGAGTTCAAACCCGGAACGGCGCGGGTTCGATGGCCATGGAGCGGGATTGGCGAGTGGCACCTGGTGCGTACAAAAGACTTGCCCCGGTGGATCACCGAGGCAAGTCTGGTGAACGTTGGAAGACAACTTAGAACGTCAGGTGCGCTCCTATCTGCATACGGCGCATGTATTCCTGAATGCCGGTGATTCGCCCAGCGGTGCTGACATCGACATTCGTATCCGGATTTGCCAGATTGGTTCGGTTGAAGGCATTGAATGCATCCCACCGGAATTCCAGCCTGGCTCTTTCCGTAAGGGCGAAGGCTTTGGCTAGCGACAAGTCGACTGAAGCATAGCCTGGACCCGCGAGGATGCTGCGTCCCGAGTTGCCATAGGTGTAGAGAGCAGGCACGGTGAAATCCGCCGGATTGAACCAGAGATTCCGATCGGGATTGGATACTTCTCCGCTTCCAATGCGATCCGGTCTCAAGCCGATGGTGGAATTGAGGGATGAACCATTGGCCAGGGTCGGCGTGAAGTACTTGCCGGCCTCCAGATTGACGATCGTGCTCACCGACCATCCGCCGACCACTGCTTCTGCGACACTTCCTAAGTCACCGGCGTGAGCCCGGCCGCGGCCGAAGGGTAGATCCCATGTGATTGCGGAGACCGAAGCCAGAGGCCGCGTGAATTGCGAATTCCCCTTATTGCCGGCGATATCGAATTGGTTCTGAGCGCCAAACTCGCCATAGTCAATCGACTTATCCCAGGTGAAATTGCTCAACAGATACAGGCCGTTGTGAAAATGCTTCTGAACTCTGGCCTGCAGCGAATTGTAGCTGCTGGGAATTTTGTTGTTCCGCAGCCCGAGTCCTTGAGTCCATCCGAACGCAGCAAAAAAAGGCCGCCGTGAGTTGAAATCGCCCGGCCCGGGAATAGGGGCGTTTGGATCGGAGTTGTACCACAGTTTGCGGCCTACATTTCCCACGTAGCCCACCGACGCATTGATACCGTAAGCGAAAGTGTGCTCCAGCGTCATGTTGTAGCTGTCCGAGTAGCTGTGAGCGTAGACCCCAACCCCGGGGAAGTATTCAGAGAAACCATCCGGAAGGGCGATCTTTCCAGAGGCCGGGAAGGCGGGAAGAGTGGCCGGGACGCCCGGACCCTGGTCAATGGTGAATCCGAGCGGCGCGTAAGGATTGGCTTGGCTAAAGGTTTGATCCTGCTTGATGGGCCAGCAGCACGCTTGAGTTCCAAACGACGCCCCGTACGGATTCAGGAAGTAGCTGCGGCCAAATCCAGCTCGCAGGACTGTCTGTTCGCCAACTCGGTACGAAAATCCGAGGCGCGGTGAGAACTCGTTCTTCAAAGTTCTCACACCGGCGTACTTGCCCGCCAGGTTGCTAAGAAGCACCTCGCCCGTGTCCAGGTCAAGGTTTCCGAGACTCTGTCCTTTGGGTGAAAACATCGGGGAAGCGTAGTCCAGACGCAGTCCCAACATGAGGGTGAGTTTGGGTGTAACTTTCCACGTGTCCTGGCCGTAGAAGCCCATTCTCCATTGCTTTTCCTGCGGCTGAACCAGAGTAATGCGGCGGTTGTAGCTGTCGGTCAGCCCGAGCAGCAAGCTGGCCAGACCGAGGCCGCTATTGTTCGGAGTGCCGTCATTCAAACCGGTCAAGTTCTGCGAAAAGTCGAAAATCCCGCGTCCGCTGGTGTCCGAGCGAATGCCAAAGAACTTTTCGATGTCGGCGCCAAATTTGATGCTGTGGTGGCCCGTGGTCTTGGTCCAGTTATCAAAGAACTCGACATTGGTCTCGTGCTCAAAAAACGGCAGCCCGAAGTCGCCCATGCTGAAGCCCCCAACCGGCCCGGTGATGGAGAGCTGGGGCAATCCCGTGGTGTAGATCGTGCCTGTATTGATGTCGGGAATTCCCACTTGCGTCGCGGTGTCACTGGTGGCATCCAGCTGAAGTTCCTGAATGAGCTCGCGTGAAAGGGCGAAGCGGAAGTCGTGCAGCAAAGACGGCGAGAAAGTGTGTTGATAGTCTGCCATCGTGCTGTAGGTCTTGGTGTAGGAATCGCCTGAGTTCACCGCCCCCCCGAGGGCCGGTCCGCCGCCAATGGCGCCGAATATGTTATTGGTGAAGAAGGTGGCTTTGAAGTAAGAAAACTTTCCAAAGATCACTGTCTTGGGAGTTGCGAAGAAGTCGACTCGGGTATTGAACTGGTTTTCGTCGAACGTCGCCGGACGAGATATGGTGTAGTTGTTGTCGGTAGCATTCGGATTGGTCGGTTCAGGCAGCAACGCCATGAGTTTGAGCGCTGCCGGACTGAGCCGGTCGGTCGGAATGATATTGCCAGGAAACTGGGTGCGCCCGGTGCCATCGGGATTGCCGGTATCGGGATCGTAAATCGGATTGGTCAAGGCTACCGAACTGAAATCTCCGGTCCGGAACGCATCGATCGGAGTTGTGTAAAGGCTGGATGTGGCCAAATGGTTCCGCACCCCCTGATAGTCCCCGAAGAAGAACAACTTGTCCTTCTTGACGGGACCTCCCAGGCTGCCACCGAACTGATTCCAGACGTTGCCGGCCGGACCGTTAGGTTCGGAAAAAGGATTGGCGGCATTGAATCCCGCGGAACGATAACCCTCAAATGCCGACCCGTGAAGAGAGTTGGAGCCTGACTTGGTGGTGATCTGAATGACGCCGCCACCCACTCTTCCGTATTCGGCGTCGTAGTTGCTGGTTGTGACTTTTACTTCCTGCACGGAATCCTGGGAAGCGACCAGCAGCGAATAGCCCTGAATCACTTCAGTATTCTCAACCCCGTCCAGCAAATGGGAGTTGTTGCTTGGCGAAGCGCCGTTAATATTGACGTCATAATCTTCGCCCGCGTTTTCTGGATGAAGATCGAGTTGGCCGCTATACATGGCCACGCCTGGAGCCAGCAGGGCCAGCCGGGTTGGGTTTCTGCCGAAAGTGGGAAGTGCATTTATCTCGTGGGCTTCGATATTCTGGCTGACCTCCACGCTGTCAGTCTGAAGAATCGGGGCTTGTCCGGTCACATCCACGGTTGTGCTGGTGCCGCCGATTTTCAGCGTGGCGTCGACCCGAACGATTTTCCCGACGCTGATCTCGACATCCGGCACCGTGTACTGACTGAAACTCTCTTTCTTCACCCGGACGGTGTAGGTTCCGGGAATCAGACTGCTGAAGCGATATTCTCCGGAGTTGTTGGTGACGGTATGGTCGATCACTCCAGTTCCTGCATTCGTAATGTCAATCGCCGCGTCAGAAACGGCGGCCCCGGAGGCGTCACTCACCAGGCCAGTGATGGCTCCGGTGACCGCCGTTTGTGCTTGCAACAAGCCGAGGCTTGCCAGAACCAAGATTGTGAGGAATGTCAAAAAGCGGTGTGGGGCGGAGTTCATCGTGGTCTCCTTAGACGGTGTTGCTCGGATCGGAGATGCGCCGCGCGTTCGAGGCGCTCCGGAGCATGAAGTTTTCATCGCCGGATTCCGATGAAGCGGGGAGGTCCGGCGTTGCACAGGGACACTCTCATGACCGTCGCGGACGTTAACTCATGTTTTGGCCAAGTGTCAAGATAAATATTGTTGACACTAATGTCTACAATTCTGCCAGCACCGTCGAGAAAACGATTTCCGGCAGCCCCAGGCGCGGCGGTGCAGCAAGTGGATCTCCTGGAGGGATCGCCCGAATCGATTGCCCAGCTTGAATTTCAAGGCAGCGGGACGGACCCGCCCTTGCCCTGATTTGTGGACTGCCTACCCCCGCCAGGCGATCGGGGGCCTGGCTAACATTCAGGGGTGACGGGCGTCCTCCCTCAGCCGCGGGCCGGTCTGCCAACCATGTTGTTGACACTGCTGCCAGCAGACTGGCATCGGGCCGAGAGGGAACTGGGATGCTTTGGCCGTAAACGGGGAGGGCAGGCTCATTTGAGACCTTGCGTTTTGAGCTCATTCAGCATATATCTATCGTCCACAGATGAATTGAACCTCCTGCATGCCAACTTCTAAGAAGCAGATTGCCAAAAAGGATCGCGGCGTTTCCGCCAGCAAGAAGGTGGAAGCCCATCTGCGTATGGCCATTCACGCCGGTAGACTGCGGCCGCGCCAACGCATCATTGAAGAGGACCTCGCCCGGGAATTGCTGGTGAGCCGCGGACCGGTGCGCGAGGCCCTGCTGCGACTGGAGCGCGACGGCCTGGTGGTCACAACTTCGCGGCGCGGCACCTTCATCCGCGATATTTCGCTGGCCGAAATTGGCGTCATCTTTCGCATGCGTGCAAAGCTTGAAGGGCTTTGCGTGCGCTACATGAGGGAGAACCCCTCGATCAACGCCTCGGAGCTTTTGAATCGGGCGCTCAAGAAGCTCAAGGCGGCAGCGGCGAAGAGCAACGAAGAACAATTCTTCGATGCGGACATGGAGCTGCACCGTACCATCTGGAAAGCTTCGAACCAGCCGCTGCTGTACCGGACCCTCAATCTGCTCATGAATCCCTATATTTTCATTATTGCCCGCGCATATTCTTCCCGCATTCCGCTGGCCAACCGGCGTGACAATCACGAGCAGTACGTGAGAATGCTCTTGAGAACGCCATTGGATAAGATTGAAGACGAAGTGGAGCGATACTTTGGCAGTCTGTACACCCGCACCTTCGATCACGGCTCCGCCTTCCCGGGTTTTGCCACAGGCGATTGGACGGACAATCTGGACGGCCAGATCCATACCGCCATCGAGTAACCTGCCTTCGCACTCTCTCCTAAAAATGTTATCAATGTTGTTGACATAGAGAACCTCCGGGTGGTTCAATGGCTCCCGCCTGAACGCAATCACAGAAGCGCGTGTGGGCATGCGATTGGAGAGCGCCCGCCCCTCGCTTGGCGAGGTGCGATGGTGATCGGAAATCCCTGGGAAACATGATGACGTCAAACATCGTTCAGGCAATCCTTCTGGTCTTAAGCGCTGCGCTCATGAATGCCGCGTATTCGCTCCCCATGAAACTCAATAAAAAATGGGAGTGGGAGCACTCTTGGTTTGCTTTTTCGATACTTGGCGTCGCGGTGGTGCCGACCGTCATTGCGCTGCTGACGGTCCCCATGCTGTGGTCGACGTACGCAACGGTCTCCGCCGGAACTCTGGCAGCAATGGTATTGTTTGGCGCCAGTTGGGGCGTGTCCCTGGTGTTTTTTGGGCTTGCGCTCACCCGCCTGGGTCTCGCCATCACATTCGCGGTGTGCCTGGGAACCTCGGCGGCGGTGGGGGCTCTTACTCCGCTGATCGCCCAACATTCCAATCGGGTGATGACGCGCCAAGGCGGCTTGATATTCCTTGGCGTCCTGGCAATTATTGTGGGCGTGGCGCTGTGCGGGTTGGCGGGAAAGCATCGCGAGGCTGCGCTGCAACAGGCAAGCGCCGTCGCGCGGAAGGGCTTCTGGGGCGGATTTTTGTTGGCCTTTGTTTCCGGGATTCTCGGCTCGATGTTGAACCTCGGCCTGGCGTTTGGAGGAAGCATTCAGCGGGCCGCTCAGGAGCACGGCGCCAGCGCCGCCATGATGTCGAACGCGGTGTGGCTTCCCTGCCTGTACGCCGGTTTTTTGCCAGGCGTAATTTACTGTTACATGCTCATGCGCAAGAACGGCAACCTCAGCAAGCTGAAATTGCCGGGAACCTGGTATTACTGGCTGGCGGCGGCGAGCATGGGATTGCTATGGTTCGGAAGCATCATTCTTTACAGTATCTCTACGGTAAAACTGGGCGATCTGGGCACTTCAATCGGCTGGCCGCTATTTCTCGCATCCATCGTGGTCGCCAGCACGATTTTTGGCGCCGTAACCGGCGAGTGGGCGCAGACCGGCACGCGGCCCATTCGAACCATGATCGCCGGGGTGAGTTTTCTGGTGCTGGCAATCGGTGTTTTGAGCTACGCCGGACGAGCTTAACAGCTTGGCTCTCGCCTTCATCGTCTGCGGCTTTTGAAAATTGTGGCTGGCGCGCGGGATCGGCAGAATGTCAACAAAAGTGTTGACGATTGCCTTTTGAGTCTAGTATGGTGCGATTGACATTGGGAACTTGCCGGGCGGCGAGTTGGGTCGAGCCTCTCTCCGCGAGTTGATTCCTAGCGGCGAAGTCTTATGCCACCGGATCAGGGCCGCGAATTCCAGTGCCTGACGGTCAGCTTTATGGCAATCTTTCCACACGTTTATCAGATCGCGTCCCTGGTAGCCGATCGCCATTTGTTTCAGTACTTGTTCGTAGGCGACAACACAGTCCTGCTCGACACCGGCGCGTCCTATACGCCGCAAGAAACCATCTTCCCCTTCCTCGAAAAGATTGGCGTTGCACCCTCTCGCCTGACCATGGCGATTGATACTCACGCGGACGCCGATCACCATGGCGGCAACTCCGCGCTCAAGAAAGTTGCCGGTCAGATATTGCTGGCTTGTGGTGAGCAGGACCGGCTGATGATCGAAGATCCTGATCGTCTTTTCGCGTCGCGCTACAACCACTGGATCCCCGATCACGGCGTGGGTCTGGGTCTTCATCCGGAAGCGAGTGATTGGGTTCGGAAGATGGTTGGGCCGCCGCAGCGAATCGACCACACCTTTCTCGGCGGCGAACACATTCGCATCGACGATCGGCGTTCACTCCAGGTTCTTCATGTGCCCGGCCACAGCGACGGACACCTGGGTCTTTACGATCCAATCCATCGTGCCATTTTCGTCGGCGATGCCCTGCATGGTCAGTACTGTCCAACGACATCCGGGCAGCCGGCATTGCCTCCCGGATATTTCTCCGTGCTGGCCTATTTGGGCACACTGCAAATGCTTCAGAGACTTGATATCGAGTGGATTTATTCTGGCCAC
>Ga0193726_1003354_pt1 | contig 10238 bp, 12 predicted proteins | sample H2c1metaG_FD_144928 | JGI IMG/M metagenome (GOLD analysis project Ga0193726, IMG submission 144928) | Soil microbial communities from a riparian zone of the East river system, Colorado, United States - H2c1 | ecosystem: Environmental > Terrestrial > Soil > Riparian zone | place: USA: East River... | reverse complement strand
GCACGAGAGCCGTCCCTTGGTTCGGTTGGATTACGACCGTGAAGCCTACAACGCACGTGAAGCGTCGGGTCGCGTGACCTTCGACACCAACGTCAGGTGTGGCCGATGCTCCACACCCTTCTTCGAAGGCATCCCCAGCAGGCCCCTGTTGCCCGCGGGTCGAGCCATCTTGGAGCTAAAGTTCTCGGGTGAGCAGCCTGATTTCATGGGAAGGCTGTTGCAGAAGTTTCAGCTGCAACAACAGTCGATCTCGAAGTACCGCATGGGTGTCCTGAAGTTGATGCAAGATCGTCAGCTTTGGGTCCCCGGCGTCTATGACTACAACTTTGGGGATACATGAGGAACGGTTCCTCACCTGATTTAAACTCAGGGGCGCAAGCCTAAATTCAGGACTACATCTCGGCCCTTCACGGGGCCCCTCCGTTGTCCAAACAAGCTGGGGTTCGACTCCCCATATCCCCCCAATTCTTTACGCCCAGGTGGTGGAACTAGGCAGACACATCATCCTCAGAAGGTGACGCTCCTCGCGGGCGTGCGAGTTCGATTCTCGCCCTGGGCACAGTGATAGACGGGCGGCTCGTTCTCTGGGAGAGCACTGCTTCGACAAGGCAGACCAGGTGGGTTCGATTCCCACGCCGCCCACTGATGGCGAGATGACCGAATGGTAAGGTCGCGGATTGCAAACCCGTCGCTCGTGGGTTCGATTCCCACTCTCGCCTCTACGCTCCCGTAGTCTAATGGATAGGCACCAGCCTACGAAGCTGTCAAATGTTGGTTCGAGTCCAACCGGGAGCGCAAATTGCTACACTGTACACAGGACCGCCACACGTCACCCGACGTGGATTGTCTCCTTGGCGAGCACCCAGGTGATGACGAACATGCCGCAGAAGAACATGATGCGGCCGATCTCCTGAAGTTTAGGGTTAGCGCACAAGGCGTACATCAGAACCCCGATGATGGCAACGATGAAGGGGATGATTGCGATTAGCATACTGTCCCTGTATACAGGGATCGTGCCAACGTCTCGTCCCTGTCGTCTAGCTTGGCCCAGGACTACCGGTTGAACGGTGAAACGTAGGTTCAAATCCTGCCAGGGACACTCAGTAGGCGCTGTAGAACTGCTTGTATTCGGCGTCCCCTAAGAGTTTCTTGGCTTCACTCATCAAGCTGTCGTACAGGCCGTCGCGGTAGGTCTTGAGTCCAGTCGGCATGTGACCCTCCAAGCTTTGGAGCTGACCCACCAGGTCTAGTTTCTTCACCATTGCGGTGAGGCCCAGCATCTTGGCGCCCGTGGATAGAGCTTTCACGACGTCGTTTTCGTCCGTCAGCTTGGCGATAGCCTTGACGGTCTCGGGGCTGAAGCGGGCGGCAGCGGTACGGTCGTACGAGTACATTGCCCCTCAGGGTGGGCACAAATAGATCATGGGCGGCTAGTTCTTCTGGGAAGACACGGTTTTCACACGACCGATCAGGTGGGTTCGATTCCCACGCCGCCTACCAGCCTATAGCGCAGCGGTAGCGCGCACCCTTGGGGTGGGTGAGGTCGGAGGTTCGATCCCTCCTAGGCTGACCAAGACAGGGCACAATGAGAGCTGACCCGAGGACGCTCGGCTTCGGCTCCCGTGAGTGTTGTTTGGACCTGCTGCCGGCAGCGGGGCTTGAAAAAACCGGCACATCAGGGTGTGGCTCAATCTGGTAGAGCACGTGCTTCGGGTGCACGGGATTGGAGGTTCAAATCCTCTCACCCTGACCGCGACATGGAAGGTTGACCCAATTGGCAATGGGACTCCGTTGGAATCGGAGCGAGCTGTAAAAGGCCTTGTGAGTTCGACTCTCACACCTTCCGCAAGATCCAGCCCTCGGGCAGAGGTACGGCGCCGAAAGTGGTTCGACTCCACAACTGGATCTAGGTCCCGCTTGAGGTCGGCCGACCTCAAGCGGGACTGCTAAAATGGAAGGTAAATTCGCCAGGGGCGAACACGGCTTCGAATACCGATGGGACCGAAAGGTCTGAGTTTCGAGTACTCTGCCTTCCGCTGGAACGATTACATGGAGAGGTGGCCGAGAGGCTTAAGGCACCCGCTTGCTAAGCGGACGTAGCATAACACCTACCGCGGGTTCAAATCCCGCCCTCTCCGCTGTGGTATAGTTAGGGCAATGAAAGTGTGTTCTTGTGGGACCCTGGAAACGCCTGAGAAGCTATTCTATACGAAGAGTGCTGTGTGCAGGGAGTGCTACAACGCTAAGAAAAAGGGCCCAGCCAAGGCACGCACGTCACGACCTGCATGGAAGGATGCTTTCAATCTTCGAACGCGAGAACGCAGGAAGCTTCCGGAGTACCGAGCATACTATCTTCTCTTAGACTCTCGCAAATCGGATCGAAAGTCCGGACGATCCAACGACCTAACTCTTGAGGTGGTGCAGGCTCTAATAGTCGAGCCTTGTCGTTACTGTGGTGACACGCTTTTGAAGCGTACCCTCGACAGGATCGACAACACATTGGGTCATCTACTGACCAATGTGTTGCCTTGCTGTTTTCGATGTAACTACCTGAGAAGGGACATGCCATTTGAGGCATGGATCCGACTCACGAAAGAAATACGAGCCCTTCAAGAGGAGGGGTTGTTCGGTGATTGGATTGGAGGAATCTACGGAAGGTGAACCCGTCAGGGACGGGCACGGCTTTGAACACCGAGGGCACCGAAAGGTGTGGGTTTCGAGTACTCCGCCTTCCGCAGCTTGATGCTCTCGTAGTCTAGTGGATAGGCACTTCCCTCCGAAGGAAGGTCACGCAAGTTCGAATCTTGCCGAGAGCGCTCTGAGGTCCTGTAGCCTAGAGGAAAGGCACGGCGAAAACGGACGCTGACCCCAAAAGGGCCAACGCGGAGGAAGGTGTGCACACGTCAGCAGGGTGTTGCTCGGGCTGGCCTCTACACACTGGAATTGGTCGAGGATTTGCGGATGCACCGGGCTGTACCTTGAGAGGTAACTCTCAAGGGTGGGCGGTAGTCGCTACAGCAGGGAAGCGAGTTTGCCTCAGACCTTTACGCAACTGGACGCGGGTTCGACTCCCGCCAGGACCGCTTAGAAAAGGATCGCTTCGAGGTCTTTGACCTGCTCGGCCGACAAGTCGTCCGTGCAGTAGAAACCCACCATCTCGGCGAAGTTCTCTTCGGCTGATTTGCCGGCGTACGTGGTGACGAACCCTATTGGGTTCGTCTTCGTTTCGATCTCACCCTTGAATACGACCCCGTAGGTCTGAAGCGGAACCTTGAGAAAGTGCTTTGGGTCACTCACCTGGTCGAGTTGCACGATTCGGTTGAAGCGGTCGAAGCGAATGACTCTGTACTGGTCACCCTTGTAAGTGACCTCCTCACCGATAGGAGGAATTTTGGACTCGTCAATTTCCCCTCGGTCCTGTCGAACGCGACTCTTGTACTCGTACCTCATGTAGAGCTGCGCGATCTCTTTGTTCTTCGACTGGAGGAACTTCCGGTGAAGCCGGTGACCCAGCTCGTGCAGGACGGTGTGGAGTGAATCCACATTGAGCCGTACCCCAGCACGGACGAACATCTCGTCACTGTCCTTCATGTAGAAGGCGAGAACACGAGTCCGTCCGATCTGCTTGCTGATGTGGACGTCGCCGTAGCAAACCTTGCCTAGACCCTTGGCCATCAGGAGCTTGGCCGCTTTTTCGACGACCGCACCCGCTTCCTGCATCACGTCTTCATTGAAGCCGCCGGTGTTGACGAGCGTGAACGGACCCGCTTTGACCTTCAGGTCGTCGGCCTCGTTCATGGGCTTGCCCTTTGCAAGCGCCTCAAGGATAGCCGCGTACTGCTCTCGAACGGTCCCCAGCTGCTCCAAGTAAAGAGAGATGGTGTTGCCGTAGCGATCCTCGACCGCGGTACTCCGGTCCCGTTTGCTTCGAGGACTCTGCTTCGTGGCCCAGTACTTGGCCGTCTGTTCGATCTTGCGTCGAATGGGCGCCGGGAGGCTGAACTGTTGGAGAACCGACAGGGACAGTACCCACATGCCGCGGAACCACACGAAGAAGTCGTTCGTCGTAACGTTCCGAGCTACCGCGATCAAACGCTCCCCCGCCAAGAGTTGGTCGAACAACGGTTTGACATCACCTCGTTGGATAGCCTGAGGGTCCCGAGCCCGGACTTCTTTGACTTTGGTGGCTATCTCTTGCAGGGCCAGAAGCGAAGGCTCTAGCGAGCCCATGACTTTCAAACGCTCCGCCATAGCGTTGGACGCGGCCGAAGGGTCGGTGATGGCCTCAGCCATCCGGCGTTCGAATCTTAGGGCAACACGGTCTCGGGGTTCCACACCATGGTGTAGCCCATAAAAACATCCCTGGGGATGCTCTAAGGTTGAGCGACGATTTGGATCAGACCGTTGTCGTACTCCCAATGGTGATTGGGGCACAGAGGCCACAAATTACCAGGATGGTTGATTTCTGAGATCAGGGCTGAGTCTGGAAAGTCCGCTACCGGAACAACATGAGCTACCTCAATGTGAGTGGTGTAGCCACAAAAACAGGCAGGGAATGGGAAAGCCTTCAACAACACTTGTCTGGCGTTGCGTTGAATCGTCGAGCGTGCGGCTTGCCAGCTAGCACAATTGGCGAACAGTTCCCTTTTTGTTCGACTCCCCAACTTAGCCAGTTTGGAAGCGGACCGACACTCTTGGGTGCAGAACATACCGCTCTCATAGTGGGGTGCCTGACAGAACCTGCATACCCTCGACTTCCGGGAAGGCCCGTGTTTCCTAACAGCGTTTCGATTGTTGAAACTGGCTGCGCAAGATCGATCACAGAAGACCCTCTTTCGAACCTCCCTGATCTTCTCCAAGGGTCTTACTGAGATGGGCTGGAGGCACTCTTTGCAAACCTTGGGGTTCATATTATAGCGATCCAAGGCTCTCTTTCTTTGCATCAAAGCGGTTGCATGCCCGCCAGCGTTAAATTCCGATTCCATTGTCTTCAAATAGGATAGTAGCAGAAAATCGTGGCGATCTAAGGTAGAACCGGCCTTTCATACGGGCTTGGGAGTGGGGTTCGATTCCCTCCGTCACGACCCCACAATACATCACCACTCGCACGTCACTCCGGCGTGCACTCCGGCGGTGTAGGAGGCAAATAAAATGGCAAACGAGAAGTTGGGCGCCGCAGAGCGCATCATTCAGACCCTGATCGTCCACAAGGACCACATGGTGCACAACCGTCCCGGCATGGTCGTGGCCGACGCTACGAACGTCGCGGGCGTCCGTTGGGCTCCCGTCATCTGGAAGCTGGAGGACGGTCACAAGGTCGTCTACCGCAAAGACAAGGTCGGTGTCGGCAAGGCACAGAAGACCAATCTGGTGAAGGTCGGCGTCCTCCGTGAAGATGGGGAGATCTTTTCTGGGGCGGCTCGTGCGGGTCGCTACATGGACCCGGGCCTCTTCCCGGAGGTCTCGGCTTGGATGTACCGGCAGATCGCGGACGTCTGGAAGCTCGATAACGAGTTTGCGGCCAAGTGGGCTTCATACGCTTTCGCCAACGAAGACAGCAAGGATCTCCGGGTCGCTTTGGCGGCTTTCTTGCTCGTCCAGACCCGTAAGGGTGATCCTGTCCTCGACGAAGGCAAGGTTGCATTTCATGACGATGACTTCCGTGACGTGGGCGAGGCGATGCTCTTGCTCGACAGCGCGAAGCACTTCGACGTGAAGCTGCTGCTCAGGATCAACGCCCTCTTGTCGATTCCAGCTATTGCGGCCATCAACCGAGAGCTTGGTTTCGGCAACTCCGCTCGGCATGCGTTCCTTGGACGCTTCCCGAAGGCTGCCGAAAAGTGGCTCCGGTACCGTGAGGAGAACCCCAAGATCCTCGAAGGTCTGATCAAGAAGGGCTTCCGCACTTCGGTGAAGAGGCTTGCTGAAAGGATCGGCTACAAGCCTTCTTCCCAGAAGTTCTTCACGGCACTTCGGTGGAAGCAGACTCAGGCCAAGGATGGCCGTCGGTCTCTCGCCATTGGTGAGGCCGTGAAGGCTGCCGAGTCTTGGAAGGATCTCACGGAAGAGCAGATCTGTGAGCGCATCATGCAGACCAAGCCCGACTTCAAGCGGGTCGTGGGTCTCTTGCCGGAAGCGATCGGTCTCACGCGGGCTATCATGGCCGCAGCGATCGAGGCGGGTTGCCTTTCCGACAAGGACTTGATCATCTACACCCCGACGCTCGAAGAGCTGGGCCTGCTGAAGGTTCCAGCCATTCAGGGTCGGTGGCAGCAGGCGCTCAAGAAGGCCGACGACCAGCGGGCAGCCAACATCGCTTCTAGGGTGAAGTCCAAGGAAACGAAGGAAGACCTCCAGGGGGCGTCCGACACGGCAGCTCAAAAGGCTGTCGCAGAGGTGTTCCGCAACATGAGGCTCTACACCTTCGTGGACTGCTCTGGTTCGATGGAGAATGCCATCGAGAAGGCCAAGGAGGCTATCACCAAGGCGCTCCCAGCATTCCCGCTGGATCGCAATCACGTCGCGAGGTTCACGACCACGGGACATGAGGTGAAGATCAAGGCTGCTTCTGCCGCGGGTGTGGCGCATGCTTTCGCAAGCGTCAAGGCCGGCGGTGGGACCGACTACGGCTCCGGTGTCCGTGCTTTGAAGGACATCAAGCCAGCAGCCGATGAAGACGTCCTGTACTTCTTCGTTGGTGATGAGGAAGCGGCTCCGTTCGCGGCAGCAGTTACTCAGGTCGGTCACAAGCCGGTGGCGTTCTTGTTCCTCAAGGTTCGGAACAGTCCTCCGTACACGGCGGTTCAAACGACCGCCGCTCAGCTCGGTATCCCGTGTATCATGGTTGACGAGAAGATCTTCGAGGACGACCCTTACACGGTTCCTCGGACGCTTCGGAACCTCATTGCCGCGACCCCTGTGGGTCGTCCAGCCGAGAGGGCTCCGGTGCGAGAATCCTTGGTCGACATGATCCTGAAGACGCCGTTGCTGGTGAAGCCCGCCTGGGCGGCTTGATGTGGGTCAACATCGAAGGGCGCAAGAGCCTCGGGACCAACCATAAGCCCAAACTCGCGGTACTCCTTCGGGATGATGACGGAAACCTGGTGTGCCCAAAGAGTGGCTCCCTCGCGGGGGACGCTCTCGCGGTGTACAAGGTTCGTCACATCCCCGAGTACGGGGATTGGGTAGAACTGGTCCCGGTCGAAGGTTCGAAGGGCCCGACGACGGATCGCATTGAATTGAGGTAGACATGTCATGGAGAGACTTGCTTCAGACTGAAAAGGAAACGGTGACGTTTCCCTGGGTAGGGGGCAAGACTCTCCAGACAAATGATGGGCGCACCTGGTTCATCAGTGGAGCCTATCCCTGCGAGCTTGGCTGGTACGAGTTCGAGGTGCAGGGCCGTAAGGTCTTCCACCCCAAGCCTGTACCGGCTGAGCCCGATTATTTGGGCCTGATGGTCCGAGGTTACCTGGTGGGCGATCGAATCGTCCCTGATGGTGTTCGGGTAGACCCCGACCCCAAGAAGATCATCGCGTTTTCGGAAAGGGTGTTCCTTCTCGAAGACGGGCTCGACCGTTTCGTACGGGTGCAAGCAGGCCGAATGTTTGAGGGTGGACCCCTCATCTATCGAGGCTTGGAGATGCCCGCAGGTCCTGAGGAGGAAGTCCTCGGGGCGTTCTTTGACCAGAAGGCATCTTTGGATGCCATTGCGGGCGTTACGCCGGCCCTGGACGCGGCTTTCCGTATGGAGAGCTACCAGAGGGCTGAGGCGGAACGGCACCGTCTGGAAGCGGAACAGAAGCGGCGGGAAGAAGAAGAGCGGCTGGCGCAGGAAGAACGGCGTCGGCAGCTCGTTGAACAGCTCGGAGACGGTGCCGGCCGAAGGGCTATGGCGGCCGTCGACTTCAGTCAGGCCGCTCGTGCGGCCCTGGCGGTTGGAGGTGCCGAGCTTTTGGATGTGCGTCGAGCACCTCGGCGGGGTGAGATGGTTGTCACATTTCGGGTGAACCGGCGACGGTTCGCTTGCACATGCGATGAGCACACCCTGCGGATCATCGACGCAGGAATTTGCCTCACGGCTCACTACGACGACGAGGACTTTGAAGGAGGAACCCGTGGCGACACGTGGTTCACCCTGGAGTCCCTGCCGGGCGTGATTCGGGAGGCCGAACAAGCAGGAAGGCTCGTGGTGTTTCGCCACGTTGCCTAGGAAAGAAATGACACAGTTAAAGCGTGTCCCTCTTCCGAAGTTTCAATATGATGACGCCTTGGCCCTTCTGGTGCCTCGAGGTCATCGCTTTGAACCGACGGAAGATCCCCACATCTCCAACAAGGTCACGTGCCGTGATTGCGGGATGGAAGGCTGGCTCCGATACCAAGGCCAGGGACGTACATTGGTTGCCGCGTGCAAGCAGGACATCGCGCCCTGCATCAAGACCCTGAACTAGCCCGGAGGAACCACTTCCGGGACTTTCTCCTGAAGGCCCTGCGTGCAGCGAGGGCTGCCGTCACCACACGGTGGCAGGGCCGACAGAGGGTTCGAAGATTTTCAAGACCGCAGGAACCGCCTCCTTCCACTACGGGGATGCGGTGGTCCATATCGAAGCGGCTTAGCAGCCCTCGACGTGATCGATAGGCTCGCGTATCACGTGAACCTTCGAAGCAATCCTTGCGACACATCTCACAAATTCCGTCGTCACGCTGTTTGACTAGCTCTTTGGCGTAGCCGGGCTGCGACCTCACCTTCCACTCCAATACGCAAGCGTCGGAGCAGAAGGTCTTGCGTCGCCCACCCACTTCCTTCGAGCAGTAGCGGCAGAGCGCTCGACCGTTGGGTCCCTTGGGCAACTCGCTCGGAGAGACGAAGCCACCTTTCAGCGTTCTCGACAAATTCATCTACAAGGGGCGAGGCCACAAGCAGTTCACGGTGTAGCTCCCCCAAGGCTGGTCAAATGAACATCGAAGCAGGCGTAGTGGTGGGGTACGAAGGAGAGCCGATTTTCCAGCACTTGCCGGAGAATCGAACCGCCGCCTACCTCCCAGACAGCCGACAACTCTGGAACGTCCTTTGGGAGAACCGGCACCAGCTGTACGGGGTGGCCCACAGCCACCCCGGCTCAGGGTTGCCGCAGCCTTCTTGGGAAGACATCACCACTTTCGCTGGAATCGAGCTGGGGTTGGGCCGCCGGTTGGTGTGGTGGATCGCCAGCAGCAACAGTCTCTCGATCGTGCTCTGGGCTGGTCCCGGGCAGTACAACTACGAAGTGATGTCGGCAGAGGGTTCGAAGCCCAAGTGGCTCGACGAACTTCGCCGCAACTCAAACTACTGACAGGAGGAAATGAACATGGAAGCATATGAAGCAAGGGTGAACGTCACCTACAAGGGTCAGAACGGTGACTTGCCGGACCCCGTCAATTTCGAGTCGACGAATGGGGACGTGTTGGGTTGGGTCGCTGAAGCTCTTCGGACCGGAGGCGTCCCTGGCATCAACGCGGATCCAACCGCCAACCTCACGGACTTCGTGGTCGACCGATTCGCGTCGGATGCCACGACGCCCTACAATCGTTTGATGCTGAGGCCGAAGACTCCCTTCGGCTGAGAGGCTCGGGGCGGTGTAAGATCCGCTCCGAGGTAAATGAACATGAAGAAGATCACCATCGTTGGCGTTGGAGCCTTGGGTTCCCACGTCGCATTGCTGCTACGGAACGTGGCCGACCTTCATGTGATCGACTTCGATCGTATCGAGCAGAAGAACGTCAGCTCGCAGTTTCATGGCAAGACCAACGTGGGTAAGCTCAAGGCTCCCTCGTTTCAGCAGACGATGTCGTTCCTTTTCGGAACGAAGATCCAAGCGACGCCACACAAGCTCACCAAGGACAACAAGCTCCAGCTGCTCGCGGGCTCGGACCTTCTCCTCGACTGTTTGGACAACGGGGAAGCCCGTCGTATCGTTCAGTCGTTCGCTCGGTCAACAGGGACGCCTTGCTTGCACGGCGCTCTTGCGGCCGATGGTGGTTTCGGTCGTGTCATCTGGGATGAAAATTTCGAGATCGACGAGGCCGCGACGGGCGGTGCAACGTGTGAGGATGGGGCGCACTTGCCCTTCATCGCTGTTGTGGCGAGCTTGCTTGCGAAGGCTGCTCAAGACTTCCTGCTCACAGAGGTGAAGCGGGGCTTTCAAGTACATCCAGGAGGTGTCTTCTCCGTTTGATTTTGGTTGACGGAGAGGGTGCCT
>Ga0193726_1003353_pt1 | contig 10240 bp, 9 predicted proteins | sample H2c1metaG_FD_144928 | JGI IMG/M metagenome (GOLD analysis project Ga0193726, IMG submission 144928) | Soil microbial communities from a riparian zone of the East river system, Colorado, United States - H2c1 | ecosystem: Environmental > Terrestrial > Soil > Riparian zone | place: USA: East River... | reverse complement strand
CCGATATCGATGCCGATCACGGCGATCGCGGTATTGGCTGTCTGAGACATGGCGTGCTCCTCGTCTTTGGCGCCCCTTGCCAGCTTCGCTTGCTGGCGGGGCAGGAGCACGGCCGGACCATCCCATTAGCGGACTTGACCTTTGACTACGCGGCCATAGCGTCTCTACGAGTTTGGCGGCTAGGTCAGTGTCAGGTGCAGAACGAATGAAATGCCGCCAATGACCCAACCCTCCCGATCCTTACCAGGTGGCGTCGAGACCGAGATGCGCGAGCACCTGACGGCGAAGCTCGGCCAGATGCGGGTCGCCCCGGTGGCGTGGATACGGCCTGGCGTTCACGATTTCCGCCTTGATGTGTGCTGGGCGCTGGCTCAACACGATAACCCGGCCGGCAAGGAACAACGCCTCTTCCACATCGTGGGTCACAAGCAGCGCGGTGAAGCCAGCGCGCTGCCACAGTGACACGAGTTCGCCCTGCATCGTGATCCGCGTCAGCGAGTCGAGCTGGCCCAAAGGCTCGTCGAGAATGAGCAGCTTTGGGTCGTTGACCAGCGCGCGCGCCAGAGCCGCGCGTTGCGCCATGCCGCCGGAAAGCTGGTGCGGGTAGGCATTGGCGAAGTCTGTGAGCCCGACCAGCCGCAACGCGTCTTCGATACGTCCGCGATGGGTGCGCAGCAACCCGCGTGCTTCCAGTCCGAGCGCAACGTTGCTCCATACCGTCCGCCAAGGAAAAAGCGTGGGGTCTTGAAAAACGACGACGCGCGACGGATCGGGTGCTTGGATCTCCCTTCCCTCCGTTAGCAGGGAGCCGGCGGTCGGAGTGTCGAGCCCCGCGACCAGCCGCAGCAAGGTCGATTTTCCGCACCCACTCGGCCCCAGGAGAGCGACGAACTCGCCGCGGCCGACCTGCAGGCTGATGCGGTCCAATACCGGCAGCGGCTGCCCTTCCAGGTCGAAGCGATGGCTCACTTCGCGGAGCGTCAGCGTCGATCCGCGGACCGGGTCGTCGCTTACGGTCGCCGCTACCACCGCACCAGACCCTTCTGCCAGGATAGCAGGCGGTCGCGCAAGCGGAACAGCAGCGTGATCAGTCCGGAGCACAAGAACGCCATGAGCAGCAGCGCGGCGTACATATTGGCGTAGGCCGCCCAACCCTGCGCCCATTGCAGATACCAGCCGAGCCCCGCCTTCACGCCTAGCATTTCGGCTACGACGAGAACCGCAAACGAGTTGCCGAGACCCATGAACAGGCCAACAAAGACATGCGGCATTGCCGCCGGAATGGCGACCTTGAGCACGAGGAAGCGCTGTGTTGCCCCCAATGTCCGCGCAATATCGTAATAGGCGCTGTTCACGCCGGCGACACCCGACCAGGTAAGCACCGTGACCGGAAACCCGGTGGCGAGCGCAATCAGGAAAATGCTGGCGGTGAAGCTCGACGGAAATACGAAAAATGCGAGCGGCAGCCAGGCCGTCGCCGGCAGCGGCCCGATGAACCGCAAAACCGGGTGGATCCAATACCCGGCGAGTCGCGACCAGCCAATCGCCACGCCAGTCACGAACCCTACCGCCGCACCGAGAAAATAACCGGTCGCGAGCAGACGAGCTGAGGCGAAGATGCCCGCAGCCAGCCGCCCCCAGTCGTCGATTACGACCTCGACAATGGCCTGCGGCGGCGGAAAAAACGGCAACGGCAGCAATCCGAGCTTTGCGGTGACGGCCTCCCAAGTAGCCAAAAACAGCGCGAGCACGAACAGCCACGGAGAAAGCCGCTGGAGACGGTGGAAAACAGTAAAACGAACGCCGGCAAAGGCCGCCAAGGCAAGAGCAACGGCCAATGCTCCGCAGGCAGCGGCGAGGCTGCCGGTGTAGGCCCAATCGCTTTCGATCTTATCCGGCCAGAACGCGGTGAGCGCTGCCGCCACAAACCACGCGGTGGCCGCAGCCAGCCCGCCGACTAACGATCGAGTAGCTGGCCTTGCAAAAAAACCGAAACCCGGTTTCTGTGGTCTCGATACTTCATCGACGACCGCGCTCACTGCAGATATCTCCGATCAGCTCAGCTTAGAACGTCAAGATAAATGCGCTCGGCGAACTTGGCGGGGTCGGTGCTTCGCTTGATGACGTTCACCGCCTTGAGTTCCTCGGTATAGAGTAAAAGTTGCTTTTTGAGCGACGCTCCAACGGGATGATTGTGGTGAGTATGGCTGCGATACATGGTGGCGAGGTCCTGTACGGATCCTCTCCCGCCGTAGCTCGAATAGATCGCTGCGGCGTCGGCGGGATCGCTGGCAACTCGGTCTGCCGCCTCCAATATCGATTGTGTCAGAGCGGCCGCCACCGGCAATTCATTTCGGGTGAGGCTGCCACGTATCGCGAGAACGCAGCAGGTGCGGTCGGCGAATTCACCGGTTAAGTTCGTCGCGATCTCGTTGAGCTTGCCTTCCTTGAGCCAGAGATAGGGCAGTGGATCGATCTCGGCTAGAGCCTGCACTTCGCCCTTATCGACGGCAAGCGCGAGCAGATTGGCCGGGTACTGGCGCCACTCTACCTCTTGGGTCGGATCTATGCCCTTTTTGGCGAGGAAAATCGAAAAGAAGTTCTTCGCTGGGCTCGCCTGATCGCTAATCCCGATAGCCTTGCCGCGCAAGGACTCCAGGCTGTCAATATTCGCAGCCTTGGAGCCGAGGAGCCGGATGCAGCCGCCGTGCACACCGGCGGTGATCCGAACGTCGAAACCTTGCTCCAGCGGCTTGAGCCAGCGCAGGGCCAACCCCAAACCGGCATCCGCCTTGCCAGTCGCAATCGCCTCTAACAACTGGTCGGTCGAACCGCCGAAATTGACGAAATCAACATCCAGGTTGTGCTTGGCGAAGATACCCCGTTCCTTTGCGACCGGCGCAGCGACCGTGCAAGCCGCGTTCGCGTTCCAGGCGATTTTGAGCTGGCGGGGCGGGCCCTGCAGCTCTTCGCTGTTCGCCGCGGTGCGGCAAATAGGAAGCTCGCCAGGAATATAAGACAACGATCCAGCCCCGGATGCCGTCAGCGCGCGAGCCGCTCCGAAGATCCCAAACGGCGCCGCGGCCCCGAGGGTGCCGACCAAGGTGAGCACCGAGCGGCGGGAGAAGGCGCCTCGCTTCGCCTCGGGTAGACCTTTCGTTAAGTTGTTGCCAATTTTGCGCTTTTCCATGATGTCGCTCCCAAACTCACGTGTGTGGAACAAATCCATTGGAACCGGGTGCACTTCGCGGAGGCTTGGCTCGCCCCTCTTCCGGCATCATCCGAGCCGATCTGCCTCACAAGTGTGAAATCGTTCACATTGGCGAAAAAAAATTGGAAAGACGTAGCTACGCGCGGATTAAAGGCACTTGTCTATCGCCTTGCCGACCTAATCGCGGCCGCATCTGTCGCATTTGGTCGCGATCGGCGCGGGTGGATGATCGATGTCTCCGTCGTGCGCGTGCACCAGCATGGAGCCTGCGTTGCCCAAAATGAACGACGTGCCGCGAACCGCACGAAAACCACAGATCAGCAGGACAAGGCTGAATCAGCTAGTGGCCCTAACGCCAAGTCCAGCATGGCTCTAGGATAATCGGCTTATCGCAGTAGAACGGAAGCTACTGGCTTTGCGCTTTTGCCCATATCGGCTTCCCGCTTCGCTTGCTTGATCACGGGAATGCCCTCAATGTTGCGCCGGGGCCATCCTTACAAGGAGGTCGCATGATCACCGCCGTTGTACGATACAAACTGCCGCCGCAGATCGACTATGCCGCGTGCCGCGAGCACTTTCACAAGATCGCACCCGACTTCCGCGAGGTGACGGGGCTGATCAGCAAGCACTTCATCTGGACCGAAAGCGGCTCGGCGGGCGGCGTGTACCAGTGGAATCGCATCGAGGACGCCAAGGCGTTCTACACCGGGCCGTGGCTCAAGGGCATCATCCAGCGCTACGGCATGAAGCCACAGATCGATTTCTACGAGGTCTTTGCGGTGACCGACAACACGTGCGGAAGAGTTGAGCTGTTCAAGGAGACCGCTGCCTCCAAATGACTCTGACAAGATATCTCGCTCATCTGCCGCGCTGGGCGTAGAGGTGGCGGTTGCACTGGAGGACGGCACGCAGAGTCCCTCGCGCCGTCGTAGGCAGCGACTCTACGCCGTGACCGAATGCGCCGATCACTTCTGCTTCTGGCACAAATCGGGCCTGACGGTCCTGCGCGGCGACGTCCGTTCTCGGGGGTAAGGCGGACATGCGAACTGTCCGTCTCGAAGTCCGCATGTGACCATTATCGAAATTCCTGCGTCTCGTTTGCGCCATAGAGGCTCTCTCTCAGAAAAATCGCCATCTAGGCGCTAGGATGGCAAACTCGTTGCGCGCCACAGCAAAGACCTACAATGGATGATCGTAACTGGGCAGAAGAGCCGCTCGGAGCGCTAACTGCTTGCCGTCCGTGTCTAATTGCTAGAGTCAATCGATACCGATCAATCGTTGTTACGACGGGAGCCTTCTTGCGTCATCCACAATGAGCCACCTCTATCGAACTCCCCAAGAAGAGGATAAAATCGCACAATAACGCACGGTGCTGCTTGACCGTGGCTCCTCATTGACGTGAGAATCTCCATCGCTTTCAGAGGTTACAGGAGCAACCTTGGACATTGTTCTGGCGCTTCAGTTGGTCACGACGATCGTCGTCGCGTTGTTTGTGGCATACAACGTTTTTCATTACGTACTTTTTCTCTTGGTGACTCAACTGAAGGACGCGAGCAAGATCGGCCACGAATTGAATCAATTCGAGCAACGCCAACTGATCGAGTGGACACCGCAGCCGAGCGACTTCCTCAAGCACGACGACGAGAAGCGTACATACGATGACGTGTTCGGCGCGTATCGCGACGAGCAAGCGAACTACAGCACGTGCGTTTTTCCCCGCGTCGCGTTTTCGCGTCCCTACGAAGCCGAATACGTTCTTTTGAAGCCGAAGGAAGGGATGCGGGTGTTGGATCTCGGGTGCGGATCTGGCGCGGCGGCATACTACCTCGCCAGCCGGCGAGACATCGAAATTGTGTGCGTGACTAATTCATCCGTACAGGCGGACATCTGCCGGCGGAAATTTGCAAAACTCGGTGGGCGCGAACAGGTGATCGTCTGCGACTTCGACAGCCTCGATCTCCCGAGTGAGAGTTTTGACGCCATCTATGCGCTCGAATCGATCGGCTACACCAAAAACTTGGACGCTTGGCTGGTGCGCTGCTGGCGGATGCTCAAGCCGGGAGGAAGCCTGTTAATCCGCTCACCGGGGTCGTTGGATCATTGTCGGCGCAAGGAGGATTACCTGAGCGTCACCGTCTTCTTCGAAAACTGGCGCTACAATTTTGTCGGCGCCAATCTTCTCGTCTACAAGATGCGCCGACTCGGCTTCAACCCGATCCGCTATCGGCGACTGCCATTCTGGGCTTGGGGCCTCACGTGGAACTTCATTCTACACTTGGTGTTGTGGAAGTATCGGCTAAAGATGCGAACATTCGTGGAATTGGAGCGGATCATCTGGCGCACTTCGAAGGTTTTTGTCTTCGGCAACCCGTACAACACGGTGCTGGCTACCAAGCCCGCGGCAGCATCATGCTCCCGGCAGACTCTTGCACCCTCAGAAGCATTGGGTGGCGTTGCCGAGACTGATCGCTAAAGCGACCCGCCGTTCATTCCGGCCCCGCCATGCAGGCGGATTCTTCTACGAGCTTGTGAAGTACGTCACACGCAGGCTGCAATCGGCAGTCGATGATCCCAATCTGGCTGCGTTCTCCAAAGAATCGGACAAAAGAAGGCGCTTCTATCGATTTCAGATCCGGACGCCTGGAAAAGAATATGGGGATCTGACCCGGCCTCCACCCATATTCCCTGATGGGGTCGAGGGCAGCGAATGGTCTTCCCCGAAACTGTGAACAAGCAGTGCCGATGCCCGCATCACAATCAAACATAACGTCGAGCACACCGCTAGGAGCGACTCTCGCGCCGGGTGGAGTTACCTTTCGCACTTGGGCGCCAAAAGCTCTGGAGGTGTACATCGCCTTAAAACAACCGACCGGAACCGTGCCCGCTGCTTTCCCCAAAAATCCCGGCGATCTACTCGTGAAAGACGGCGAAGATTTCTGGGCCGGCTTCGTACCCGGACTTAAGGACGAGGATCTTTATCGCTTTTACGTCATCGGAACGGGGAGCGAGGGCTTCAAGCGTGATCCGTATGCGGGCGAGCTAGAGTTCAACGGGTATCCCGATTGCAACTGCATCGTGCGCGACCCGGGCACGTACCCTTGGCACGACGCCGGGTTCCGTCCGCCGGCTTTCAGCGACCTGATCATCTACCAGTTTCATATTGGCGTGTTCTTTGCGCAGGACCCCGCGGGCACCGATATCCGGCGTCATCGCATCTGCAAAATTCTCGATGTGGTGGACCGCGTCGAATATTTCACGGATCTCGGCGTGAACGCCGTGATGCCGCTGCCGTTTCAGGAATATCAGGGCGAGAACAGCCTCGGCTACAACGGCACGGACCTGTTTTCGCCTGAAATGGATTACGCGGTGCCGGCCGCGGAACTCGCCCCGTATGTCGTGCGCGTGAATCGATTGCTGGCGGCAAAGGGATTCGCCTCACTCACTGCGGCGCAACTCACCGGGCAGATCAATCAGTTCAAGGCCTTCATCGATCTCTGCCATCTCTATGGAATAGCCGTGATCGCGGACGTGGTTTACAACCACGCGGGCGGCGGCTTCGACGATCAGAGCATCAAATTCTTCGATCGACAGCCTTACTCGACGGACAACAACAGCCTTTATTTCACGGACAAGGATCACGCGGGCGGACGCGTCTTCGCGTATTGGAGACAGGAGGTGCGGCAATTCCTGATCGACAATGGCAAGTCGTTGCTACAGGAGTATCACGTCGACGGGCTTCGTTACGATCAGGTCACCGTGATCGCGGAAAGCGGCGGCTGGTATTTCGCCCAGGACCTCACGAACACGCTGCGCTACGTCAAGCCTGAAGCCGTGCAGATCGCCGAATACTGGGACAACGACCCCGGGAACCGTTGGAAAGGCATTGCCGTCCCGCCGTACGGAATGGGCTTCGATATGGGCTACAGTGACGCGCTGCGAGACACCTTGCGCGACCTGATCGCTCAAACCACTGGCGGCCGCAACGCCCGAGTCAATCTCGACAAGCTGCGCGATGCCCTTTACATGACTTACAAAGACTCCTCGCGCTGGACTGTCTTCCAGTGCATCGAGAACCACGACCTGCTCGACTTCAATCACACCGGCCGAGACCGTCAGCCCCGCATCGCCGCGCTCGCTGATCCCACCAACGCACGTTCCTGGTACGCGCGCAGCCGGGCCAAGGTCGCCACGGGTCTTCTCCTGACGGCGCCGGGGGTCCCGATGATCTTCATGGGGCAGGAATTTCTGGAGGACAAATACTGGACGGACTGGCCGGGGCGGCCCGAATTGTTGATCTGGTGGGACGGTCTCGCAGGCAAAGACAAGCACATGTCAGATCAGCATCGCTTCACGCGCGACCTCATGTGGCTCCGGCGAAAGCATCCGGCGCTGCGCGGCGAAGGCATAAATGTGTTCCATGTGCACAACGACACCCGTGTCATCGCTATTCATCGCTGGTTGCCGGGGGTTGGTCGCGACGTGGTCGTGGTCGCGAGCCTGAACGAGAGCACGTTTTACAATCACGGCTATCGCCTCGGCTTTCCTGGCGGTGGCCACTGGAACGAGGTGTTCAACAGCGACATTTACGATCTATGGTTCAATCCGAACGCGCAGGGCAATCCCGGCGGCATCACGGCCGACGGACCGGGATGGGACGGTCTGCCGACCTCTGCGGAAATCACACTGCCGGCAAACAGTGTTCTGGTGTTCGCGCGCGACGGGGGAGATTTCTGACCGAGGTATCGCTCAGCATGGATGGAATGCGATTCAGGGGCCGAACTATCGCGGTGTGTCGATGTCCCTGTTCAGGTCATGCTCCTGAATCACGGTCGCGATCCTTCTCGCGCTCCGCTGCAAGTGTGACGGCAGCATCCGGAAGACACAGGGCGCCACGTCGCTGCGCGCCATCGCACAGGTGCTCAACGATCGTGGGATCCCGACGCCTCGCGGTGGGACTTGGGCTCCGATGCAGGTGAAGAACATTCTCGATCGAGCGAGCGGCTAGGCTCGGTCAGCCTCGGTAAAGCCAGGGTAGGTGAGGGGCTATTTTGAGAAGCAGCAAAAAATCCAGTGATTTACCGATGGCAGGACAGCAAGCTGATCGACAAAAATGATCTCGCGGATGGTTAGGAAGCAAGCAAAGAACGGCGCGAGGTTCCACGAGCCGCCATGCACCTGGGAGGAGTCACGAGATTTCTACCGCGCGATGAGCGGCGGTCCCGTTACTGTTGTTCATCCCGTGGTGCCTGCGAAAACTGAGAAGCTGAAGCGGCGTAAATCGCCTCCTCAGCGGGCAAAATAGTGCCGTTCTCCCGTCTCGCTTGGTGTTTCGACAGCGCGCGGTGCAACTGGCGTCCGTCCAACATCAAGAACATGCTCGACGACGCGGTCGAGTGAGGCGCGCGACGCTCATCAGCCTGGGGCGGCTTCGGTGAGCCTGGGGGCGGCAGGGGTGGGTATAGGGCCGATTTTGAGAATTGCTGAAAACGAAAAGGCCCCCACCACGTGGCGCCCAAAATCTATCAAACAGTACATTAGATTCATCCGCGCAGTTCCGTAGTCGTGCCCGTTAGTCATCGAGCCGGCTGGCCGTGGGCGGAAGATCCATGGCGCGACCGGGCGAAAGGCGCGTTTTGATTTTACCATCTCTCCGGCGGCTGCGATTAAACTCCCCGGTAACCTCAATTCAAAAGGGTTCCTCCATTCATGCATTGTATCCATACCCTCAAGGGAGGGGCCAATGCGGCAGGAGCCTTCGGGAGCGAACAGCATCAGCTATCGCGCGCGATCGGGGTTTGATCGACGCAATCCCCTCTACTGGCTCGCCGTTGTCGGCGTTCTGCTGATCGCGACCATTGTCATCGGCACCGCCGTCACCGTTTTGAATTTTCGGGAACGCGCTCTGACCAATCGCGAGCGCGAACTGGAAAATACCGCTCTGATCCTCGCCCGTCATTTCGACCGGCAACTCCACGATTTCGAAGCCATCCAAAACGACGTGGTCCGCCGGATTGAGCGGTCAGGCGTGGCTTCGCTGGAGGAATTCAGGCGCCAGGTGTCCAGCGAGCGGTTTCACGCCAATCTGAGGCGGCTGGCCGACGGGTTATCGGACGCCGCTGGCATCCATGTGTTTGACGCCAACGGACAACTAATTAACTCGTCACAATCCTGGCCGGTTGCTGCCGTCAACATCGCGGATCACAGCTATTTCAAGGATTTCGCAGCGGATGATCGGTCGCCACGCGTGCGGCTGGCGCCAGTCAACAGCCGCTACACAGCGGGATGGACGACGGTCATCGCGCGCAAAGTGGTGGGACCGAACGGACAGTTTTTGGGCGTCGTTTCGAGAGACATATCCCCCGCCAACCTCGAGAGCTTCTTCGAGTCCGTCGCGCTCGGGCCAGGTTCGGCCATTTCCATGTTCCATCGCGACGGAACGATGCTCGCACGGTATCCCCACATTGAAGCGATGATCGGGCGAAATTTCCGAACGGCTCCGCTCCAACAAATTTTGTCCAGGGTTGATCATGCGACGCAACGTGTAATCAGTCCCGTCGACGGTGAAGACCGGCTAGTGGCGGCTCGCGCGCTAAGCGAATTTCCCCTATCAATTTTCGTCACAACAACGGTCGCAACCGCGCTCGCGGATTGGCGGGCGCAAACACGATCCCTGGTCGTCGCGGCCGGACTGGTAGCCCTTGTCATCGCGCTTACCTTGTCCCTGATCTTTCGAACGCTTTCCAGGCAACATCAGAACTCCGAGCGCAGGATCGCACTCGAAAAAGAGCGTCTTGATACCGCGGTCAACAACATGACGCAGGGCCTGTTGCTGTATGATTCAGACGCGCGAATTGTTCTATGCAACCAGCGCTATCTGGAAATGTATAATCTGTCTGCGGATGTGGTGAAGCCTGGCTGGCATTTCCGAGATCTGCTTGCGTATCGGAAGGCAACCGGTTCGTTCCCGGGCAATGTCGACGAGTTCTGTGCCTCCGTGCTGCGCAACGTTGCGGAAAAGAACTCGTCGAC
>Ga0193726_1003352_pt1 | contig 10243 bp, 11 predicted proteins | sample H2c1metaG_FD_144928 | JGI IMG/M metagenome (GOLD analysis project Ga0193726, IMG submission 144928) | Soil microbial communities from a riparian zone of the East river system, Colorado, United States - H2c1 | ecosystem: Environmental > Terrestrial > Soil > Riparian zone | place: USA: East River... | reverse complement strand
AGCGTCGAGCAGGTGTCGGAGGTCTATTCGACCTCCGGCCAGTATGACCTCCTGATGAAGTGCTATCTCGACGACAAGACCGACATCGGTCACTTCGTCACCAGCAAGATCCAGACGCTGGCCGGCATCCAGGACACGTTCACCCTCATCACCTTCAAGGCGTTCAGCTAGCCATGGCCGGCGAGAAGCCAGCCGCCCGCCGGCTCGAGCTCGGCATCGAGCGGCTCATCCTCGGCAGCCGCTGGCTGCAGGCGCCGCTCTATCTCGGGCTGCTGGTCGTGCTGGCCGTCGTCGTGATCAAGTTCCCGTTCAAGATCTGGGAATTGATGCAGCGCGCCTTGATCGTCGAGGAAGCCGACCTCGTGCTGGCCGTGCTGTCGCTGGTCGATTTGATCATGGTCGCCAACCTCGTCGTCATGGTCATCATCTCGGGCTATGAAAACTTCGTCAGCCACATCGACACCGAGGGCATCACCGACAAGCTGAGCTGGTTCGGCAAGCTCGATGCGGGCTCGCTCAAGATCAAGCTGGCGAGCTCGATCGTGGCGATCTCCTCGATCCACCTGCTGCAGCGCTTCCTCGAAGCCAACACCATGAGCAACGACAAGCTCTACGTGTTGATGGCCATGCACCTCACCTTCGTCCTGTCGGCGCTGATGCTCACCTATATCGACCGACTCGCCTCCACCAAGAAGATCGATTCAGGACATTGAGCGCCGGTGGCCAGGCGGCGCTGGCGTTGTGGGTCGACATCGACCCGGCCGACGATTCCGCTTTCGAGCACTGGCACAGCCGCGAGCACGTGCAGGAGCGGATGGGCTGCCCGGGGTGGCTGCGCGGCAGTCGCTTCAAGGGTGTCGAGAAGCCCGAGCGCTACTTCCTCTTCTACGACGCGGAAACGGTGCAGGCGCTCGAAAGCGACGCCTACTACGCCCGCCTGCGCAAGCCGTCCGAGATGAGCCGCGCCATCTTCCCGAAGTTCCGCGACACCTGGCGCACCATCTGCTCGGTCGAACAGCGCTGGGGTGATGGCATCGGTGCGGCAGTCCTCACGCTGCGCATGAAAGCCGGCAACACGGCGCCGTTCGACAAGCTCGCGGCGCTCGAGACCGTGCGCGTCGACCTGCTCGCCGGCCACGCGAATGTCGGCCAGGCCCACACCACGGAGAAGGACCTACGGCCTGCTCCGGACCGCCAGATCGAACGGGCGCTGATCGCCTTCTTCTGGTCGGTCGAGGCGGCCCAAGCGGCGCGGGTACGGCACGCGCCGCAAGGCGAGGTCTTCGTGCTCCGTCACACCGTGTCGAAGGGCGATCTTCCCTGACGCGTCATCGGACCGCGGGCCTCCAGGCCCGCTCATGACAAGGGGCGCACCACAGAATGGCGCGCCCCTGAGAAGAGTAATGGGCGGGCCTGGAGGCCCGCGGTCCGCAGATCAGTTGATCAGCCCGTAGAACTTGCCGGCGTTGGTGCAGGTGATCATCTTGGTCACTTCCGGCGAGACGTCGGCGAACTGTTCCTTGATGTACTTGTCGGAATGCGGCCACACGCCGTCGCCGTGCGGGTAGTCGGAGCCCCACATCAGGCTCTCCGCGCCCATGTCGTCGATCAGCTTGGCGCCGATGCGGTCGAACTGGAACGTGGCCTTGCACTGGCGACGCCAGTAGTCGGAGGGCTTCATCTTGAGGCCGAGGTCGGTGAAGCGGTCCTCCCACTCGAAATCCATGCGATCGAGCGCGTAGGGAATCCAGCCGCAGCCGCTCTCGCCGAAGGCGATGCGGATGTTGGGATAACGCTCAAGCACGTTGGCGCCGATGATGGCGGCCAGGATGTTCACCAGGTTCATCTGGAAGCCCGAGACGACGGTGAAGAACACCGAGCGTCCGACGCGTCCGCCGTGCTTCTCGATGGTGTTGGGCGGCAAGGTCGGGAAGGTGTGGAAGTGCAACGGCAGCTGCACGTCGTTCACCGCCTTCCACAGCGGCTCCCACATGGGATGCCACATCGGCTCCATGTCCCACGAACAGGAGAGCTCCAGCCCGCGCAGACCGAGCTTGGCCACGCGATAAGTCTCCTGCACCGCGGCGTCGATGTCGCCGTAGGGCAGGCAGGCCAATCCGATATGCCGGTCGGGATAGTGGCTGCAGAAATCCTTCAGCCAGTCGTTGTAGATGCGCAGCATCTCGTTGGAGGCGTCCTTGTCGTTCAGCCGGCTCGACGCGCCCAGGATGCCGTAGATGACCTCGGCATCGACGCCGTCGCGGTCGAGATCTTTTATGCGCAGATGCGGGTCGGAGACGCGGCGGATGTCCTTGGCGCCGTCGGAATAGAGGCCGGTCTCGGCCATGACGTCGACCCGGTGGTGCTTGCCGGGAACGTACTTGCTGCCGGCCGGGCCGACGCCGTTCTTGTAGCCGAACGAGGCGCCGTTCTTGGCCGTCCATTTCGGCCCGTCGTCGGTCTCGACGACGAACGGCATGCGCTCCTTCATGTCGCGTGGCGCCATCGACGTGAACAGGTCGGGCGGCATCCAGGGCATGTCGAGATGGCAGTCGGCCGAAATACGCTTGTATTGCATGGCTTCGCTCCCTTATTGCCGGAATTGTGCGCGCTGGCCGGCCGGTCCGGCAAGGGCCAGATTTCGACAGTCAGAGGGAGGCAGCTATGCCCAGGATGGCCGGACGGGTGGCGATCGTCACCGGAGCGAGCCGCGGCATCGGTCAGGCGATCGCCAAGCTGCTGGCGCGCGAGGGCGCCAAGGTCGTCTGCGTGGCGCGCACCCTGAAGGAGGGCGATCACCCGCTCAAGGGGTCGCTGGCCAGCACCGTGGCGGAGATCAGGGCAGCCGGCGCGGAGGCGACGGCCGTTGCCGCCGACATATCGTCTGAAGCCGAGTGCCTCAGGCTGGTCGAGGCGGCGCGTGCGGCCTACGGCCGGGTCGACACGCTGGTGAACAATGCCGCCCTCAATTACTACATTCCGACAGTGGATTACCCGACCAACCGGTGGATCAAGGCCTTTGCCGTCAACGTCCACGCGCCCTTCATCCTCGCCAAATCAGTGCTGCCCGACATGATCGCCGCCGGCCGCGGCGCCATCGTCAATGTCGGGTCGGGCTCGGCGATCGGACCCGGCCGCGGGCCCTATGCCGACCAGACCGTCCGCGGCGGCGTGATGTACGGCGCCAGCAAGGCCGCCCTCGAGCGCTTCACGCAGGGGCTTGCCCAGGAAGTGGCGCGCCAGGGCGGCATTGCCGTCGCCTGCGTGTCGCCCTCGCGCGTCGTGCCGACGCCCGGCACCGTCTATCACAAGCTTGTCGACGGCCTCGACGATCCGCGCGGAGAGCCGCCTTCGATGATGGCGCGTGCGGCACTGTTGCTCGCCAGCGAGCCGGCGGAGAAGGTGAACGGCCGTGTCACCTACAGCCAGCAGATCCTCAAGGAGTTCGGCTGGATCGAGAAGGGGGTCGGTCGCGGCATCGATACCGTCGGCACTGGATACTCGCAGATCTGAAAGAAAATTGGCGCTGAATTCCTTGACCTTGTTCCCAAAATGGGAACAAGCTATGCTTGGGCATGCAGGTCATCGCCTTGAGGACGTTGCGGCGGTTCTGGGAACGACATCCCCAAGCACAGCGGCCGTTACGGGCATGGTATGCACTGGTCAGTCAGGCCAGCTGGCGCGGTCCTGCCGACGTCAAGAAGCAGTTTGGCCCAACTGCGGATTTCGTGGGGGACAACCGGATCGTCTTCGATCTGGCGGGCAACAAGTATCGGTTGGTCGTGCATGTGGCCTATGCTTACAAGCGCGTCCTGGTGAAATTCGTCGGCACCCATGCCGAATACGATCGCATCGATGTGGAGACTGTCCGATGAGGCTGAAGCCGATCCGTTCAGAAATCGATTACGACACGGCGTTGAAGGCCATCGAGCGCTATTTCAACAGGCCGCCGAAGAAGGGGACGGCCGAAGCCGACCGCTTCGATGTACTCGCGACGCTGATCGAAGCCTATGAGCGCGTGCGTTGGCCGATCCCGGAGGCCCATCCCGTCGACGTCATACGATATCGCATGGAAACCCACGGCTATACCCAGACCGACCTCGCCCGCGTGCTCGGTTCGCGCGCGCGCGCATCCGAGGTCATGCGAGGCAAGCGGCCGCTCTCTCTGTCCATGATTCGCCGGCTGGCGGGCTCGTGGGAGATTCCGGTGGAAGCGCTGGTCGGCCCGCTTGATCGGGCGGCGGCCTAGGCAGGCTGGTCCAGACATGACGAGTCGCATCGACCGACAACTCCAGGAGCGCAATGACAGCCGACGCCGCCACCCGTCTCGAAGGTGATTTCGACTACATCGTCGTCGGCGCGGGCTCGGCGGGCTGCGTGCTCGCCAACCGTCTCTCGGCCGATGCCCGCTCGCGCGTTCTTGTCCTGGAAGCGGGCGGCCGCGACAACTGGATCTGGTTTCACATTCCGGTCGGCTATCTTTTCGCCATCGGCAATCCGCGCTCCGACTGGATGTTCCAGACCGAGAAAGAGCCGGGCCTGAACGGCCGCAGCCTCAACTATCCCCGCGGCAAGGTGATCGGCGGCTCGTCGGCTATCAACGCCATGATCTCGATGCGCGGCCAGGCCCAGGATTACGACCATTGGCGGCAGCTCGGGCTCACTGGCTGGGGCTGGGACGATGTCCGCCCCGTCTTCAAGCGGCTCGACAATCATTTCCTCGGCGCCACCGAGCATCACGGCGCGGGCGGCGAATGGCGGGTCGAGCAGCCGCGCGTGAAATGGGACGTGCTGGACGCGGTGGCGAAGGCGGCGATCGAAATGGGCATCCCGGCGACCGCGGATTTCAACACCGGCGACAATACCGGCGTCGGCTACTTCCACGTCAACCAGAAGCGCGGCCTGCGCTGGTCCGCCGCCCGCGCCTTCCTGAAGCCCGTGCTCGGCCGCGCCAATCTCCGTCTCGAGACCGGCGTCCTGGTCGAGAAGGTGCTGTTCGAGGGCAAGCGCGCGACCGGCGTAGAATTCCGGCAGAACGGCCGGCTTTTCGAGGCGCGGGCCAAGGGCGAGGTCATCCTGTCGGCGGGCGCCGTCGCCTCGCCGCTCCTCCTGCAGCTCTCCGGCGTCGGGCCGGCCGACTGGCTCACCGAGCTCGGGATCGCGACCTTGCACGACAGGCCCGGCGTGGGCCGCAACCTGCAGGATCATCTCCAGCAGCGGGCGATCTTCAAGGTTCACGGCGTCAAGACGCTGAACGAGACCTATCATTCGCTGATCGGCCGCGGCCTGATGGGCGCCCAGTACGCCCTGTTCCAGAAGGGCCCGCTCACCATGGCGCCCTCCCAGCTCGGCATCTTCACGAAATCGTCGCCCGACCACGAGCGGCCGAACATCCAGTTCCACGTCCAGCCGCTGTCGCTCGACAAGTTCGGCGATCCCCTGCATCGCTTTCCCGCCGTCACCGTGAGCGCCTGCAATCTCCAGCCGACGTCGCGCGGCACGATCCGGCTGCGGGCGCGCGATCCGTCGGCCAAGCCGGTGATCGCGCCCAACTATCTCGCCACCCCGGAGGACCGCCGCGTGGCGGCCGATGCGATCCGCGTCACGCGCCGCCTGATGCGCCAGCACGCGCTGGAGCCCTATCGGCCCGAGGAGTTCCTGCCCGGGCCAGGCGTCGGCGACGACGACGCCTCGCTGGCCAAGGCCGCCGGCGACATCGGCACCACGATCTTCCATCCCGTCGGCACGGCCAAGATGGGCATTCCCTCCGATCCGATGGCCGTGGTGGACGAGCGGCTGCGCGTCATCGGCCTAAAAGGCCTGCGGGTGATCGACGCCTCGGTGATGCCCAGCATCACCTCGGGCAACACCAACACGCCCACGATCATGATCGCCGACAAGGCGGCGCAGATGGTGATCGAGGACGCTCGAAGCGCGCGCCTCCCGGCGGCGTAGAGCACCATGCGTTCAAATCGACGGACCTCACCCTGAGGAGCGGCCGCATGACCGCGAATAAAAAGGGCGGCCCTCGCAGGAGGACCGCCCTCTTCAATCTACTCGAGCCGGATCAGGCTACAGATAACGCGACGGCAATGTGATCCTGTCGTCCGTCAGGACCTGCTCCAGCACCGTGATGCCCGCGTCGTAATTTCCGGCATCGCACGCAGCGATCGCCTGCGGCGCCGGACCAGATGCGCCCGTCCGGGAAAGGGTACGCCACTTCCTGGCAAGCGCGGCACAATAATCCTGGTCGCTCATGACCGGCCGCCCAATGACCGTGATGTGAACACTGCGGTTAAGCCGCTCGGGGACCATGTCGGCGGTGGGGACCGGCAGGTTTTCCTCACCCAGGCCGCCCGACCGGATCGCCGACTCCGGCACGCCGCTTTGCATCAGCGCGGCCTTCACGGCCGCCGTGCGCCGCAGGGAAAGCCGCAGGTTCGCCCCCTGATCGCCTACGCGATCGGCATGGCCTTTCACGAGCACGGCGGTGCCGCCCTGCTTGAAGGTTCCGGCGGCCTGGGTAATCGTCGCCTGCGCGTCAGGCAACAAGTCCGATTGACCGGTGTTGAAGTACACGACGAACAACTGTTTCACCGGCGTGGCAGGCGGCGGGCTGGCCATCTGCGGCTGCTGTTGGCACGCCGCCAGCAGCAGTGCGGCTGCCGACGCGATCAGGAACTTCTTCAACATGCGTTTCTCCCTCGGGTGTTCTTGCAAATACCCGGCGCCATACAACGCCCGGTGGCCGATGATACGATCAAGCACCGCCGGCCGCAAACAGGGCAGCTCCCTTGGCCGGCGCCGGGGCCGGTGGAGATTCGCTCTCAGTCGCGATTGATCGTCATACCCAAAGGTCGCGCGGCTAACCTCAAGCGATGCGTCGGAGATTGGCACTTCGGCGACATGACAAGATACGCGAACGACGGCCGCTTTGGCCCAGGAACGGACATCGTGGCTCGGGTCTGGCCAAGCCCCTTCATGAGTTCACGGCCTGGCCAAGGATCGTCCCGCTCCAGGTCTGCCGCGCTTGCCAAGGCCGGTTCGACCGCCCCACGATGCGGTCAAATCTGCCAATAAGGGAGGTGGGGAAATGAGCAATCGTATTCTGGCGCTGGTCGCGGCCTGCGCGCTTGGCGTGTCGGGGGCCGCCACGGCGCCGGCCTGGGCGCAGACGACCCTGCGCGTGGTCAATCACTCCGATCTCAAGATCCTCGATCCGGTGTGGACGACGGCGTACATCGTGCGCAACCACGGCTACATGATCTACGACACGCTGTTCGCGACCGACGGCAACCTCGAGATCAAGCCGCAGATGGTCGACAAGTGGACGACCTCCGACGACAAGCTCACCTGGACCTTCACCCTGCGCGACGGTCTGGAATTCCACGACGGCACGCCGGTCACGTCCGACGACGTCGTGCCCTCGCTCAAGCGCTGGGCAGTGCGCGACCCGCTGGGCCAGATGCTGTTTGCCAAGGTCGCCGAGGTGAAGGCGCTCGATCCCAAGACCTTCCAGATCCAGCTCAAGGCGCCGACCGGCATCATGCTGACCGCACTCGGCAAGCCCTCGGGCAACGCCTTCATCATGCCCAGGCGCGTGGCCGAGACCGATCCCTACAAGCAGATCGAGGACTATACCGGCTCGGGTCCGTTCATCTTCGTGAAGGAGGAGTGGAAGCCCGGCGACAAGACGGTCTACGTCAAGAACCCCAAGTACAAGCCGCGCTCGGATCCGCCGTCGGGCCTGGCCGGGGCCAAGATCGTCAAGGTCGACCGGGTCGAATGGGTGGCGATGTCCGACCAGCAGACCATGCTGGGCGCCCTGCAGAAGGGCGAGATCGACATGATCGAATTGCCCCAGCATGACCTCCTCAAGGTCATGGAGGCCGATCGCAACATCAAGCTGGTCAACATCAACAAATGGGGCAACCAGTACATCTTCCGCTTCAACCAGCTCTTCAAGCCGTTCGACAACGCCAGGATCCGCCAGGCCGTGCTCTACGCCTTCAACCAGAAGGACTTTCTCGACGCCGCGATCGGCGATGCCAAGTACTACAAGACGTGCAAGGCGATGTTCATGTGCGACACGCCGTTCGCCAGCTTCAAGGGCTTCGAGGACAAGTTCGATTCCAACTTCGCCAGGGCCAAGGAGCTCCTGAAGGAGGGCGGCTATGACGGCACGCCGGTCGTGCTGATGCAGTCGACCGACATCAGCGTGCTGGCCAACCTGGCACCCGTCGCCAAGGCGCTGATGGAAAAGGCCGGCATGAAGGTCGACCTGCAGGCGATGGACTGGACGACCCTGGTCAGCCGCCGCGCCCGCAAGGATGCGCCCGACAAGGGCGGCTGGAACGCCTTCCTGACCTCGTCCGCCTCGGTCGACATCGTCGATCCGCTGGTCAACACCTACATCAACGCCGTGGGCGAGAATGCCTGGTTCGGCTGGCCCAAGGACGACGAGCTGCTGAAGCTGCGCACCGCCTTCGCCGACGAGACCGACGCGGCCAAGCGCAAGGACCTGGCGGTGGCCATGCAGGTGCGTGTGTCGGAGAATCCGACGCACGCCTTCCTCGGCCAGTGGTACGCCCCGGTGGCGATGCGCAAGAACATCAACGGCATGCTCGAATCGCCGGTGACGATCTTCTGGAACATCGAGAAGAAGTGACTCATGCGGACCGCGGGCCTCCAGGCCCGCTCATGGCCGCGAGCGCGCAACTCGATCACCTCATCCTGAGAGTGATGATCGAGAAGAACCCCGACAAACTAGGCGGCGTGGTCGAGATAGATGAAACGTTCCGCGGCGGGAAGGCGTACAAAAAGCATAACAAGGACCATGATGGCCGTCCGGGCGGCACCGCTTCCGGCAAGAAGGCCGTCGTCGGCGTTGTCCGCCGCCATGGCCGCGTGGTGGCTCGTGTGATCGCGGACGTGTGCGCCGACACACTCACTCCTAGCGACCGTCTCAGCTAGAGCCGGCTCCCAGTAGGTCAAAGCAGCAGGAGTTGGTGTCCTCATCAAACCCTGCCGTTCCTGCTGAATGGCTTCCGGATGTTTGTCTCCTGGCATGGGAAAGATTAGTCGCTCTTCAACAAAGCCGGCGCTTGAAGGAAGGAGACATCTCATCCAATCGGACCAGAGATGTTCCCCGCTCATTCGATTACCGGGCTTGCGTGGGCCGCAGAAAATGCAAGGCCGTGGGCCCGGCCCGACGCGTTCTAGTTTCTTGGCCGTGATATCCTCCCCCAATTACGCTCAGGCAGCGCTAATCTGCTCCACCTCGCCGACCCCAACGAGCTTGTTGAAACGTCAGCCGCTCTCCACTGACGCTTTGTTCCAGCGAAGGGGCTTCGGGCCGCTTGTCAGTCAGCTTTCGCTAACGAGGGACAGGTTGGACAACCTGGTCCACATAGGTACCGTCAGGGTAGTACGTGCGCTGCACCACCGGCGCTGGAGCCGGAGGTGGTGGCGGCGCCGTCCTCGTGCTGGAGAAGGAAAAGCAGCCCGAACCGAGCGTGGCGGCTGCTAAGACAAGTCCCAGAGATAAGAACTTCATCATACAGGCTTCCTAAGCGAAGGCCTCGCTTCGCATGCGGCCAACCGTATCCTGCAACCACGACCGCGAGAAGTGTTCATGCCTTCGGCCGCCGCTCGAGAGCGGCTGGGGTGATGTCGAACAGGCGGTCGGAACCGCGCATTCCGCCAATGTTTTTATGGCCTTTATCAATGCTGACACAACGTTGTCAGGAGGGGTTTCCTAGGTTGCGGGTGAAGGAGAATCCCCATGATCGAAATGACGAAACCCTTTGTGCCCGCCTTCGCAAAGTTTGCCGAACGCATTTCCGTGCCGTTCTCGCCCGTCGTACGCGCCGGTGACTGGATCTACGTCTCGGGTATGGCGCCGATTAATCCAGAGACCGGCGGCTACGACATTCTGCCGATCGACCAGCAGGCGCGCCGCGTCTTGGAGCATCTGAAGAGCTGTCTCGAGGCGGCGGGCTCGGGACTCGATCGGGTCGTGAAGTGCAACGTCTATTGCTCGAACCCGTCTTACTTCGCGGCGATCAATGTGGTCTACGCCGAGTATTTCGCCGCATACAAACCCGCCCGCATCTTCATCTGCACCGCAGGATGGTTCGGCCCGTTCGACATGGAGATCGATTGTGTTGCGCTCGCAAAGTAGGGCGCTGATCGGCACGGCTGCTCTCTGCATCCGCCGCGAAAAGCCGTGGGCCGGCCACAG
>Ga0193726_1003351_pt1 | contig 10245 bp, 9 predicted proteins | sample H2c1metaG_FD_144928 | JGI IMG/M metagenome (GOLD analysis project Ga0193726, IMG submission 144928) | Soil microbial communities from a riparian zone of the East river system, Colorado, United States - H2c1 | ecosystem: Environmental > Terrestrial > Soil > Riparian zone | place: USA: East River... | reverse complement strand
TCGATCGCGGCCAGAGTCGCGTCGCACGCCATGGTCGAAATGCCCTGGCTGATGCCGGAAAGATACAGCATGCGGGCGCCGCGGATCGCCGTCTCCGGCACGTCCTCCGGCGCGAACATCGCCGCCGCCGAATTCGCGCGGTAATGCAGGAAGTGATGCCCCGCCTGGTCGTGAGTGACGAAATACACCCCGGTCAGATAGCGATCCGAGCGCGTCACCGTGCTGGTGTCGATGCCTTCCCGCGCCCACAGCGCCATGAAGCTATCGCCCGGCATGTCCTGCCCGATGCCGGCGATCATGCCGACCGACGCGCCCTGCCGCGCCGCCGCCACCGCCGCGTTGGAGGTGTCGCCGCCATGCCCCTCCAGATAATGCCGTGCGCCATCGGCCTGGAGCGGGAGTTGGTTGAACTCCAGCATCGGCTCACCCATGCACAACAATTCGGCGGTCATGGCCGGGCCGTTCCCATGACAGAACGAGCCGCCGTTTCGATTGCTTCACGGTCTCGCGCTTCGATGCGGCGTTCATCCACCAGCGCCCCGCCCATGCCGACGAACGCGGCTCCGGAAACACGCTGACCAAAGCCCTGATATGGCCCGGCCCGCCCACCGATGCGGCGGGGAAAATCTTGACCGCGTCGGCGCCCGCCGCCAGCGCCGCGCGTACCTCGGTCGGCGTGACGGCGCCCAGAATGAGGGCGGCTCCGGCGGCGCGGCAGGGTGCGGCGAGCGCTGGGTCGATCCACGGCGCGACGATGAATTTCGCTCCGGCGTTAAGGCAGGCTTCGGCGGCCGCGACGTCGGGCACGGTTCCTGCCCCCACCAGCAGCGTATGATCCCCGGCGAGGTCGCGGATCAACGCCGTCGCGTCGGGCACGGTCATGGTGATCTCGAAGATGCGTAGTCCCGCCTCGCGCAGCCACGCGACGGCGGTCACAGCGGATGCCGCCGTCCGGGTTCGCACCACCGGAATCACCTGGGCGGCGCGAAATTTTTCCAGCAGTGCATGGGCCATCGGGCGGTCCCTCCGCCCGTCAAAAAACAAAACGCTCGGGTTCGCGCAAGAGGCGCGGGGTTAGCCCTCGCCGGCCAGCACGTCGCCGGCCACCACGTTGTCGGCCCACGACTCGAGCTTCACGGCTTCGGTGCGCAACAGGTCCACACGGGCGTCGAGCTTGCCGAGGCTGTCATTGTAGCTGCGCAGGCTGGCGCCCAGTCGCCCGGTCGCGGCGCTCAAATCGCCGAGCGATGATTTCCAGGCGGCGACCGCGGCGCGTTGTGCCGTCACGGCATCGTTCAAACCGGCCAGCGCCCGGGTCAGCCGGGCCTCAGCCTCGGTCGGCTCGGCGGGGCCTCGATCCGGAGCAATCGCCGCCTCCGACGCGAGCGCGCGGGTCGGGAACATGATGATCTGGGCCGTCGTGGATTCCGACATGCTAATCTCCTCAGGCTTGCGACTGATAATGAGTTAATAAAGCATGAACCGGTCGTTCAAAGCCATAAGATATTGTGATTGCAACTGCATGTATTGGCACGGGCCGCGGTAGCCGCCGACGGACGAGGGACCGGCGGTCCGGATACGTCACCACCAACAGTCAACGATTCCGCCACTCACGGATTTGATCAGTTCAGGCCCGCGATGGACGCGGCGCGGGCCGGGATCATGTGGTCGGTTTCGCGAACCGTCCGGCGAACCTCGCGTGCCAACCATGCACGTTCCACGTAAGCCGTCAGGCCGCCTTGCTCAAACCTTGTTGAAACGCCCGGCAGGCGTCGGCGAAGGCGCGGAAGATCGCGACGCTGGCGGGCTTTTCCGACCAGCGCCACTCCGGGTGCCATTGCAGGCCGAGCACGAAGCCGGGCGCGTTGGGCGCGGACACCGCCTCGATCGTGCCGTCCTCGGCGATCGCTTCCACGACCAGGCCGTCCCCTGGGCGATCGATCGCCTGGCTGTGCACGGAGTTCACGATGATCTCGGCGGCGCCGACGATCCGGGCCAGAGCGCCGGTCACGCGGACGGTATGCCTCGGGCCATAGGCTTTCTCCATCGATCCGTCGCCGTTGCCGCGGTGGTCACGCCGGCCGGGATGGTCGTGGACGTTCTGCAACAGCGAACCGCCCAGTGCGACGTTGAGCTCCTGGATGCCGCGGCAGATGGCGAGGACGGGCAGGCCGCGGGCGATCGCGGCGCGAATCAGCGGCAGCGTGGTGGCGTCGCGCGCCGGGTCGTGCTTGTCCGGGGTCAGCGATTCCGCGACGCCGTAGTGCGAGGGATGGACGTTGCTGCCGCTGCCCGGGATTAGCAAGCCATCGACGCGGTCGAGCAGGACGAGTTGGGCCTCGCCGGTTGGCGGGATCATGACCGGGACGGCGTCGGAGCCGCCGATCAGCGCCTCAGCGTAACGGGCGGCGGTGCCGTGGATGAGGCGATCGTTGACAATGGCGGCGCAGGTCGGGATGCCGACGACAATGGGCATGGGGGCTCGGACGGGTAGTGGTTGCGGGAGAGGAGTATCGCGGGAGGGGAGGGGAGTCGAGATGGGATTGTACCGGGTCCGGCTAATATACCCATTGCGCGACACAATCCGTGGTTCCGTTGATATAACAGAAGGATTCTTTCGCCACGAAGGCACGAAGCTCACGAAGAAGAATGATAATGAAATACCCGGCTTTTTGTCCTCGTGAGCTTCGTGCCTTCGTGGTGAAAGAAACCTTTCTCCTCGTGCCGTCACAGATATCCATGGCGGTAGGGTATACCAGCGCACTTATTGGTTGACTCTCGCTGCTAGCGTCATGGCCCAGCCGCCGCTCACCCATTGATCTTCTTGCCGCACCGCGGGACAGTCGCGGCAATGCGGCACCATGCCGCGAGGGATACGGGGAGACAGAGATGCGACGGTTCCTCAGGGCAGCCGCCCTTATCGTATTCGCGGGACTGGTTGGCGCGCCGGTAATCCATGCCCAGGGGTCGGGATCGACCACGCTCGACGCGACCATCAAGCGAGGCCAGTTGCTGTGCGGCGTCGCCGGCACGACCCCGGGCTTCTCGCTCCCGGACTCGCAAGGCGTGATGCAGGGCCTCGACGCCGATGGCTGCCGGCTCGTCGCAGCGGCGGTACTGGGCGATGCCAACAAGGTCAAGTTCGTGCCGACCACGACGCAGAACCGTTTCACCGCGTTGCAGTCCGGCGAGATCGACCTGCTGGTGCGCGGCACCACCTGGACCCTCGCCCGTGAAGGCAATCTCGGGCTGATGTTCGCCTGGGTTATTTATTACGACGGCACCGGATTTCTGGTGAAGAAGGCCACCGGCGTGAAATCGGCCAAGGAACTCGATGGCGCCACGGTGTGCGTCGCGCCTGGCAGCACCACCGAACTCGCGGTCGCGGATTACTTTCGCCTCAACAACATGAAGTTCACCCCGATCCTGATCCAGGACATCACGGAAATCCGCGGCGCCTTCCTGTCCGGCCGGTGCGATGCCTATTCGACCGACGCCTCCGCGCTGGCGACCTTCCGGTTCAGTCAGGGGCCCAAAGCCGATGAACTGCTGCTGCTGCCGGACATCATCAGCAAAGAACCGCTCGGCCCGGTGGTGCGCAAAGGTGACGACAAATGGTTCGACGTGGTGCGCTGGGCGTTCGCCGCGTCGATCACCGCCGAGGAAAAGGGCATCACCGCCGCGAACGTCGATAGCTTCATGGAGTCCAAGGATCCCGACGTGCGCCGGCTGTTGGGGGCGGAGAGCGACATGGGCAAGGCGCTCGGGCTGGACAACAAATTCGCCTATAACATCGTCAGGCAACTCGGCCCCATCGGCGAGATGTGGGACAAGAGCATCACGCCGATGGGTGTGCCGCGCGGCATCAACAACATCTGGACCAAGGGTGGATTGCAATATGCGCCGCCGTTGCGCTGACACCGGCTGGTACCTGGCGTTTCCGGTAACGCGGCGCGGCTGAAGGATCGCTGGCAACGTGTCACAGGCAACGATCGATTCTCGCCTGATATCGGACCGTAGCGCGCCAAGGCGGCCGCTGCGCCTATCCTGGTCCGACCCGCGATTCCGCGCCATCGTCTGGCAGGTCGTCATCCTGGGCGGTGTCGCGGCGATCGTTTGGTATCTGATCGACAATACCAGCCGGAATCTGGCGTCGCGCCATATCGCCACCGGGTTCGGTTTCCTCGGCCGGACCGCGGGTATCCCGATCGGCGAGTCGCTGATCTCCTACAATCCCGCGCTCGACACCTATGGCCGAGCCTTGGTCATCGGGGTGCTCAATACGCTGAAGGTGTCGGTCATTGGGGTCGTACTGGCAACGATCCTCGGCACGTTGATCGGCATCGGCCGGCTGTCGAAGAATTGGCTGATGGCGCGGCTGACGGCGTTTTACGTGGAGACGATCCGCGACCTGCCGCTGCTGCTGCAACTGTTGTTCTGGTACACGATCCTGCAGGGCCTGCCGGCGCCGCGCAACGCGCTATCGATCGGCGGCGTGGTGTATTTGTCCAATCGCGGCCTGAAGCTGCCGACACTGAACTGGGAATCCGCCCATGACGCCACGTTGCTGGCGTTGCTCGCCGGCGCGGTAGGCACCTGGTGGTGGAACCGTCGTGCGCGGCTGCGCCAGGAGGCGACCGGCGAGCGGCCCGCCGTCTGGCCCGTTGCCCTGGCCCTCCTGGTGGCACTGCCCGCGGGCATCTGGGCGATCCTGGGCGCGCCGTTCCAGTGGGACATTCCGGCGTTGCGTGGCTTCAACTTTCAGGGCGGCACCAATATCAGCCCGGAATATTTCGCCTTGCTGCTTGGCCTCGTCATCTATACCGCCGGCTATACCGCGGAGATCGTGCGCTCCGGTATCCAGGCGGTCGCGCACGGCCAGTGGGAGGCCGCGGGCGCGCTGGGTTTGAAGCGCGGGCATATCCTGCGCCACATCGTGTTGCCGCAAGCGCTGCGCGTGATCATTCCGCCGATGACCAGTCAATACCTGAACCTGACCAAGAACAGTTCGCTGGCGGTGGCGATCGGCTATCAGGACCTGGTGTCGATCGCCAACACGACGCTGAACCAGACCGGTCAGGCGATCGAGGGGATCGCGGTCATCATGGCCGTGTATCTGACCATCAGCCTGTCGATCAGCCTGTTCATGAACTGGTACAACGCGCGCATCGCGCTGGTGGAGCGCTGAACCATGAGCATGACCACGAGCGTCGCTCCGTCGTTGCCGATACAGTCCCGTGGCGCACCACCCGGCGCCGGCGCGCTGGCGTGGATGAAGGAGAACCTGTTCGCGAACTGGCTGTCCACGGCGGTAACGCTGGTGCTCGGCTACGTGATCGTGCGGGTCGTGGTCGCCTTGGTGGCGTGGGCGGTGATCGGCGCGGTCTGGTCGGTGCCGTACTCGGCCACCGGTGTCCCCGACACTTCGGTGTGCATGAACGCCAAAGGCACCGGTGCCTGTTGGGCGGTCATCGCCGATAAATACCGGCTGATCCTGTTCGGCCGCTATCCCTACGCGGAGCAATGGCGGCCGGCGCTCGCGGTGCTGATCTTCATCGGGCTCTACGTGGTTTCGGCGATGCGGCGGTTCTGGCGCAAGGACCTGCCGCTGATCTGGATCGCCGCGCTGACGGTTGTGGGCGTGTTGATGTGGGGCGGCGTGTTCGGGCTGTCCCCGGTCACCGACGATTACTGGGGCGGCTTGCCGATCACGCTGATCCTGGCGACGTTCGGCCTCGCCTTCGCGTTCCCGTTGGCGATCCTGATCGCTCTGGGCCGCCGTTCGACGCAGTTGCCGGCGGTGCGCATGCTGTGCGTGGTGTTCGTGGAACTGATCCGCGGCGTACCGCTGATCAGCGTGCTGTTCATGGCCAGCGTGATGTTTCCGCTGTTCATGCCGGAGGGCGTGAGCATCGACAAATTGTTACGCGCGCAGATCGCCGTGATCCTGTTCTCCGCCGCCTATCTGGCCGAGGTGGTGCGCGGCGGATTGCAGGCGCTGCCCAGGGGCCAGCACGAGGCGGCCGACGCGCTTGGTCTCAGCTATTGGAAGAAGACTGGTTTCATCATCCTGCCGCAGGCGCTGCGCCTGGTGATCCCGCCGCTGGTCAATACCTTCATCGGCTTCTTCAAGGATACCAGCCTCGTGCTGATCGTCGGTCTGTTCGACCTGCTGACCATGGGCAAGGTCGCGCTTAGCGATCCGCCCTGGCAGAGCTTTTCCACCGAGGTCTATCTCGCGCTTGGTGTGGTCTACATCGCGTTCTGCTTCGCCATGTCGCGTTACAGCCGAGGGCTGGAGCGCGAGCTTGGCGCTTCGCAGCGCCACTGACGGGGGCCGCGTGCCATGAGCCAGACGGAAATGGGTAAAGCGGCGATCACGCTCGACAAAGTGAACAAGTGGTATGGGCCGTTGCATGTGCTGCGCGACATCTCGTTGACGGTGCACGAGCAGGAGCGTGTGGTGGTGTGCGGGCCGTCAGGCTCCGGCAAGTCGACGATGATCCGCTGCATCAACCGGTTGGAGATGCATCAGGCCGGGCATATCTACGTCGAGGGAACCGAACTGACCGACGATACGCGCGCGCTGGACACCATCCGGCGCGAGGTCGGCATGGTGTTTCAGTCATTCAATCTGTTTCCGCATCTGACCATTCTGGAGAATTGTACCCTGGCGCCGATCTGGGTGCGGAAAATGCCAAAAGCCCAGGCGGAAGAACTGGCGATGACCTATCTGGAACGGGTGAAGATTCCGGAGCAGGCGAAGAAATATCCCGGCCAGTTGTCCGGCGGTCAACAGCAGCGGGTGGCGATCGCGCGGGCGTTGTGCATGCAGCCGAAAGTCATGCTTTTCGATGAACCGACGTCGGCGCTCGATCCGGAAATGATCAAGGAAGTGCTGGATACCATGATCGAGCTGGCGGGCTCGGGCATGACGATGGTTTGCGTGACGCACGAGATGGGGTTCGCGCGCGAGGTGGCGCATCGGGTGGTGTTCATGGACCGCGGCGAGATCGTCGAAAGCGGGCCTCCGAAGCAGATTTTCGAGGACCCGCAAACGGATCGGCTGAAGTTGTTTTTAAGTCAGATTTTAAGGGGGCATTGAGGCGGATTTCTATTGGAACACGCCGCCGGCTTAAGGACACCCGGCCATCGCGACCCCTCTGCCCGTCGCGAGCCCGCTGTCATTGCGAGCGCAGCGAAGCAATCTCCATCCCCGAGGACCGGGAGATTGTTTCGCTGCGCTCGCAATGACAGGGGCGTGGGACCAGGACGGCGGCGTGGGACCGGATAAGCGGCCGGGATCATTCGGCCGCGTTGTAAAGCCGGTCCAGCAGGTCGAAGCCGCGGCGGTCGTAGACGCGCAGGCCGACCTGACCATCGGCGGGCGGTTTACCGTTCATTCGGCGGTCGCCGTGTCCCCCGAAATACCAGACCGATAACTCGGCCCAGTACTCCTGCGGGTTCGTTCCGGCGTACGCACGATCCCACAGGCCGATGGAAATCGATTCGGTGTATTGATCTCGAATTTGCTTTCTCTCGGCCGCGGTCATCCCATAATCCATGATCGCGTGGGCGAATTCATGAATGCAGATCTCGTGACCGCGATAACGGTCGTCCGGCAACCGGAGAATGTTCTCCTCGCCACATGATGGGAAATGGCCTCCCAGGCCGCGTGCGCGCTCATCGATCAGCGCCAGCCTCCCGGTGTTGTCGACAAACACCTTGTCCTGCTGATTGCGGAACTCGGGCAAATCGGATGTTTGTTCATGTTGGCCGATGATGTGCAATTCGGTGCCCCGGCGGACGAGCGTTTCGCGCACCCGCGGAATGTTCTTTAGCATCATGCGGATTTTGTCGCAGACCAGGGTCAGGGCCCGGTCATCGACCGCCGCCGACGCACGGACCGCGATGCCCAGGCAATTCAGCGATTGTCTGAAGAACGCCCGCGCCACCGACGCCGCGACCACCCGTTCCCGCGGGCCCGACTCGGGCGGGACCGTGCTGACGACACCAGATGGGCGATTGACCGTCGGAAGCGGCGAGCCCGCGACCTGGGCCCGCGCGGCCAGGCAGGGGATTATCATGATCAGGAGTGCGGTCGGCAGAACGACGCGGCCCGGACGCGAACGCGGCGATCCCTCGCTCCGCGATGCGACGCCGCGGGTCATGTCTCATTCCACTCCGCCGTAACCAGGGACCGGTTGCGACTTTGCCCGATCCGTTCCTACGGGTTCGTTTCGATTAACGGCGGTGTCCTGGCGGCGGCGGGATCGGTTGCACAAATGGCCGCACGTCCGGCGGGCAACAAGGATATCGATCACGTTGTTTGGCCGATACAACCATAAGTAGGTGGCTGAGCCTGGCCGCCGTGCATTACGGTAGCGGCGGTTTCGGCTGGGAGGAATAGTGGGGTGTACCACAATCATCCGCAATACCCGCAACTGCACATCGGGGCGCACCGAAAGCCGGCCGCGGTTGTTGGGGCACCGGCATTAATCTGTCATTTGGGATTTTGGACCGGCAAGGTCTACCGCGACGAACGCGACCAAAAGCCGATCCCGGAAGTCAATAAGAGCGATATCGATAACTACCTGTATCAGCTTTACCGGAACCTCGCCTATCCTTCGTCGTGTATCCACAATGTATCTGATTTCGTGACCTATAATGCCGACGAGCCGGCAAATCCCAAATACGTGGTCTTGTTCGAACGCAGCATAAACCACGCTACGCGGCAATTGGAGGCGGACAGGCGTGACGTGATTCGCGCGAATTCGTATCAGGTCATCTCGTACCAGTTCAAATGGTACAAAATGCGCGTCACGCTGCGATTTGAGATGCATACCGAGTACTTCACGATCTCCATTTTCATTGATGGTTCTCCTAAGCCTGACGCGGGCGACTCGGATGTAACCGAAATATCGCGCCGCGTGAGCGATAATCTCGGGGCACTGTTCGAACTTCAGGCGAAAAACGAGCGTGACCCGAAGGCCTGTTCCGAGGTTCACGCCTTTTTATATCACAATATATGGAAGACATTCTTCTGCGAGGTCTTGGAAGTTCCCAACTTCGATCTCAGGTCCCTGGGCTATATTTTCGTCGATTTCAGGGGCTTGATCGTGGGCACGCCGGACGATCCCGCCCGTGATGCGCAACCGTTTCAGCTACCATTCTATCGAACGCCCACCAACGACGACCTGCCGCCGCAGCGGCAGCCGAGAACGTCGGACTCGTGGAGTTCCCGGCTGCATGCTTTCTGGCCGTTTCTTACCAGCGAGATCCGGGTCGAGTTCAATAAATATGAATTCACCGCGAGCCAGATGCTGCAAGGGCATGCACTCTATGTAACCGCGTTGGGCGCTCAGCCGTCGCAATATTTGCAGGACCACGATCGGTTTCCGCTGCTGTATTTCGCCTATGTCGATGCCCGGAGTACATGGCAGATCGGCCGCTTCGTCGATCGCATTCACCACCTCGGCACGGTGCGGATCGCGGCGATCATGGAGGTCGACCGGCTTCGCGCCTCTGGGTTGGCACTGCGGAATGTCGAGCACGACATCGATGAAGCCTTCATCCTGGCGCAACGAGACGCCGACGATAAGGCCGCGACCGAAACGCTGTTCCAGCGGATCTCCAACATTCAGAATGAGCTGTCGCAAATCAACGCTTGCTTCGATGGCGGGTTGGAATATCGCGTCGAGCGGTCCCGCTATTACGTGAAGCAGTTCCGCGACGGCGTTCAGGCGCTGCGCATTCTTCGCCTCGAAGGCTTTCAGCAGTATTTTCTCACCCGGAATTCCAATGACATGGCGCGCGACTCGAATGCCATCGCCGCCGCGATAGCCGCCAGGAACGAGGCGATCGAAGGGCTGCAGACCACAGCCGAGATCATGCTGTTTGGCGCCCTGGCGCCCTATTACGTCGGCATGATCGCACATCATCTTCTGGGCCTGTTTGGCTACTCGGAAGACGACCCCTGGCCATACGAATGGTTTATTTGGTTGTTGGTTTCAGCCACCGGAGCCGGTGCCGCCTTGCACCGGTTCAGGACACGTTACAACGCCAAATACCTACAGATCAGCCGCTTCGTCCGGCGCTGGAGTCTGCCTACGGTGTTTGTTGTTGGGTCAGGTTTGCTGGGCTGGTACGCGGCCCATCATTGGGCTGACTGGCTGACCTATCTGACCAACCGCCTGTCGGCTTCAGGTCCGGCAACGCACCAATGACGCGGCCGAGGAAGGATCC
>Ga0193726_1003350_pt1 | contig 10245 bp, 7 predicted proteins | sample H2c1metaG_FD_144928 | JGI IMG/M metagenome (GOLD analysis project Ga0193726, IMG submission 144928) | Soil microbial communities from a riparian zone of the East river system, Colorado, United States - H2c1 | ecosystem: Environmental > Terrestrial > Soil > Riparian zone | place: USA: East River... | reverse complement strand
GCATCCTTATACTTTTCAGCTAATTCTTTTATGTGATCCACAGATTCAAGCAACTTAAATGCCTTTTCAGGAATCGCATGAAGCTCTTTTAATAAATGATGATAGCGGTCCTCCTGGATCACGCCTTTTCTCTTAGCGATCTTTAATGCGATCATGGTCAGTACAGCTAATTGCGCTGTAAATGCTTTCGTGGATGCTACACCAATTTCAGGGCCCGCATGTGTATAAGCCCCGCCGTGACTGGCTCTTGCAATGGAAGAACCCACTACATTTACCACTCCGAGGATGATGGCGCCTTTTGATTTTGCATTTTCAATGGCTACAAGGGTATCTGCGGTTTCGCCGCTTTGAGAGATTGCAATGATCACATCGCCTTTATTGATAACAGGGTTGCGGTACCTGAATTCAGAAGCATATTCCACTTCTACATTTATCCGACAAAGTTCTTCAAATATATATTCAGCAACCAGCCCGGCATGCCAGCTTGTTCCGCATGCCACCATCACAATCCTGTTGGCATTCATAATCTGGTTGGCATATTCTTCTATTCCCTTCATCGTAATCGTGCCGGCCTCCACATCTAATCTTCCGCGAAGACAATCATGGATGGTGGTGGGTTGTTCAAAAATTTCTTTCAGCATGAAATGGTCATAGCCGCCTTTTTCCATAGCCGCCAGTTCCATATCCAGCTTGGTGATGTAAGGAGTCAATTTTTCATTTCCGAGATTTTTCAGGATCAATTCATCGGGCCTGATGATGGCAAGTTCATAATCGTTTACATACACCACTTCTTTGGTGTATTCAATAATGGGGGAAGCATCACTCGCCAAAAAATGTTCACCTTTTCCAACCCCGATGACAAGCGGGCTACCTTTTCTTGCAGCGATCAGGGTATCAGGATGATCCTGGTCTATCAGGACAATCACATAGGCGCCCACTACTCTTTTCATGGCAATTCGAACAGCTTCTTCTAGTAGGCAGTTATTATTTTTTTGAATGTCCTCTATAAAATTGACCAGTACCTCGGTATCCGTTTCACTCGTGAATTTGTACCCCTTTTTTATGAGCTCCTGTTTGAGCTGGGAATAATTTTCAATGATGCCATTATGAATGATAGCCAGTTTCCCGCTTGCAGAAGATTGTGGATGCGCGTTCACGTCACTTGGCTCACCGTGAGTAGCCCACCTTGTATGACCAATTCCAATGTGTGCATGAAGCTCTTCTCCGGAAAGGGATGCTTCAAGCTCTGCGACTTTTCCTTTTTTCTTATAGACTTTTAAGCCATCATCCAAAAGAGCAATGCCGGCACTGTCGTAACCGCGGTATTCAAGGCGTTTGAGTCCTTTCAAAATAACAGGATAAGCTTCTCTGGGTCCGATGTAGGCTACGATTCCGCACATAGTTTCAATTTTAGGGTTTAAGGCTTATTTGGGTAGTTCAAAATAAACTACGAAAGTCTAAAAAATAAGGGAGACCTCAAAGGGGTAAAGGTTAAGATTTCGGCTTTAGCCCTTTATTTATATTGATTCTTTGCCTGGAAAAAACGATTCCCGGGAAATTTGAAATAGTGCTACAAAAGGACCCCTTTCAAGAACAAAAAGGCTACACTGAAATAAATTACGATTCCGGTTACATCAACCAGGGTGGCTACAAATGGTGCAGACGATACAGCAGGATCAGCGCCTAATTTTTTTAAGACTATGGGTAGCATGGATCCGGACAGCGTTCCCCAAAGTACCACACCGATTAAAGAAAAACCTACTGTAAGAGCCACCAACAACCAGTGAGGGCCATACAGATCCCTGATGATCCCCTGGTGCATCAATCCATGCCATATGGTAATACGGGTAAAGCCTATTAATCCAAGGATGGATCCTAACAGGAGACCTGAAAAGATCTCTCTTCGCATAACCCGCCACCAATCGGAAATATGAAGCTCTCCCACTGCCATTGCCTGTATCACGAGTGTGCTGGCTTGTGAACCACTGTTACCTCCACTGCTCATGATAAGCGGGATGAACATCGCCAGCATGGTGGCCTTCGCGATCTCATCATTAAAATAGGCCATTGCTGTCGCCGTAAGTAGTTCACTCAAAAACAAAATGATGAGCCACCCAACTCTTTTTTGTATCAATTTAAAAAACGGGGTGTCGAGATAAGGTTGAGTTAAAGCTGAGGTTCCTCCCATCTTCTGCATGTCTTCACTGAATTCTTCTTCGGCCACCCACAACATGTCATCAATAGTAACGATTCCCAGGAGTTTATTGCTGTTGCTGACCACCGGCAGGGCCACCCTGTTATTCATTTTAAATACTTCGCTTGCTTTTTCCTGGTCATCATAAGCATTGAGTGCAATAAAACGCTCATCCATGATCTCGGCAACTTTTCTATTAGGTGGGGACAGGAGAAATTCACGGATTCGAATATCATCCAAAAGCTCCCCATTTTTATTAATGACATAGATCACATCAATGGTTTCGCTGTCCTTTCCTTTTCTTCGGATCGTTTCAAGTACTTCTGCAACGGTATCGTTTTCATAAACATAAACGTAATCGGGTGTCATCAATCTTCCTACGCTATTTTCCGGGTATCCGAGCAGGGAAAGCGCCACCTTTCTCTCTTCCGTGTTCAGCAATTTTATCAGCTCGCGGACCACGTTACTGGGGAGTCCTTCCAAAAAGTCGGTACGGTCGTCGGGTGGCAGCTCGTTCAATAATGCCGCTGTTTTCTGAGGAGGTAATTTTTTAATAATTCTTTTCTGATTGGAGAGCTCAAGGATCTTAAAAACGCTTGCGGCTCTATGAACTGACATACAGGAAATGATCGTCGCTTCATGATCGGGAGCATCATAGATCAATTCAGCGACGTCACTGATATTCTGATCATCCAGGAATTCAGCAAGTTTTTGCGATTCGCCTGATTTAACGATGTCATCAAATTGTTCACGGAAATTTATATATTCCATTTCCTGTATCATCCGGCAAATTTAAGGAGTCAACTTTAAGTCCGGATTTCTCATTTCAAAAAACAGTTGATATGGCACAAATAAAAAGTTCAAAAAAATAAAAATGATACTACCCAGTCTCTATATTGTAGAAACCAAAATGATGGGACATGGTGTCTTTACTTCTGAGAATATTCGTAAAGGAGCCGTAGTGGAAAGATCCCCGGTAATCGTGATGAGTGCGGAAGAAAGAAAACTTCTTGATCAAACCTTACTCCACGACTATATTTTTGAATGGGGTGAAAAGAAGGCGCTATGCTGCCTGGCTTTGGGATATGTCTCGATTTATAATCATTCCTACAGATCAAATTGCGAGTACGAGATGGATTTCAAGAAACTCGAAATCACAGTAAGAGCGGTACAATCTATTAAAGCAGGAGAAGAATTATTCATTAATTACAATGGAGCCTGGAATAATAAAAAACCGGTCTGGTTTGAAGCAAAATGATTTCTATATTTTTCGGTTGATTTTATTTCAACCTGTTTTTTATTTCCTGCAATTTCAGCAGCGCTTCGACAGGAGTAAGGCGGTTGATATCAATATCGTCCAGTATTTTCCTGATCTCTTCAAAAGTTTCAGTGTGGGCGTCAAAAATGGAGAGTTGGATCTTTGGAGCAGAAACGCTCCTCATTTTATGCTGCAGGCTGGATGAATCATCATCACCTTCCGGGCCGGGTTTGGCGGGGGCGTCATCAATATGTTTTTTTTCAAGATGCGTCAGCAATTCATTGGCTCTTTCGATGAGTAGGGTTGGCATCCCTGCCATCTTTGCAACATGAATACCGAAACTATGCGTGCTGCCACCCCTCGCCAGTTTCCGAAGAAAAATGATTTTATTACCCGCTTCTTTATTGGTAATATGATAATTCTTTATTCCGTGAAATTTTTCTTCAAGTTCATTCAGTTCATGATAATGAGTGGCAAAAAGTGTTTTAGGCTTGTGTGGGGGTGCATGCAAATACTCTGCAATGCTCCAGGCAATGGAAATGCCGTCATACGTTGATGTTCCTCTTCCTATTTCATCAAGAAGGATCAAACTGCGTGGGGTGATGTTATTGATGATGGAAGCAGTTTCGTTCATTTCTACCATGAACGTGGATTCACCGCCGCTTAAATTATCTGAAGCGCCGACCCTTGTAAATATTTTATCCGTTAGTGAGATCCTGGCTTCAGCGGCTGGGATAAAACTTCCTGTGTGAGCCATTAACGTAATAATAGCAGTCTGCCGCAGCAGCGCAGACTTCCCACTCATATTAGGGCCGGTGAGGATAATGATTTGTTGCTCCTCCTTGTTAAGCTCAATATCATTGGCAATATATGTTTCGCCGATAGGTAAATTTCTTTCAATAACGGGATGGCGTCCTTCTTTAATCACCAATTCGTTTCCAGGGTGCAGGTGTGGTTTTTTATAATGGAACTGGATGGCGTTATGAGCAAAGCAGGTGATACAATCGAGGATGGCTAAAATATTTCCATTGGTTTGAATGGGGGCGAGGTAGTCCATTAATTCGTTTAGCAATGATTCATATACCTGCCATTCGATCTGCGTTATTTTTTCCTCAGCGCCAACAATTTTTTCTTCGTACTCCTTTAATTCAGGAGTAATGTATCGTTCGGCATTGGTCAGCGTTTGTTTTCGCATCCAGGCCGCAGGCACTTTATTCTTATGGGAGTTCGTGACCTCAAGGTAATAACCAAATATATTGTTGAACCCTATGCGAAGCGACGATATACCAGTTGCTTCTGCTTCTTTTTGCTGAAGCTGTACAAGATAATTTTTACCACTGTGGGCAATGGCGCGCAATTCATCCAGGGACTCGTTGACTCCACTGTTGATCATGCCTCCTTTTATAGCAAGGGCAGGGGGATTTTCAACGATCTCCTTAACAATTTTTTCTTCAATATAAGGGCAGCCATTTAATGCGTCTCCCAGTCTTTTTAAATAGTCGTTCGGAGCAGAAGCACAAAGTTGTTTGATCTCCTTTACTTGCTTAAGGCCTTTGGCAATATGCAATAGTTCCCTTGGATTTATTTTTTTCAGAGGGATCTTGGAAACCAGTCTTTCAACGTCGCCGCATAATTTAATAGCATGGGTGATCTTATTACGAAGCTCTGTTTGTAATATAAAAAACTCAACGAGATCCAGCCGCTCATTTATTTTGTGTAAATCTTTTAATGGGAAAACGATCCACCTTTTTAAAAGCCTTGCACCCATGGGCGAAACCGTATTGTCCAGGATATCGAGAAGAGTATGGCTACCTTCATTATTCCTGGTCACTAATTCCAGGTTTCTTATCGTAAACCTATCCATCCATAAAAAATCATCCCGCTCTATCCGCTGGATATTTGTGATGTGTTCCAAATGGGGATGTTCGGTTTCCTTTAAATAATGGAGAATGGCTCCGGCAGCGATCAATCCAATATTCAGTTCATCAACGCCAAAACCCTTGAGAGAATAGGTCTGAAAATGTTTTAGAAGGACACCCTCGGCATAGGTTTGATCAAAGATCCATTCGTCCAGGGCATAGACGTACATCTTATTACTAAAATATTCTTTGAATTTTTTTTGTTGTTGTCTTTGAAAAATAACTTCGGCAGGTTTGAAACCCTGCAACAACTTATCAGCATATTCACGATCGCCCTGAGCCACAAAAAATTCGCCTGTTGAAATATCAAGAAATGCCAGGCCATACTGGTCATTTTCTGCAAAATGAATTCCTGCAAGAAAATTATTACTGGTATGCTCAAGGATCTTGTCATTGACCGTGGTACCGGGGGTTACCATTTCGGTGACGCCTCTTTTTACAATTCCTTTTGCCAGTTTCGGGTCCTCCAGTTGATCGCATATGGCTACCCGGTAGCCTGCTTTCACCAATTTATGTAAGTAGGTATCCAGGGCGTGGTATGGAAATCCTGCCAGGTCCGAAGAAGCCGCAGCGCCATTATTTCTTTTTGTCAATGTAATGCCCAGCACCTGTGAAGCAATAACGGCATCCTGGCCAAATGTTTCATAAAAATCTCCTACGCGAAAGAGTAAAATAGCATCGGGATATTTTTGTTTAATAGCCTTATGTTGCTGCATCAGGGGCGTATCTTCTGTCTGGGCTTTGGCCATTTTCATATTCAGGTTAGTAAATTTCCGCTAGCAACAAATATAAAATCTTTACGCGCATGATACCATTAACCCCTCAGGTTGTGAACAATTATATTCATCCCGGGTCTCATATATTTCCTTGGCCAATATTATTATATTGTGACTTAATTGCTGCTATGAGAAAGACTTTTTTTATTACAAGCCTGCTTTTATTTCTTTTAAATGCGAGGAGCCAAACTGTAAATTTTACTTCTTCCAATCTTCCCATTGTAGTAATCAATACTAACGGCCAGGATATTCCGGACGAACCGAAATTACAGGTTGGAATGGGAATTATTTATAATGGTCCCGGGGTGAGGAACAACCTTACGGATTCGTTTAATAACTATAATGGAGCTGTTGGAATTGAGCTTCATGGGCATTCATCCCAAATGTTTCCCATGAAGAGTTACGGTTTAGAATTGCGAGATGCTTCAGGCAATTCACAGGATAAATCAATTCTTGGAATGCCCAAGGAAAGTGACTGGATCCTGTATGCTCCGTACACTGATAAAACCCTGATGCGAAATTTTCTTGCTTACACTATTAGCCGTGAGATGGGCCGGTGGGCAGCGCGGTGCCAGTTTGTTGAGGTGGTTATCAATAATGACTATAAGGGGGTATACATATTGATGGAAAAGATAAAAAGAAATTCAAACAGGGTGAATGTTGCTAAAATGGCTGTTACGGACACTACAGGCGATGCCGTTACGGGTGGATATATTTTTAGTCTTGATAAGGATCCGGATGGATGGTTTTCATCTTATGCTCCACCAGGTTCTCTCACTGCTTCCTTCAGGCAGTTTACATATGTATTTCCAAAAGCAGAAAACATCGTCCCTGCGCAGAAGGCGAATATCAAAAGCTATGTCGATAGTTTTGAAACCGCTTTATATTCACCTTCATTCCAGGATCCGGCTAGTGGGGTACGAAAATTTGCAGACATCCCATCATTTATAGATTATTTCATAGTGAATGAAGTAAGCCGTAACGTAGATGGATACAGGCTGAGCAGTTATTTTTATAAGGACCGGAACAGCAAGAATCGTAAAATATTTGCCGGGCCTGTATGGGACTACGATCTTGCTTTCAGAAACGCTGACTATTGTAATGGCAGCGAAATTATGGGGTGGGCCTACCAGTTTAATTATGTTTGTCCTGGTGATCAAGCTGGTTTGGTTCCTTTTTGGTGGGATCGTTTTATGAGTGACACGGCTTTCAAAAGTTCATTGAGGTGCAGGTGGAAGGAATTAAGACAATCTTCCCTGAGTATACAGCGTATTGATTTCTTGATCGATTCCATAAATACCCTCGTGAATGAGGCCCAGCAAAGGCATTTTCAACGATGGCCTGTCCTGGGTCAGTATATTTGGCCCAATCCACAGCCAATTCCTACGAGTTATGACGGAGAAATATCTTCGTTAAAAACTTGGATCGATCAAAGACTTCAATGGATGGATGCCAATATTCCCAATGAGGGAAATTGCTATGACTATCCTTCTGACAGGTCGGAAACCATCATCGTGTCGATAAATCCCAATCCACTGCCTGGAAACGGCACCTTGAATGTTCAGTCAAAAACTGCTCAATCCCTGAACCTAAAGATTTATGATGCCATGGGAAGAATTTTGAGGTCGGAAAAATGGCAACTGATCAATGGGATGAATACCATAGATCTTCATAGCAGCAATTGGGCAAAGGGAGTTTATTTTATTTCTTTAAAATCTTCAAATGGGGACAACCAGGTTAGAAAACTGGTACGTGATTAAACATTTCTTTGCAATTATCTTTGTGGCATGCGAAAGTTAAGCATGGAAGAACTGGGTCGTAAATCGGTTGAAGAATTCAGGCAGGCAGAAAAGAATCCTATTGTAGTGGTTTTGGAAAATGTTCGGAGCGCTTACAATGTAGGCAGTGTATTCAGAACCGCCGATGCTTTTTTATTGCAAAGCATTTATATCTGTGGGTATACCGCGCACCCTCCTCACAAAGAGATCAAGAAAACAGCACTGGGAGCCGAAGAAACCATGGACTGGAAATATTTTAAGAAAATAAATGAGGCTATTGATGAATTACGTAAAGAAGGATATAAAGTTTTTGCGGTCGAGCAGTCGGAAAATAGTTTACAGCTCCAGGGTGTGGAATTTAAAAATGAAAAACTTGCAGTTATTTTTGGAAATGAGGTAACAGGAATTGAACAGTCCACGATTGAAATGACTGACGGTTGTATTGAAATTCCCCAACTGGGAATGAAACACTCGCTCAATATTGCTACAGCTGCCGGAGTGGTATTATGGGAACTTGTAAGAAAAAGGATACCACGGAGTCCCGAAGAGGCCCGGTAAAAATTCTTCTAATTTTTTAAGATGTCTAAGATCAAAAGCTATTTGTCCCTTATAAAATTTTCTCACACCATTTTTGCAATGCCCTTTGCATTGATAGGATTTTTTATAGGGATTTTTGAATATACATCTGCCATTCCCGGCTGGCATAATAAAATTTTTACTCCCCTGTTTGACTGGGATCTTTTTTTTACAAAACTCATTCTTGTTATTGCTTCCATGATCTTTGCCAGGAGTGCGGCCATGGCTTTCAATCGTTATCTTGACAGGAAGTTCGATGCAAAAAATCCACGAACAGCGATCCGGGAAATTCCTGCAGGGATTATTTCTGCAAACAGCGCATGGGTTTTTACAGTGATATCATCCTTTCTTTTTATTATCGTTTGCTATTTCATAAACCGTATCTGTTTTTTCTTATCGCCCATTGCCTTACTGGTGGTCCTTGGATATAGCTATACAAAAAGGTTCACTCCACTTTGCCACCTCATCCTTGGATTGGGTTTATCATTGGCCCCTATTGGCGCGTATCTTGCCGTTACCGGTCATTTTTCACTATTACCAATACTTTTTTCTTTTTCGGTGGTTTTCTGGGTCAGTGGGTTTGACATTATTTATGCGTTGCAGGATGAAGAATTTGATAAGGCTCAAAAATTATATTCATTGCCCGCGTGGTTGGGAAAGTCAAAAGCGCTGAGAGTTTCGGAAGCTTTGCATGTATTGAGCGCCTTATGCATTTTTAGTGCCGCCGTGGTGGGAAGGTTTGGCTGGTTATACTGGATCGGCGCGGTACTATTTTCAGGAATGCTGATTTACCAGCACTCAATAGTAAAACCGACCGATCTTAAAAAGGTAAATCTAGCCTTCATGACTGCGAATGGAATTGCTTCAGTAATTTTTGCCGCATTTGTAATTGCAGATTTATTCTTTCATTTTTAATTTAAATAATTCCAATTAATTGGCCAGGATCATTGCTATTGACTATGGATTAAAACGTACAGGCCTGGCGGTGACAGACCCGTTGAAAATTATTGCTACCGGCTTGACTACCGTTGAATCGAAGCATCTTATTCCTTTTTTAAAAGAATATTTCGGCAGGGAACCGGTGGAGATGATAATCATAGGCGAACCTAAAAACCTGGATGATACCGACACGCATGCCACGCCGTTGGTAAAAAGAATCATCATCGAGCTGCAAAAAAATTTCCCTTCAATCCCCATCCAAAAAGTGGACGAGCGTTTTACCTCCAAAATGGCTTCGAGGGCCATGATTGAGATGGGGATGAAAAAAAAGCAAAGACAAAATAAAGCGTTGATCGACGAGATCGCAGCCACCATCATGCTGCAGGAATACCTGAAGCAATTTTAGATTTATGAGGGGGGAAATGGACAAAATGAATAGTTGTAAATTTGTGACCAAAATTTAAACCGGTATTCTAATGGTTCTTCCGATTGTAGCTTATGGTAGCCCGATTTTAAGGTCAGTCAGCAGGGATATTTCCCCCGATCATCCAAACCTGTCGAAATTTATCGAGGATATGTGGGAAACGATGTATGCCAGTAATGGCGTGGGCCTGGCCGCACCCCAGGTAAATAAGGACATTCGCATCTTTGTTATCGACAGCCACCAGATATTTGAGAACATGGAACCCGAGGAGAGGGGTCAATACCCGGATGATCCTGGCATTAAGCAGATTTTTATCAATGCGCATATAGAAGAAAGCAATGGTGAAAAATGGGCCTACAATGAAGGTTGTCTTAGTATTCC
>Ga0193726_1003349_pt1 | contig 10250 bp, 10 predicted proteins | sample H2c1metaG_FD_144928 | JGI IMG/M metagenome (GOLD analysis project Ga0193726, IMG submission 144928) | Soil microbial communities from a riparian zone of the East river system, Colorado, United States - H2c1 | ecosystem: Environmental > Terrestrial > Soil > Riparian zone | place: USA: East River... | reverse complement strand
GTCCCGGAAGAGCCGACGGGGCGGCGAGTGGGCGTCAGGCCAGGGTCGAGGGAGGCGCTGCGGACGGGGACGAGTCGTTCGCGCCGGTCGTTGGTTCTCGGTCGATCCAGTGCACCGGATGCGCGCCGACGTGTCCCTGATGGCTCGGTCCGGCATGTCCGGCCTGTCCGTCGCAGCGGACCGTCATGTCACCGTCCGCGCCGGGAAACACGTGGGTGGCCGTACACCGGCTGCGCGAGCTTTCGTCTTCCCATGCGTCCACGGTTCGAGCCTTACACAGATGCGGTCGGCCGGCGGGTGAGACGGTCGCCCGAGCATCCGCAGGTCAGGGCGCGCGGAAGTAACCCGGCAGCCGCACGCCCAGCCACGGCCGCCGGCCCCAGGCTACGATCTTGCCGGCGGCGAGCGGCGCCCCCAGGCCGGAGCGGCCGTACATCACGCGTATGAACGCCCACGGGTCGACCGACACGTAGCAGTCGACCTTGTCGCCGCCGACCGAACCCTCGACCACGGTGAGCCGGCCATCTGCGATGAGTAGGTGCGCAGTCAGTGGCTCGGATCCGCGGAAACGGATCTCGAACCGCATGCGCCGGCCAGCCACGCGATCCGGCTTCAGATAATGCGGCAGTACGGGCAGGGCGCCGTCGATAACCGTACGAGCCCACTCGGTACGCACCGGCCAGGCCTGATCGGTGGCGCGTGCGATGTCCAGGCCGTGGACGATCGTTTCGCCGAGACTGAGGCCGGCGAGGGTCGACGCGGGCACGTGCAGGTGAGCGTGCCACGGCACCATCGGGTCGCCGTCGAGCGAACTGATCGCCTCGATGTACGCGGCGGCGTGCGCCTCGATGTGCTCGCCCAGCCGTTTGATGTCCCGCTCGCCGAGCGTCGCGATCACCAGGTCGTTGAGCGCTCCGATCGCGTCGATCGAACCAGCGGGCGACGGGACGCCGCGCACCATCGCGGTGCACACCTCGAGGTTGCCGGCGATGTGCGCGGCCACATCGGTGACCGTCCACCGGTTGGTCGCCGGCGCGTTCGGGTCCCGCACGTTCGACAACACGCGGACAAGCTGCTTGATCGCGACGCCGAGCTGATCGACCGTGGTGGCCAGATCGGTCGGCGACGGTGGGGTGGCCGGCTTGGGGGTGGCCGGCACGGAGGCGCGGTTCGTCATATCCGATCTCCGTTCGGGACTACTCCGGTAGCGGAGTATCCTCCCCTCGCGTACGGCAGTAAAGTGCCGCTATGCCAGATGATCTCCCGACCACCTCCTACGCGGTGCTCGGGTTGCTCTCCTTACGGTCCTGGACCGGCTACGAACTGGTCCAGCAGGCCCGCCGCAGCCTCGCGTTCTGTTGGCCGAAAGAGGACAGCGTCCTGTATGAGGAGCCGCGCCGGCTCGTCGCGCACGGCCTTGCCCGGTCGTCCCGCGAAGTGGACGGCGGACGTTCCCGCAATCGCTACGAGATCACGGACCAGGGTCGCGAAGCTTTGCGCGCCTGGCTCGGCCGCCCGAGCGAACAACCTCGCCCACAATTGGAACCGTTGCTGCGCCTGACATTCGCCGATCAGGGAGAAACCAGCGACGCACTGGCCGCGGTCGCGGCTCTGCGCGAATGGGCCCTTACCATGCACAACAAGGGCATGGAGATGCTGCGCGAGTACTCCTCGGGTGACGGCCCCTTCCCGGATCGCATGCACATCAACGTCCTCAATGCTGTCTACTACATGGCCGTCCTCGACACCGCCATCTCCTTCGCCGATCTGGCCGAAAAGGAGATCGGGGCATGGGAGCGCACGGACGGGCTCGGCATGACCGAGCGCACGCGCGAGATCCTCGACAGCCTTCTCGAGCGGGGCTGACCGCCGGGAGCCCGACCGCTGCGTTGCTGACCGCCATGACGGCCGACGGCGGCACTCGCCGGACAGTCCAGGCGTGGCCGGCCAGCAGGTTGGGTAGTGTGCGTCGACGGTGGTGAGACGCATGGATCGGCAACTGGCCGCGCTTGCGGCGGAGCATGGCGTGGCGACGTGGTACGAGGATTCCAGGCACGAACGTGTCGCGGTGAGCGCCGAGACGGTCGTCAGCGTGCTCGGCTTGCTCGACGTCGACGCGACCACGCCGGACCGCATCGCTGAGGCGTTGGCGTCGGCCCGCGCGTCGGCCACGGAGCGTCGTCTCCCGTCAACCGTCGTGCTGCGCAGCGGGGGCGGCCGTCCGTTGCCGGCACCGGGCGTGGTGACGACCGAGGAGGGCCAACGCATCGAGGTCGGCGCTGCGCTGCCGGGTGACCTGCCGCTCGGGTGGCATCGTCTGGCCTGCGGCGAGCAGGACATCACGCTCGTCGTGGTCCCGCGCCGGCTGCCGGCGGCGGCTCCGACGTGGGGCTGGATGCTTCAGCTGTACGCGCTGCATTCGGCCGACTCATGGGGGATGGGTGACCTCGACGACCTTGCATCCCTGACGCGGTGGGCCGGCGACCGTGATAGGGCCGGACTGATTCTGCTCAATCCACTGCACGCCGTCGGGCCGACCCATCCCGTACCGGCATCGCCTTATTCGCCGACGAGCCGCCGGTTTGCCAATCCGCTCTACCTCAGCGTGACCGAAACCGCCGCGTTCCGTGCCGCGGACGCGGACCTCGCGGGCCGGGTCGTCGCGCTGCGTCCGCCGGTGGGAACGGTGTCCGACCTGATCGACTACGACGCGGTCTGGTCGGCGAAGCTCGCGGCCCTCGAACTGCTGTTCCCGCTGGCCGGCCCGATCGACCTGGATGCCGACCCGGAGGTTACGTCGTTCGCGACCTACTGCGCGTTGGCCGAGCGGTACGGTTCGGATTGGCGGACCTGGCCGCCCGAACTACGTGCCCCAGGCAGTGACTCGGTGAGTGCGGCGAGCGACGAGCTGGCCGACCGGATCGCTTTTTTCGTGTGGCTACAACGGCTGTGCGCCGAACAGTTGGCGACCGTGGCGAGCGCCGCGCACGAGACCGGCATGCCCGTGGGCGTCGTGCATGATCTTGCCGTCGGCGTCGACCCGGGCGGGGCGGACGGCTGGATGCTCGCGGATGTGTTGGCCACGGGTGCCCGCGTCGGTGCGCCGCCGGATGCGTTCAATCAACTCGGCCAGGACTGGGGTCTGGCCGCGTGGCGTCCGGACCGGCTGGCCGAGACCGGCTACGCGGCCTACCGGGACCTGCTTCGCCGGGTATTGAGCCATGCCGGCGGACTACGTGTCGATCATGTCGCCGGTCTGTTCCGTTTGTGGTGGATCCCGCCGGGCGCGGGCGCTACCGACGGCACGTACGTCCACTACGACGCGGACGCGATGCTCGGCATCTTGGCGCTGGAGGCGGAGCGTGCTGGAGCGGTCGTGATCGGCGAGGACCTCGGCACCGTGCAGCCGGCGGTATCCCGCGCTCTACGGTCGCGGAACATGCTCGGGTCCACGGTCGCGTGGTTCGCGCGTGACTGGGATCGGCCCGGCAGCCCGTTCGTCCCACCCGACCAGTGGCCGCGCAACGCGTTGGCCTCGATCTCGACGCACGATCTGCCGACGGCGTACGGCTTCCTGACCGGCGTGCATGTCCAGACGAGAGCGGAGTTGGGGCTACTGACCGAAAGCGTTGCGGCCGAACTGGCACGCGCCGACGACGATCGGCGGCAGCTCGTGAAGATGTTGCGAGCCAACGGATTTCTGCTCGACACGTCCGAACGTCCGGGCCGGCGCAGCCCGTCCGATCACGACATCGTGATGGCGATGCACGCGGCGCTCGCGGCGAGCCCGGCCCGTCTGATCGCGGCGTCCTTCTATGACGTGCTGGCCGAGCCGCGCCAGCCCAACATGCCGGGCACCACCGACCAGTATCCGAACTGGCGGATGCCGCTGCCGGCGTCCTTCGAGGAGATCCGCGTCGACGCTCGAATCCGGCAGGTCGCCCGATTGCTGGCCGCCGGCCGACCGCGGCCGGATGCTCGTCGATCGGGACCCGCCGACCGCGGCAAAATTGCCGGATCCGGCGACTAAGGTCACCCGGTATGCGCCTTGCTACGTGGAACGTCAACTCGGTCACCGCACGTCTGCCGCGCCTTCTGGAGTGGCTCGACGGCACGTCACCCGACGTCGTGTGCCTGCAGGAGACCAAGACCTCGGACTTTCCGGTACGGGAGGTCGGCGACCTCGGCTATCAGGTCGCTGCGCTCGGCAGCGGCCGATGGAATGGCGTGGCGCTGCTGTCCCGGGTCGGCCTCGACGAGATCACCGAGGGATTCGACGGGCAGCCGGGCTTCCCGGATCCGGAGGCACGCGCCATCGGGGCCACATGCGGCGGCGTACGGGTCTGGTCCGTGTACGTCCCGAACGGCCGTACTATCGACGATCCGCACTACACGTACAAGTTGGAATGGTTGGCCGCCCTCCGCGATGCGCTGGCACCGACGGTTGCCGCCGGTGCGCCGTTCGCTGTGTGCGGTGACTTCAACGTCGCGCCCACCGACGCCGATGTCTGGGACCCGTCGGCGTTCATCGGCCAGACACACGTGACCGCGCCCGAACGGGAGGCGCTCGCGACACTGCTCGGCGTGGGCCTTCGCGACATCGTGCCCGAGCCGATGAAAGGGCCGAACCCTTTCACCTACTGGGATTACCGAGCGGGCATGTTCCACAAGGACATGGGCATGCGCATCGACCTCGTCTACGTGACGCCGGTCGTGGCCGATCACGTCAGTCGGGCATACATCGACCGCGAAGCCCGCAAGGGCAAAGGGCCGTCCGACCACGCCCCGATCGTGGTCGACTTCGACCTGCCGTCCTGACTGCGATTCAACCGCTCAGTCGAACAGCTCGCTCAGGAATCCGCCCTTCTTGCGCTTGCGATACGGCCCGCTGCCGTGGCTGCCATAGTGGCCGCCACCGTAGTGCCCGTCGCCGTAGTGTCCGTACCCCTGCACGTCGGAGTCGCCACTTGCGGGGACGCGAGCGGCGGCGGGGCCGCGAGCGTCAACGGTCTGGTAGAACGCCGACTCCGCGTCGACAAGGCGCTCGAGCTCGCCCCGGTCGAGGAAGATGCCGCGACAGTCGCCACATTGATCGATCACAACGCCGTTGCGTTCGTACGCCCGCATCGTTCCGTTGCACTTCGGGCAGTTCAGCGCGGTGGGGGCCGGATGCATTACGGATACCTCCCGTGGTGATGACGGTGTTCGCTGAGACTACCGAGGGAAACCGAGAATTAACTGAATGTGACCTGGACGCATCCTGGCTGAGCGATCCCGCGCAGCGCGAGCGTCGGGGATCACGACGCGTCGTGCCAGACAGCCGGACGACGGCTGGCGGCCGCGGCCCCGATGGCGACAATCGCGGCGAGGCCGGCGGCGATCGCCAACGGTGTCTGGACGTTGACGTTCAAGACAAGTAAGGCCCCGACGACCGCGCCGGCGAACATGCACACCACGGACAGCGCGCGCCGCAGGGCCACCGAATAGCTGGATCGCTTTATATCAGCCGCGATTCCGGTGATCGTCATGGTGAGCACGGTGGTCGTGAGATCCGGCACGCCGAGGCGACGTACCGACGTGTTCTGCAGGCCCAACGCGACCGCAAGCACGAACGCGACGCCAACGCGAGCCGAACCGCCCATCGGCTCGGCCACGACGGCAATGACGACGGCGACCGCAAACAGCACGAGCTCCGCAACCGCGGTGTCGCGGAGCAATCGACCGCGGTGCGCGGCCATCCGGGCAATCACCGCACCGCCGCCGAGCGCGCCGATGACGAATCCGATCAGGGCCGACACCGAGCCGGCGACCGAGAAGCCGGGCGCGCCGGCCAGCGCGAAACCGATGAATACCACGTTGCCGGTCATGTTCGCGACGAACACCCGACCCAGGGCGAGGATGCTGGCCGCGTCGACAAGACCGGTGACGATCGTCAGCACCAGGAGCAATGCCGGAAGCGGCCCGTGCTTGGGATCGGCAACGTAGCGGGCGGCGAAGCGACCGCGCGGCCGGCGCCGTTCGACCCGATCGTCGGACGACCTCCGCTCGGCTGGCACGCTCACGTCCGTCGTCTCCCCATGGTGAACAGAATTGATGGGCGCATCGGTCGCAGTTGATCTGCCTTGCGGGCGATCTAACTTGCCGTCAATCTATCGGCGTCCGCCGGTCATCCACTGTGGGCTGGTCCACCGCCTGTTCGCTGGCCGGCGACCGGTCGTGGTCCGGAGTCCGGTCCTCATCGGACGTGCGGGGGTCGACCGCTACGGGCACGCCGGCCGCGTGATCGGCCGGCTGCGCCTCGCCGATCTCGCCGGTCTCGCGAACCTGGACTGTCCCGGCGTGGCCGCCGGCTGCACCGTTGGGCCCGGTTATCGTCGCTGCGCCGTCCGCGGACATGGGACGTTTGGGCCGGCCGACACGCACCTGCTTCGGTTCTCGCCGCCAGCCGTCCGGATCGGATGTGCCCCGGATCCACCGGCCGATCCGGTTGTCGCTCGATCCGATGGTCGCACCGAGCGTCGTGCCGACAACGAGCAGGCCCATGATGATGACGAGCCACGACTCGAACGCGAACACGGCGCCGATCGGTCCGTAGCTCGACTCGTTGCTGCGGATCGTCCGCGGCACGATCGCTGAGGACACCAAACCCGCCGCCAGTTGGGCACCTGTGATGATCACTGCCGCGGGAATCAACGCACGCGGTCGCACCCGCCCGCCCAACAGCAGGAACGGAGTCCACCACCACATGGCGAAGCCGAGGACGGTGGAGACCGGTGCGAGCACGCCACCGTGGTGAATGACGTGCGCGATCGTCCCGAGAATGCCGAGATAGACCACGAGGCCGGCGAGCCAGGCGAAACCGCGCCACAGGCCACGCAGGCCGAGCTTCGGCAGGCCCCAGGCGTTCTGGTACATCCGTTGCAGCGCTCGGGTGAACGCCGTTGCGGAACCGATGACCAACAGAAAGCTGAGGACCGACAGGCTCTGCTGGACGGCGCCGCGATCGATCAGGACGGACTGCAGCGCGCCGGCCGAGTTACCGCTGACTCCGTAGCGGCTGCGCAGCTCGTTGAGCAGGCTGGCCGACACGTCGCGGGGGACCACCGCGGCGACCACCAGGATCAACGGGAACAACGCCAGGAACGCCTGGGCGGCGAGAACGATCGACGTTTCCACGATACGGACCGCGATCAGGCGCTCGGCGATGTCACGCGTCCGCTCGATGGTTCGCAACACGGCCGGATGGGAGCGCAAGGACACCGCCGGTCACCTCCGAGCGCGGCCCGGTTGCCGTACCCCCATTAAAGACGCTCGACGAGCCGCGCGGCAGGCGAATAGGCGCTGTTCACGATACGTGTGGGTACTCGGGTGGTTGAGACGATCGTCGGCCTCCTCGGCCTCCTCCTTGCCGGCACGGCGGCGAAGTCGGCGCCGAGGCGCGTCGGCTGGCGAGGCTTGCCAAGGGCGCTGTGGATCATGCTCCGGAGCGGTCAGGTCCCGACCGACCGGGTCGGCGACCCCCAGTGCCCGCCGAACCCAACGAATTGCGTTCCGATCCGGCCAGATACGGCGATCTGCCGCCTCCGATGGCGGCTGCTCGCGACAATGGAGGCGCCACGCGCGACGCGGGTGGCACCTTGCAGTCGACATCACCTGGGGGATGGGTAATGAGCCGTGGACCGATGGAGCTGATCATGATCGAGTTTCCGGATGCCGTGCCGGGCGAACGGCTGGCGCCGGAACTGAAGCGGCTCCTCGACGCCGGCGTGATCCGAGTGGTGGATCTCGCGTTCATCGAGCGCACCTCCGACGGCGACGTCTCGACATTCGAGCTGAGCGAGCGTGAGGGCGAAGCCGCCTACGAGGCGCTCGACATCATTCCGGAGACGATCGACGGCTTGATTTCCGAGGCCGACCTGGCGGCGCTGGCCGAGAACGTCGACGCGGGCTCGACGGCCGCGGTGATTCTGTTCGAGCACATGTGGGCGAATCAGCTGAGGGATATGGTCGCCGCCGCGGACGGCACCGTCGTCTATGGCGAGCGCATCCCGGAAGCGGTCGCCGAGGCTGTCGCACACGCATAGTTGACGCGCGCGTGTATGCCGCCTTGTGTGGCGCTCGCGCCAGTGATCGACCGGCACCGCCGGCGGAACGGCGTCATTGCGATGCGGTTCTTCGGACCAGTCCTTTAGGAGGCACCAATGTTGAGGCGAGGAATGGTCGGACGGCGGGGTCCGGGTCTCCTGGGTACGGTGGCGCGCACGGCCGTCGTGGCCGGCACCGCGACCGCGACCGCCAACGCGGTCAGCAACCGCCAGACACGCCGCGCACAGGCGACCGCCGACGAACAAGCTCAGCAAGACGCGCAGCAAGAGTCACCCGGTGCCTCGACGGGGGCATCCGACGGCGATGATCTCGCGAGCAAGATCAAGCAGCTGGCGGATCTGAACGCGGCCGGCGCGCTGTCGGACGCCGAATTCGCGGCGGCGAAGGCGAAGCTGCTGGGTATGTAGTCGGCGGTCCGCCGCTCCGGCATCTCGAGCCTGGTCGCCGGGGCGGCCGGCTGGCGGGCGTCAACCCGGTCGCACAGCGCCATCCGTGCCGTCCTCGCCGTCTGTACGGTCCTCGCCGTCTGTGCGGTCCTCGCCATCCGTGCCGTTTTCGCCGGCAGGGACCAGGTTGCCGTCGGACTCGAGGCCGCCCTGGGCGTCGGCAAGTCGTTGCCGTTGCGAGCGAAATCGCGAGACGACCGCGGCTACCACGGACACGAGATAGAGCTGTCCAACCAATGCCTCGGTGGCGGCGATGGCCCGGGCGATGTTGGCTGCCGGCGTGATGTCGCCGTAGCCGACCGTCGTCAGGGTGATGAGGCTGAAGTAGAGCGTGTCCGATTGCGTGGTCTGCGAGCCGACGCCGTCTAGGTAGTGCGGGATGAGCGCGGCACAGAAGTCGTGCAGTGCGGAGAAGAGCAGACCGAGTAGCAGGTAGATGCACAGCACACCGCCGACGGTCCTCCCGTCGACGACGCCCGACGCGATGATGGTCTGCCCGAGAATAAAAATCGAGGCGGAGACGAGGACCACAGTGGACGCCTGTCCGACGCAGATCAGCACCGTGGTCGACCCGACCACGACCGCCACCACCGTTGCGATGACGAGAGCGACGGAGAGCACCGCGGCCGGCACAAAAAGATGGCGGCCGCGACGCCGTGTCCGCACGGTCAAGAGCAGCAGGATTCCGAGCACCGCGACCCGCAGCGGCGTCTCGACGTCCCGAAACGGCGCCACGATGATGAGCAGGTAGAGCAGCAGTGTGCCAGCCAGCAGGTAGCGATAGGTGATTTGGCGCTTCACGTCATCCGCCAACTGCCGGGCGTCGGGTCGGGCTTGGGTGCGCTCATGCGGGCGGTGGCGCGGGCGTGAGCCCGGCTGCGTTGCCGGTGCCGACGGTCGTTGCCATCCGCGCCAGAATCTCGACGATGATGATCACGACCACGATGCCGAACGTCAGCCACAGCACGGAGACCGGCGACGGCCGGTTGGCGAGGATGAAGATGACGACTCCCAATGCGCCCAACAGAAGCTCGACCGGCCGCCGGATCGTGGTGACCGCACCGCCGACGCGAGCGCCCCACGCACCGGTGCGTCGCAAGCCTTGACCGGCCGCGTCCAGCGCGCGGCCAATCTGATGCCGGATCCATCGGGCCAGGCGGCTGGGTCCGGCCAGGAGCGCGGCGAGGATGAGGACGATGATCGCGACCAGTGCGGCCTGCAACGCGGTCACCAGGTATCGAAGCAGGGTGTCGTACAGGATTTCGGCCGCCTGCGGCGACTGTACGGTCGACGGCAGATTGTCGAGGTAGACGCTGCGGCCGATGGACAGCGCCGCAAGTAGCAACACGTCGACGACACCAAGCATGATCACACCGGTGAGGATGCCGCGTCGCCGGTTGGGCGTGATCAGAAAGCCGCCGACGAACACGACCAGCGCGACATAGGGCAGCCACGTTCCGACCGCGTTGAGCACCCGGACGTACGTCCGGATCTTAGGCAGTTGACTCGACTCGACGATCGTGTACGGGATCGAGACGTTCGGAATCTTGCCCGCGAACGTGATTCCCCGCTCGACCAGCCGTTGCTTCAGTGGCACCAGAAGCTGCCCGAGATCGATCGTGACCGTGTCGCCGCTGCTGTTGACGAGTTGGCTTTTCCGCCCGGTGAGGACGGTGACGAGGCCTTGATGCGCCGCTC
>Ga0193726_1003348_pt1 | contig 10250 bp, 7 predicted proteins | sample H2c1metaG_FD_144928 | JGI IMG/M metagenome (GOLD analysis project Ga0193726, IMG submission 144928) | Soil microbial communities from a riparian zone of the East river system, Colorado, United States - H2c1 | ecosystem: Environmental > Terrestrial > Soil > Riparian zone | place: USA: East River... | reverse complement strand
ATCAGCGCAATGGCCTCGGCGATATCGATGGGGCTGTGTTCCATGTCGATCACCAGAAAATCGAAACCGCAATATCCCAGCGCTTCGGCCACCGACGGCGCCGCGGACATGAACCATGATCCGAGCAGCGGGATCGCGGGCGGATTGGTGAGACTTGTTTTGAAACGATTCGCATTCATCGGCTCTCTCCGCTCAATAAATAGGGGGCTCCGGCGTCGGCGCCGTGCCCGTTAGGAAATCAAAATCGCAGCCTTGCGGCGCCTGGCTCACATGCCCTTGATAAAGCGCCGCATAGGATCGTGGATATGAGGACACCGGCGCGCGCCATGCGGCTTTACGCCTGAGCAGCTCCGCATCGTCGAGCAGCATATCGAGCCGTCCGTTGCGCACATCCAGGCGTACGCGGTCGCCGGTCTGGATCAATGACAAGGGACCGCCGATGGCGGACTCCGGCGCGACGTGCACGATGCAGCAGCCGTAATGGGTACCGCTCATGCGCGCGTCCGAGATTCTCACCATGTCGCGCACACCGAGCGCCAGCAATTTCTTTGGGATGGGCAAATTTCCCCATTCCGGCATCCCGGGTGCGCCAACCGGCCCGGCATTTCGCAGAATGAGAACGGTATCCGCGTCCACCTCGAGCGCCGGATCGTCGATGCGCACCGACAGCTCGGCGTGACTGTCGAATACCAAGGCCGGTCCCTCGTGCTGCAGCAGTCGCGGCTCCGCGGCCGCCGACTTCAGCACCGCGCCATCCGGACACAGATTCCCATGCAACACGGCCAAGGTGGAACCCCGCGACAGCGGAATCACGGGATTGTCGAGTCCGCGAATCACCTCGCCGTCATAGCACTCAGCGCCGCTGAGAGCCTCGCCCAGCGTGCGGCCCTCGACGGTGAGAGAATCGAGCGAAAGATGCACGGACAATTTGCCGAGCAGGGCCGGCAAACCGCCGGCGAAGAAAAAATCCTCCATCAGGCGATCGCCGGACGGAAATAGATTGGCGCACACCGGGATCGCGCGTGCCGCCGCAGACAGGTCATCCAGCGTGAGCGCGACGCCTGCGCGACCGGCCATGGCAATCAAGTGAATGGCGGCGTTGGTCGATCCGCCGAGGGCCATGTAGGCCGCCACCCCGTTGCGAAAAGCGGCGGCCGTCGCGATTTTGCCGATACGCAAATCCTCACCGACCATCTCCACAATTCTTGAACCGCAGGCGGAAGCCATGCGCACATGCGCTGAATCCGCGGCCGGGATCGATGATGCTCCAGTGAGGGTGAGACCCATCGCATCGACTATCGAAGTCATGGTCGATGCGGTGCCCATGGTATTGCAGGTGCCGATGCTGCGTGTCATACGCGATTCAAGTTCGATCCAGTCCTTGGACGTGATGTTGCCCGCACGGTATTCATCCCAATATTTTTTCGTATGCGTCCCGGCACCGGTTTTCTCACCGCGCCACTGACCATTGGACATGGGACCCGCCGGGCAGAAGATCGTCGGCAGCCCCATGCTCAAGGCGCCCATCAGCAGTCCGGGTACCGATTTGTCGCAGCCTCCGAGCAGCACGGCCCCGTCAATCGGATGCGAGCGCAACAATTCCTCAGTCTCCATCGCCAGCAGATTGCGATACAGCATGGTGGTGGGTTTGACCATGACCTCGCCCACCGACATGGCCGGCAACTCGACGGGATAGCCCCCCATGAGCAGCACGCCGCGCTTCACCGCCTCGGCACGGTCGCGCAGATGGATATGACAGGGGCTCATTTCGCTCCAGGTGTTGATGATGGCGATCACCGGACGGCCGAGAAACTCCTCGCGCCGCAGACCCATTTGCTGTGTCCGTTGCCGATGCGCGAAACCGCGCATATTCTCGAGATCGAACCAGCGCGCGCTGCGCAGCCCGCCATGCGGCGCCACGGCCGCAGGGCGGTCTTTTTTGGTGCGAGTACTTGAAATAGTCATATCAATCTGTAATCTTATATCTAATATAAGACTTACGAAATCCCCCTTGGACGCTTATGGCAAACATACCCCAACTTCTGATCCATAACCGCCGCGACAACGTGGGCGTCGTGGTGGTTGAAAACCTCACTTCGGGCACCGACATGTTATGTGTCGTCACCGAAGATAACAGCGAAATTCGCGCCCGCAGCAACCACGATGTGCCCATTGGCCACAAGATTGCCTTAGCTGACCTCGCGGTGGGCGACACGGTCATCAAGTACGGCGAAGACATCGGCAGAGTCGTGGCTGCAATCCGCAAGGGCGATCATGTGCATACTCACAATTTGAAAACCAAACGCTGGTGATTTTATGAATCTCGCAAAACGAACCGTGTGGGGCTATCGGCGCGAAAACGGCCGGGTCGGCGTCCGCAACTACGTTGCCATTCTGCCCCTGGACGACATTTCGAACGCCGCATGCGAAGCGGTAGCGGCGCACATCCAAGGCACCATTGCGCTGCCTCATGCCTACGGCCGCCTGCAATTCGGCGAGGACCTCGAGCTGCATTTTCGCACCATGATCGGCACCGGCGCGAATCCCAACGTCGCGGCCTGCATCGTGATCGGCATCGAGCCTCATTGGACGCAGACCGTCGTAAGCGGGATCGCTAAAACCGGCAAGCCGGTGGCCGGCTTTTGGATTGAAGGCAATGGCGACATTGCGACCATCGCGGCCGCATCACGCAAGGCCAAGGAATTCGTGCACCTGGCGACCGCAAAGGTGCGTGAAGAATGCCCTCTCACCGATATTTGGGTTGCCGCAAAATGCGGCGAGAGCGACACGACCACCGGTCTTGCCTCATGTCCCACGGTCGGCAGCATGTACGACAAACTGGTACCGCTCGGCCTATACGGCTGCTTCGGCGAGACTTCGGAGTTGACCGGCGCGGAACATTTGGCCGCCGCGCGCGCGGTATCGCCGGAAATCAGCACGAAATTCATGAAGACCTGGTCGGCTTACCAACAAGACGTGATCGAAGCGCATAAGACATCGGATTTGTCGGACAGCCAACCGACCAAGGGAAACATTGCGGGCGGCCTCACGACCATCGAAGAGAAGGCGCTCGGCAATCTGGAGAAGATCGGCAAGAAGGTCAAGTTTATCGACGTGCTGCAACCTGCCGAGATGCCAGGGCGCGGCGCCGGGCTTTATTTCATGGATACCTCCTCGGCTGCCGCGGAGTGCTGCACGTTGCAGGCTGCCGCTGGATACGTGGTGCACATTTTTCCGACCGGACAAGGCAACGTCATCGGCAATCCCATCATGCCGGTCATCAAGGTCAGCGGTAACCCGCGCACGGTGCGCACCATGAGCGAACACATTGACCTGGATGTTTCCGGGATCGTGCGGCGCGAAATGACCATCGATCAGGCCGGCGATGAACTCATCGAACACATCGTCAGCACGTCGAACGGACGATTCACGGCGGCGGAAGCGCTGGGACACCGTGAATTCGTGATGACGAAACTGTATCGAAGCGCCTAGAAATCCCGCAACGTTCCGCCGTTATGAGGACCCTGCTTCCTGCTGACATCGAAGGCCTGGTTGCGCGCGCCCTCGAGAAATGCGGCACCTCGCCGGGCAACGCGGCCTCGACCGCGGCCGCCTTGATCGCGGCGGAAATGGACGGTCAGCTGGGGCACGGACTGTCGCGCGTGCCGAGCTATGCGGCGCAAGTCGCGGCCGGCAAAGTCGCAGGCCATGCACAGCCGGAGGCGACGCGGACCCGAGCTGCCGCCTTTCGGATTGACGCGAAAGACGGCTTCGCTTATCCGGCACTCGATTTGGCGATCGCTTCGTTGTCTCAAGCCGCGCCGGAAACGGGAATCGCCGCGGCGGGAATATTTCGCTCGCATCACATCGGCCAGGCCGGCAGGACCGTCGAGCGGCTTGCGGATCTAGGCTTGGTCGCGCTGGTCGTGTCCAACACTCCGCAGGCGATGGCCTTGCAAGGCGGCAAGCGCCCCATGCTCGGAACCAACCCGCTGGCTTTTGCAGCGCCGATTCGCGGCAGGCCCGCGCTGGTGATCGACTTGTCTTTGTCCTTGGTTGCGCGCTCCAAGATCATCGCCGCCGAAAAAGCCGGTCGCGAAATTCCCAACGATTGGGCCACCGACGTGGATGGCGCCCCAACCGCCGATCCGGCCGCGGCCTTGAGAGGCGCGCTACTTCCGGCGGGCGGCGCCAAGGGAGCGGCGCTGGCGCTGATGGTGGAGATTTTATGCGCCGCCCTCGCGGGCGGCCACTATGGATGGGAGGCCAGCTCGTTTTTGGATGATCGCGGCGCGCCGCCGGGCGTTGGACAACTCATCATCGCTTTGGACCCGCGAGCATTTTCGGGCGAGCTGTATCCGACCCGCATGGCGGATTTGCTGTCGGCGGTCGCCTCCGAGCAGGGCGTGCGCTTGCCCGGAGATCGCCGGCTGATCGCTCGCGAAGCGGCGCGAACGCGCGGTCTGACCGTTGCGCCTGAGCTTCACGCGCAATTAGTCCGGCTGGCAGAGGTGGGGGTGGGCCGATGAGCGATATCGTAATCAGTGAGTTCATGGACCAATCGGCCATCGATACGATCTTCTCCGGTCGGGATGTGCTTTACGATCCCAAACTGGTGGATCAGACAGAACGTCTGCATGCGGCGCTCGCCAACTGCCGCGCTCTCCTAGTTCGCAATAGAACCCAGGTTCGAGGCGCATTGCTCGACGCCGCACCACATTTGAAAGTGGTCGGGCGGCTGGGCGTTGGGCTGGACAACATCGATGTCGGCGCCTGCAATTCCCGCAACATCGCCGTGCGCCCTGCCAGCGGCGCGAACGACTTGTCGGTCGCCGAGTACGTGATCACCGCGGCGCTGATGCTGCGGCGACGGGCCTGGCTCGCAACCGAGCGAGTGGCGGCCGGTGAATGGCCGAGAATGGACTTGATCGGCAAGGAACTGGCTCGCGCGCAATTGGGTCTGATCGGCTTTGGCGCGATTGCGCGACTCACCGCCCTCAAGGCTGCGGCCTTGGGGATGAGGGTGGCTGCCTTCGATCCGCTGTTGCCGGAGGGTGATGGGGCGTTTGTCGGCGTGAGCCGCATGTCATTCGACGAAATCCTATCGAGCTCCCAGGTCGTGAGTCTGCACACACCGCTCACCCCGCAAACGCGCCGCATGATCGACGCCGCCGCACTGGCCCGCATGCAATCCGGCGCCGTTCTGATCAACGCGGCGCGCGGCGGAATCGTCGACGAGGCGGCGCTCGCGGCGTCCTTGTCCAGCGGTCACCTTGGCGGCGCGGCACTGGACGTTTTTGAAACGGAGCCGTTGACGACGGCCGCTGGCACTACATTTCGCGGCGTCCCCAATCTCATTCTGACGCCGCATATTGCAGGTGTAACCGAGGAGTCCAATGTGCGCGTCAGTGCCGTGACGGCACGCGCGGTGGTGGAGGTTCTCGGAGCTTAAGCCTGTGCTGGGTTCTGTTTGGGCAGAACGATGTGAATCCAAATCAGTCCCAAGAGATACCAGATGGAGCACAGTCCGAACAGCAGGCCATAGCCGTGGCCCGGTCCGATCACCTTGCCGGCCAACTGCAATACCCCCATGCCCGCGAGATTGCCGAACAACGCCCCGATGCCGATCGTCGTGGCCACGTGGTTGCTGGGCGTCACATCCGTGGTCAAGGCAAACAGGTTGACGGCAAATCCCTGATGCGCCGCCAAGGTCAAGCTCAAGATTGCCACCGAGAACCAGTAATTGGGGGCGAATAGCGCCAACGGCACCGGCACCACCAGGAGCGCGCTGATCAACATGATGACCTTGCGAGCTTTGACAATGGGGACTCCCCGCGCAATCAGCCGCCCGGAGGCGAATCCGGCAAGCAGCGAACCTGCCGCCGCGGCAAAGTAAATCACCGCCAGCGGCACCGCGAAGCCCTGCATGTTCAATTTGAAAATGCGGTGGAAAAAATCCGGAGCCCAATAAAGGAGAAACCACCACACGGGGTCGGAGAACACCTTGCCGCCGGTAATGGCCCAGGTGCGACGATCCGTCAGGACGGATTTCAAGCTGACGCGGGGTTCTGCACTGACGGCGACCGCAGATTTTCCGGCAGCAGCCGGTTTCAGTTCGCTCGCGCCGCGCGTGAGCAACATCCAGGCAGCGACCCAGAGAAACCCCAAACCGCCGGTGACAAGAAAAGCGGCGCCCCACCCCCACTTGAGTGCCAACGCTGGAATCACCAACGGCGTGACGATGGCGCCGGCGCAGCCGGCCGCATTCATTGCCCCAATGGCAATCGAGCGCTCTTTCGCCGTAAACAGCACCGCGATCGTCTTGACGCCGGTCGGCGTGCCCAGCGATTCGGTGGCCCCGAGCGCGATGCGCGCGACGGTGAACTGCCCCAACGTGCGCGCAATGGAATGCGCCATCGCGGCCACGCTCCAGGCCCCCACGGCCAAGGGATTCGCCCAGCGCCAGCCCACCCGATCGACGATCCAACCCGCGCCGAGAAACGCAAAGGCCGCGGCAAACTGAAAGACGGCGGTCAAGTAGCCGTAGTCGCTGTCGCTCCAGTGCAGAGCTTCCTGCAACAGAGGCTTGAGGACCGCGATGACCTGTCGATCCGCGTAGTTGAGGATCCCAGCGCTGATGATCAGCGCGAGGAGCAATCGGCGGTGAAGGACCGACATGCTGCGTAGTTCTTTACGCGCTCGCCACGCCGTCGAACAGCTCGCGGTGGGCGCTGCCCTTGCGGTAGAACACAGGCGGCTCACCGAGCGGCGCGGCCACCTCCACATCGGCGCCGCCCGCGTACTCGGTACCGCTCCAAATGTGAATCCACGCGGCACCCGCGGGCAGATATGTTCGCCAGCTCCGTGCACCGGCGTCGATCACCGGCGCGACTAGCAGGTCCGCGCCGAACAGATAGGCAATCTGGCTTTCGTAAGCGCGCGGATCGTCTTCGAAATGCAGAAATATCGGCCTCTGCAACGGCAATCCGCTACTGGCAGCTTCGCTGCACAGACCGGCAAGATAAGGCGCGAGATGGCGATACACCCGGGTCATCTTAGCAAAATGCGTCAGCACCTCGGCGTCCTGATCTATCTGCAGGTTCTCGCCAGGTCGATTGCCTTCGTGCGTGCGCATCACGGCGGTGAAGGCAGCCATCTCGGCCCATCGCTGCAGCAGCTCGGGCGGGCGCACGTTGCCGAATAGGCTGGTGTAACCGCCGATGTCGCTGTGATGGTAGGCGTTGCCCAACATGCCGGAGGACAGCGCCGCGCAAATCACAGTCTGCAGTCCGTCGTGACGGCTGAAGTCCACCGACTGGTCCCCTGCCCACAACAACGGGCAATAGCGCTGCGAGCCGCTGAAACCTGAACGCATGAAAAATATGGCCTCGCCGGTCTTGCCACGGCGCGCCACGGCGTCGGCATTCACCTTGGCCCACAGCGTGGGCCAGGCATTGTGTGCAAGCATGCCGTCAAGACCGCTCGCGAGGCGCACATCGGTAGGCAAATATTCCCCGAAATCCGCCATCCACCCCGATAACCCTAGGTCGAGCATGTTGCGGCCGATCACTTGATCCTCGTACCACTCGACGGCCTGCGGATTCGTGAAGTCCACCATGCCGCCTTCGAACTCGCCGAAATCCACAACATAAGGCTCGTCGCGCTCGGGGTGCCGCACCAAGTAACCGGCTGCCGCCGCGATCGGATACAACGTGCCGTCCGTGCACAGGTACGGATTGATGTAGCCCATGAAGCGGATACCCCGCGCCTTGAGTTCACGAATCTTGACGTCAAGTTCAGGATAGCGCTTCGGATTCCATTTCCAATCCCAAAAAAGCCGCTTGCCAAACGAGGTCTCGCGCACCCCTACCCAATCCTCGCACCACAGGCCGGACACCGCCACTCCGGCTGAGATGTAATTCTCGAGCCTCTCGAAGGTGCGAACTCCCTCCTTGAGTCCAATGACCGCTCCCTGCATCAACCACGCCGGCAGCGGCGGTTGGCGGCCGAACCTCGAGGACAGGATGCCGACCAAATCGACAAAATGCGCGGCTTCCCAAATCTCGATCTGCGCCGGTATCTCCCACACTTCGATTTCATGGAATTCATCTTGGCGGAAATCGAAAACCGAGTAGGCCGTGGTGTCCACATGCAGCGCGTAGCGGCGCGAGGAGACAAAGGTTGGCTGCGGGTAATAGGTATTGTGGTAGTCGCCGCCGCCGCCGTTGCGTTGATCGGCTTGGAAGGTCACGAGCGTGTTCTTATCGCGGCCGACTCCGGGTTCGGCGACCCACAGCGGAAAGCGGCGCCCCCGCAAATCGAAGTACGAGAATTGCTCCCCGCCCCCCCAGACTCTCTCATCCTGCGCCGCACTGATGCGCAGCCACAGCCGGTTCATGCAAGGATCCAGCGAAGTTAAATGCATTGTCAGGCGATCGCCAGACAGCGCAATCTCGATCTGCAGCACGGGCGCGCCGCCCTCAAAGGCACCCAGTTCAATGCGCCACGCCTCGCCGCTTCTGGAAATGACGGCATGCGTGAGCGGAATTCTCGCATCCACATAGTCGGTGATGTGGAAACGACCGTGGTTGGTTCGTACCTCGGGATTTCCTACGCCCGCAAAAAAACAAGGCCGGGCCACTTCGTGTTTGAGAAGTGCTTTACCGCCAACAGAAATCTCAAAGCCGCCGCGATGCTCGATCAGTTGCATGGCCTGAAAATGCCTGCTTGTCTAAAACGACTTGTGGACGTCGATGCCGGCGTAGCGGCTGTCATCGCGCGGCACCCAGCGCACGACGCCGGCAAGATCACCATGCGCTATATACGAAGAGTAAGACTGGTTCGCAATGTTCTTGACCAAAATGCTGACACGCCAGCCATCATTGGTGTCCGCCACACCCAAGCCCGCATCCCAAATTCCGTAGGCCGCTTGAACGGTATCGGGCGTCTGGGTTAGTTGGTACTGAACTTTGCTCTGCCAGCGGTAGTTGCTGTTCACAAAAGCCTTCCAAGAGTTGCTGAGCGGCATGTCGTAGTTGCCGTTGACGTTAAACTTCCAGGTGGGCGCGAACGGCAGTGGCTGGCCATTGATGTTGCAACTGGTCGCGGCCTGCGGCGGACAGGCAAAGTCGTCGACTTTCGCGTCGGTCCAGGCGCCCGCGCCGGTAAGGGTGAGATTTTCGATAGGCTTGTAGGCCAGGTCTGCCTCGACTCCGCGTGTTGACACTGAGCCAGCATTGATCAACCGGGTCACCAATGCGCCATTCAAGACATCCGTGAAGTTGGCCTGGTAGTTTTGGAAATTCATATAGTAGAGAGCGACGTTGGCCTGCAATCGACCGCCCAGCGTCCTCGACTTGAAACCCCATTCGTAGGCGTTGGATGATTCCGGCTTCAATGCGACGGCTGCAGATGCGGCCATATTGAAGAACACGTTATAGGCCGGCCCGCCATAGCCATGCGAGTACGTGACATAAGTGTTCATGTCTTTGTTGATGTCGTATTGCAGACCGGCGCGATCTGCGTATCCCCAATCGGAAGTGGAGCCGGTACTCGCGAATGGCGTCGCAATGGCCGGCAGCGCCACCGGCGAGGTCGTCACACGCTGGAAGTGATAATCGAGCACGTCGCGAATCAAACGCGCGCCGATGATGGCGCGGAAAGAATCCGTGAAATTGATGTTGGCCTCGCCGAAACCGGAGAAATTGTTCGCATCAGTGCCAAAGAAGGAAGTACCGCTATTCGAAACTACGTTGCTCGCTGCAAGTTGCGAAATGTCGCGCACATAATATTCGGTGTCCACGGCCTTCAGAAAATATAAGCCGGCCTGGTAGTCGATGAAGTGCCCTTTGGGCGAGGCAATTCGCATCTCCTGGGATACTTGATAGAACGACAAAAAGCCGTGATCCTCTATCTGAGGAAATGCGGGCGTCAACGTCGAGATTTGGTCGTAATCCTGATACTGAGCATTTTCCCAACGCCGGTAAGCTGTGATCGAGGTCAGGGTATAGCCCGCGAGGTTGTAATCAGCCGTGAGACTCGCGCCGCCGTTCTTGTCGTTGACCTGGCTGTTGACGTTGTCGCTGATATTGGTGTTGTGATTGGACGGCACCACACCTTCGCCGGCCACCACTGCGGCGAATGCCGGATTCGGCGTCGAAATACCCGTGGGAAAAACCGACTGGCTGGTGGAGGCAAGCACGCCGGTCGGCACCGTGTCTCGCTCCTGCATGTAGTCGCCGTTGAAGACC
>Ga0193726_1003347_pt1 | contig 10253 bp, 12 predicted proteins | sample H2c1metaG_FD_144928 | JGI IMG/M metagenome (GOLD analysis project Ga0193726, IMG submission 144928) | Soil microbial communities from a riparian zone of the East river system, Colorado, United States - H2c1 | ecosystem: Environmental > Terrestrial > Soil > Riparian zone | place: USA: East River... | reverse complement strand
CGGATCAGCATGGATGGGCGGGGCCGTTATCTGGACAACATTTTCATCGAGCGGTTGTGGCGGAGCCTGAAATATGAGGAGGTTTTCCTGAAGGCGTATGGCGCGGTGATCGAGGCGCGCCGGAGCATTGGCAAATGGCTTGAGTTCTACAACGACGAGCGGCCGCACCAGGCATTGGACTATCGTACACCGCGCGAGTTTTTCGAGGGCGAAGCCTGTGAGCATGTGGATAACGCTTCCGCTTCGCTACGCTGCGCTCACGCGTTGCCCACATGCTCACAGGCACATCAACAGGAGAAGGAAGTAATAATGTATTGACAAGTATACGGCGGGGTCTATACTGACCCTCAGACATCCCCTCGGATCGGGAGGGGCGTTGGAACACGGTGGGACTCTCTCTTAAGTCGCCCCGATTCCTGTCCAACCGATGGGGTCCACCTCACTAGATGACCTGCTGGTCAGCATCGTCACGCCAGATTAGCGGGTCGGCTGTCGAAATGGCGGAACAGGAACAGCCCCCCAAGGCACAAGGTCGTCGCGATTTGCGGTCCAGCGGCCTTGGACCGCATCAGCAACGCAATCGGTGATGAGGATTCCACATCTGATCCCATGAATTTCCGCATCAGGTCTGTTCATCGGGCTTTCGCGCGCGCCCGTGTTGTCTCGTCTTGATGCTCGCGCACATCCGGCAGGATCATAATTCACCGGCGGTTGCAGTGCCGATCGAAGTGGAGATTTCGAGCCCGAATTCTAGTCTGGCTGACGTGCATCAAAGCTTTGAAAACATTGATATTTACCTGCGAAGGGCCGGTTAATGTGGAAAGAGACGGAGACCGGAAAAGTCAGATTTTGGCGGCTCTGGTCAGTCTCCGAGGTTAATTCGAAGCCCGCAAACCCGTTTGAAACCAAGGGAAATTTAGCCGCCGGATTGGCCACCGTCGGGGTTCGCGAGGGAGAACTGGCGGAGAGAATGGTATTCGAAGCCAGGGTACGTTCGGTATTCCCCCTGAATATAAAGAGTACTGGTTCTTCGGCATATTATTGCGCCCGACTCCAACGCCTATTCCTTCGAAATTGGCACCAGCATGAATCGTAAGCCAGGGGCGCTCACGGCCATCGGAACCATGTTCGGTAAAGGGGGTTGCGCGTCCCCGCAACCAAATTTTTCTTAGTGATTTTCAGAGGTCTTCCGAGTGCATCGCGAACGGATGCAGTCTAATCCTCGGACCGTCTGGTTTTTAGCCAGATGGCTAGAGGTTCAGATGAAACCAGCGCATCGGAAATCTCCAATTGGTACACAGGTTTATGCTTCACCTTGTCGTCCATTCTCCTCAAAGATTTCCTAGCACAGACCTAGGGTAATTTGCTGCGGCATCGAAAACCTGACGCGCCAATGTTCAAACCCCATACCCCGGCCGAAATCGACCTCGCCATGTCGTGATCGCCGTGAAAGCCGGATCCCGAAATCGGTTATTCGTGAACTGGAGCAACTGGCACTTTAGCGTCCAACTACGTCATGCGTCGGGTCCACGGTGACGCGGACAACGGGCATGGTCCTCGGGATAGTTGAACGCCACGGTAAAACCGCCCGCATGCATCCAGACGACGACATCACTTGCCGCGGAACGGGCCTCCGGTGTGGATAATTCGTCCCATACGCCTGGACCTCGGCGATCGTTCCGGTGGCCGTGTCACCCACGGGCTCCCACACCACTGAATGGGACACTACCCAGGGGTAATGTGGGGCAGAGTGGCATAAAGAGCGGAGCATCGCAGGCGCCATTGCCCCAGCGATAGTCATCGAGCGATCTCGCATGACTGCCACCCTTGAAGTGTCGCCATGGGGTCACGCATCGAAGCGGTCGGCCAGCTTGGCTCTGCTATCGAATTTCGGCCCAGGAGTGCTGGCCAATTTTGGCCCACCTCCGGTCCCGCAACCTACGGTGCCCCTGATGGATTGGACTGGAAAGCCAAAGTGGGTTTGTTCGAGCAGCTCCGCCGGGAGCATGAGTTCGGTATTGGAACGATAGCCGGCGTCGCCGCCAGATTCGGGGTGCATCGCCGGGTTGTCCGCCAGGCACTGGCCGGCGCGTTGCCGCCTCGGCACCACTATCCGGAACGGGCCAAACCGAAGCTGGCGGCGGTCGAGGCGTTCATCGATCAGGTGCTGGACGAGGATCGTCGTGCCCCGCGCAAGCAGCGTCACACGGCGCGGCGTATTCATCGCCGCATTCTTCGCGAATTTCCCGATGTGGCGGTCGCGGAATCAACGGTGCGCAATCACGTCCGCGCGCGCAAACGGCGGATGGGGTTGGAAAAGCGCGAGACCTTCGTGCCGCAAAGCTACAGCTTGGGACAGGAAGCCCAGGTCGACTGGTATGAAGCCTGGGTCGATTTCAGCGACGAACGGACCAAGGTGCAGGTATTCGCCATGCGCTCGATGGCCAGCGGGGCGGCGTTCCACCGCGCCTACCCGCACGCCGCTCAACAAGCGTTTCTGGAAGCGCACGAACACGCCTTCGATTACTTCGGCGGCGTCTTCCATCTGTTGCGTTATGACAACCTCGCCAGCGCGGTACGCAAGATCCTACGTGGTCACAGGCGGGAGAAGACGACGCGGTTCATGGCGTTCCGCTCGCATTGGCGGTTCACGGCGGAGTTCTGCACGCCGGGTGAAGGCCACGAGAAGGGCCGCGTTGAAGGCGAAGGCGGGTACTTCCGGCGCAATCATCTGGTGCCGGTGCCCGAAGTGGCCGATCTTGATGCGCTGAACGCGCTGCTGCTGAACGGCTGCCGGGAAGACGAGGCGCGGATGCTCGACGGACGCTCGCGGCCGATCGGCGCGGCGATGGCGGAAGAACGCGGCCATCTGCTGCCTTGCGCGATCGAGGGCTTCGACCTGGCCGAAGTAGTCTTCCTGCTGGTGGACAAGCAAGGCTGCGTCACGGTGAAGACCGACTTCTATTCGGTGCCGATCCGAGCGGGCAGCCCGGTGCGTTCGCCGGATCGAAGCCGTTGGCGCAATGGCGCGAGGCCGGCCGCTGGCCCGCCTGTTATGACGAGCTGTGGGACCGGCTGCGGGCGCGGCATGGCAAGCAGGATGGCACGCGAGCGATGGTCGCCGTGCTGACCCTCGGCCGGGGGTTCGGCCATGACCAATTGCGCGCCGCGGTCGCGGCGGCCGTGTCGCTCGGCGCCGGTGATGTGGCGGCCGTCCGCTATCTGCTGACCGAGGCGGGGCTACGAAAGGCCGGGTCCGAACCGATCGATGTCGGTGCTCTGGCGCGTTACGACCGGCCGAAGCCCGGCATGGCGGATTACGACACGCTGCTCGTCTCCACGCCCTGCGCGGGTAGCGCATGATGAGCGAACTTCAGGACCAGATCATCCGCCAGCATTGCAAGTCACTGCGAATGCCGGCGATCGGCATGCAATTCTCGCGTTTGGCGGACGCGGCGGCGCGGGAGGGGCAATCGCATGCCGGCTACCTCGAGGCGCTGCTGGCCGCCGAAATGGAAGAACGGGAAAGCCGGGCTGTCACCCGGCTGCTGCACGAGGCGAGGCTGCCGCGAATGAAGACGCTGGAGGCGTTCGAGTTCGACCGCTCCAGCGTCTCGGCCAGTCAGGTGCGCACGCTGGCCGAGGGCGGTTATGTGACCAAGGCGGAGCCAATCCTGCTGGTCGGTGAGGCTGGCACGGGAAAAACCCATCTGGCGACAGGACTGTGCGTCGCGGCGTGTCAGCAGCGGAAGCGGGTGCGGTTCACCACGGCGACAGCCTTGATCAACGACCTGGCCGAGGCGGCGCACGCCAATCAACTCAGCCGCGCGCTGGGCCGGTGGGAACGGCTCGATCTGATCTGTATCGATGAGTTGGGGTACGTCCCACTGGCGGAAACCGCCTGCGAACTGATGTTTCAGGTGATCGCCGATCGCGCCGAGAAGGCCGCGGTGATCGTGACAACCAACCTGCCATTCTCCGAATGGTCGCAGGTGATCCCCAATCCGCGGCTGTGCAAGGCGCTGATCGATCTGCTGACCGACCAGGCGCACATCATAACCACCGGGACCGAATCCTATCGGTTCCGCCGGACCACCGCGCAACGAAAGTCAGTCAAATCATGATGGGAGGACAAAGCAAACGACGTCCTTGACCCACTGCTTCGGGCCTCGGCCCGGAGCAGTGGGTCAACACCGGAAGGTGGGCCAGAATTCATCAGCACAAGTGGGCCAAAGTTCATTGTCACAGCCATGGCGCCCCACTCCGCCATCGCCGCCGCGAGGCCTGAATGCCAGTCGAGCACCGTGCCACCGGTATCGAAGGCGATAACCTTTATGTCCTTCATACGCCCCTCAGCCGGTGAGCAACCGCGCGGCCGGCACCATGAAATTCGCGACGATTAGCCGCAACCGGTCGTCGTCTTGCGTCAGCAGCCGCTTACGCAACGCGTGGAGCGCTTTGCCGGTGGCGGTCTCGTTCCACAACCAGTCGCCAAGCTGCAGGCTCGACGGCCTGGCGGTTCCGGCGTCCGCCGCCTCCAGGCAATACGCCTTCAGATCGTCGACGGCGAAGCGCAGAACCAGCGGCGCCGAAAACCCATCGCGCGGGCTCGGCGGCGCCTTGCCGCTGAGCCAGTCGGCGACGTAGCGGGCGCAGTCGGCGATCGAGAGCCCAGCGAGGCCGACCGTACTGTGACCATATCGTGCCATCCAGCGGTGGTGCGCGTCCTGTAGCAGCGAAACCTCGGCTTGCAGCTCCGCAGCCAGCAACTCCGCGGCACCGCTGGCGACTGCCGCCGACACGAACGGTGGCTGCCACAGTGGGTCGGGCAGGGCGCGCGGATCGTCCTCAGGGAAATCGGTGGTGCGTACCGGTCCGCCGCCATCGACCAACATGCCCAGCGCGGCTACCAGAACGCGTTTCTGCAACTCCGCATCGCCGGGCGGCCCGAACGGTCGGCCCAGTTCGAACGGCACCCACAGGGCACGGGGCGGCCGGGTGTTTTCTGCCTGCGGCCGGATCAGCGCGATCGCGACCGTCGCGATGCCATCTTCTTCCAGGTAATGCCCCAGCGCGCTCACGGCGCGCGTGCAGAGCGGTCAGACCGGAGAAAGGACGACAGCGTCGACAGCGTCTGCTTTCAGCCGTCCGGCCAGTTCGCGCGCGTAAGGTTCCATCTGGATCGGGTCGGTCGCGCCCATGAACGAGTAATGCGTTGCGGCGACCGAACCGATCGTCCCTTCCAACGCGAGCTCGTTCAGTCGGTCGAGCGGGAAGACGACATTCCAGTCCTTCTGGAAGCCGGTGCGATCGAAATTGATCGAGATGTGGCTACACAACAAATCGCGGGCCGCGATTGTTGATGGGATCGCGCGATAATCGGGGTCGCGCCCTCGGAACGGCTGCTCGCCGCGAACCACGAGGCCCGCCGAGGAAACGATCGCCACCCGCCGTTGCGACAGGAGTGGGCCGGTCACCCAGGGCAGTGTTTCAAAATTCGGGCATTCTAGTTCCGCCAGGCGTTTGGCCTGGTCGGGCGGCAAGTCGATCAGTCTGGTCACCGAACCCTCCTCGCATCAGCGCACGGCGATGGGATCGCCTCGTCGGATCGGAGCTTATCATCGATTTTAGAGCGATCAATCTAAAATCCATGCCGCGGAACATGGCGGCCATTCCGGCGCGATCTTCGCACTGGGCGTAACCTGTCACCTGGAGCTACCTGTTGGTGCCCCAGAAGCGCCAACGCCGCGTTGGCCGCGCCTTCGAGGACCTCTCGACGCGGGTCCGTCCGTGCCAGGACGCAGATGCCGAGCAACACACTCAGCAGCAGCTTCCCCACGTCATCGGGGGTGCGCGTTCCGTCAATCGAACCCTCCTGCTGCCCAGAAGCAGCACTGCGCCGGAAGAACGCCTCGATGAACGTCATCTCCTCGCTGACGAGTTGGCGGACTTCGGGGTCATAGGGCGCGAGCTCCAGCGCGGCGTTGACCAGCATGCAGCCGCGGCGCTGCTCGTCGTCGACCGACCGCTCAATGATCTCGTCGAAGAATGTCCGGATCGCCAGAGCCGGCGGCAGCTTCTCCAGCCGGGCAACTCGGTCATGAACCGTCTGCTCAAGGTAATGGACGAAGGCCTGCCGATAAAGCGACCGCTTGTCGCCAAAGGCGTTGTAGAGGCTGGCGCCGGTGATCCCCATCTGCTCGGCGAGTTCCCGCACCGACGTCTGCTCGAAGCCCCGTGCCCAGAAGCAGTTCATCGCTGCTTCCAGCACCGCCGTCTCGTCGAGCTCTCTCGGTCGCGCCATCGGCCTCCTCGCGCCAGGCTGCCACCCTTATGACAGATCGACAAGATTTTAGAACATACGTGCCAGAACGGCAAAGCCGGTGCCGGCGCTCGAGTTCGCGCATGATCAACTGGCTATCGCAATAGACGTCCGCGCCGATCTGCAGCACCGGCGTTTTACGATAGCCTCCGGTCAGCGCCGTCAGGTCGGGTTTCGGCATAATCATGGGGATCTCCACCGATTCCCACGCCAGGCCCTTGAGACCAAGACCAATCCGAACTTTCTCCGAATAGGGAGAGACCTCGTAGTGATGCAAGATGATATCGGTCATCGAGACGGTCTCCTTTTGAAATGGTGCGCCCTTTGTTCACGCTGCTGACGACCGGCCCGCCATGAAGGTCGCATTATCGGAGGCAATGAAGACAATGCCTTTGGCGCTCTCACAGGCTGTCTCCATGCCGCCGATCTATCAGGCGCCTGCCGATGGGATTTCTTCTCTCGCTCGCCGCGCTTCGTAAGTCTTCAAATGGAGATACGCGATCCGCAATAGCGACGGTGAGTTGACAGCCAACTCAGACCGGCGATCCAGTAAGTCGCCGAGGACATGATCGGCCTCAGTCCTCGCGCCCCGCTCAAGATCGCGCAGCATTGACGCCATAATCGTCGAATTGGCTTGTGTTAACAGCGTGCGGATGCGCTGCGAGACCTCGGGTCTGATCACCTGATCTTGCGATGCGGCAATCTGGCGACATTCCTCCAACAAGGCTTCCGTCAAACCCGCTGCTCCCGCCGCAACGATGTCACCGACGGCACCGCGCATCAGGCAGGTCATGCCGGCGAAGGTCGCCAGCAGGACCCATTTTTCCCACATCTCAAGAAGAACCGCGTTGCTCACCTGCACGGCAAAACCCGCGTCCCGCATCGTCGTCGCGATGGCCTCTGTACGTTCCGAAGAGGCATCGTTCAGCTCGCCGAACGTAAGCGTTGCCGTGGGTCCGAGGAGCACAGCATGACCGCGCTCATCAAGGGTCGCGGAAATAATGCACTGACCACCCAGCAGCCGCGAAGCACCAAACCGTTCAGACAACATGTCGAGGTGACGTAAACCATTGAGAAGCGGCAGGATCGCTGTCTCCGGCCCAACCGCCGGAGCAAATCCGTCCATGGCGCTCTCGAGATCATAGGCTTTGCAGCATACCAGCACTAAATCATAGGGCGCCTCGATCTGTTCGCTGACGATGGCGCGAGCGTTAAGTTCCTCGGTGCCCCCAGCCGCGGCGCGAACGGCAAAGCCATTCTTTCTGATTTGTTCGGCGCGCCGGGGACGAACCAAGAAGGTTACGTCACGTCCCGCCCGCGACAATCGGCCACCAAAATAGCCGCCGATAGCGCCCGCGCCAACGACAAGTACTCGCATCTCACTTCTCCATTACATGTTTGTTGCGACCGGTTAATGGCGTGGCCATTCGGTCTTATCCGGTTGTCCAATGGTCATTTTGAAGCCGCGTCGGAAAGCAAGATAAAGAATGGAAAAAATCATCCTCTATGCTTTGGCCTTCTTGTGATTTTCCCAAAATCTCCGCGGCATGATCTTCGATCTCTTCCATTTCCGCATGTTTCCATGCTTTCTCAACGTAGGCGTCATCAGGTCGATGAGTGATCGCTATTTTCATTCCCCTCCATCAACGGATCGCATTATCTATCTGACGAGTGGGGCCAAAATTGTCTGGCCAATTCCGGACCCGACCAATTAGCTATCTATCGATAGATCACATGATGAATGTAGGCCCGCGGGTTGGAGGAGTCAATGTCTATCTATCGATAGAGCCATGCTCCAGGCGCGGAGCCGGCGGGCGCGTTAGCGGGCGGCCTGGCGAGCCCTCCGCGACCGCTTGGCCAGTTCAATCACGTCGACTGGCTCGCGAACCCGCGGAGCGCGAAGAATAATTACGGCGCTCGCCAGTTGCAGGCCGATGCAAAGGCAAAGAGAAGCGGCATAGCTCCCGCTCAGATCGTGGACGAGACCGAACAGGCCTGGTCCCGCGGCCATGATGAGAGTGCTTACTGTTGCATTGAGACCGACGAGGAGACCGAATGAACGAGGCGCGAACTCATGCTGGATAAACCAGCGGTGGCAGCGACACGATGTTCCCGACCGACAACCCTACGATGATACAACCAATGTACAGAGCCGCTGCATTATTGGGCATCGCCAACATCACGGCGAGGCCTGCCGCCTGCCAAACAAAAGTGACAGATGAGGCGTGTCGCTGGTTCACCCTGTCTATGATCGGAGCCCACGCCAAACGTCCCGCGAAGGCGGCGATGGTGGTAAGAGCAATCGCGATGCCGGCGCCGTCGATGCCAAGATGTGGCAGCAGAAACGCCACCTGGTTAATGATGAAACCGACTTGCGCTGTTAGCGCGAGCGAAAACGGCAAGACAATCGACCAAAAATGCGGGCTACGCAGCGCCTCGGCCTCGTTGTCAAAAGCCGGTCGTTCATCCTCTTGCGTTCCTGCCTGATTTGCTGGCCCGGCCGAAGTCGCGATGGAGGGCGGTTGGCGTCTCACCCCCAGAAAAATCATCGGCACGAGGAGGACTCCATTTGCCAGGCCGAGGTAACCAACGATGAGCGCCAATAACGGGGCGATTGTGAAGCCGCCAGTGGACGCGCCGTTCAGTGCCAGCGTCAACGCGAATCCCCGCCGCCGGTCAAACCAGTATGAGAGCGTCGTCGCGATTGCCGTGACGGTCGTGAAGGCCGAGCCGAGGGCCATAAGCAGGCTCCAGGCGTAAAGTTGCCACGGAGCTTGTGACCGAGTGAAGCCCACGGTCGCAACGCCGAGGATCACGACACCGGAAATCAACATGAGCTGCGGGCCCACAACCTTAATGACGCGGTGCACGTGCATGAGCAGTACCGCGCCGGCCAGATAGTATAGGGTTGTCGCTCCGGTTATCAGCGACAGTGACCAGCCTCGCGTGTCGTGTAAGACCGCGACATACACGGAGTTGCCGTGAAAGCCGAAGCCCCATGCGAAGGTGGCGGTGAAAAAGCAGGCAAGCACAACGGGCCATCCGCGACGGAATTCTTCGATTGGCGCATCAGTGCGTGATGCGGCGGCGGTACCACTCATTTGGCCTCCGTGGGATCTGCCCCGATCAAGACTCGCCTCAATTTCCGCACGTGGCGTTGAAACCTGAAAAAATCCCACCCGATAAGCGGGCGACAGGCAGGAACGATGGCGTGTGGGGCCAAAATTGTCTGGCCAATTCCGGACCTGACCAACGAGCCGAGAATTGAGCCAGGCGGCCGGGTCTCAATCGGCCTCGGCGGATCAGGGAGCCCAGTCTTTTGTTGTCGGAACTTCGCGGGAAGGGGCGTCCTTGAACACGGCGTCCGCCGGCCAGTATCGCCGCCCACCCAGCTTGCGCCAGGTGGACGGGCAGGAGCCTACAACATTGCGTACTGCGCGCGTTCGCGCTTCGCGAGCAGCGGCAGGGCCTGGCCCAGGATATAGGTCTTGAAATGCGATGTCTCCTGATGCGCGCTGAACGCCGCTTCGTCCCGAAACAATTCGTAGAACAGAAACTGCCCGGGGTTTTCTTTGCCGCGCGAGATCAGAAATAGCTGGGCGCCCGGCTCGCGTTGGGCCTCGGGCAGGAAGCGCGATAGGATATCGGCAACATTGTCCGCTTGCCCTTCCTTCGCTTCCCATTGGGCAACCACCAACAGCCGGCCGCCATCGACGGCGTCGCTCACGGTCCTTTGTTCCACTGCGTATCGACTCATGCTGATTCCTCCTCTGCTTGAGCAGGTTTACGAACTCAAGCTCACGCGGAACATAGCGCCGGTAATCGTGAAACGTTTCGGTCGTGACCGAAGCATGCCGGACTTACCCGGATACGTTGGCAAAATCGGTGTAGTTCTTTGCGACCCTGCTCCAGCAGTAGCAATTTGTTGCTT
>Ga0193726_1003346_pt1 | contig 10253 bp, 4 predicted proteins | sample H2c1metaG_FD_144928 | JGI IMG/M metagenome (GOLD analysis project Ga0193726, IMG submission 144928) | Soil microbial communities from a riparian zone of the East river system, Colorado, United States - H2c1 | ecosystem: Environmental > Terrestrial > Soil > Riparian zone | place: USA: East River... | reverse complement strand
CGGCGAAACGGCTGCTCGACAGAGGCATCGGCACGGACTTGCAGCGCGTGTCCATTCTGTATGGGCTTTGCTCAGCCAGCACCCTCACGTCACGATTGAAGCAAGCGCTCGATTTTGCCCACCAGATCATCGAAGTCGCCGAGCGCCTGGATGACCCGACCTACCGGGTCGTCGGATACCGACAGCTCGGGACGATTCAGTTTTATGCCGGACGGAACCGCGAAGCGCTGCAGAACCTGCTAAAGGGTTACTCGTACCGCGACCCACGCCGGCAACGGGCGCTCAGCTATCGGTTCGGCTGGGATCAGGGCGTTGCTATCCTTTCCTTTGAAGTATTGGTGCGGCTGTCGCTTGGCCTTCTCGACAGCGCCGCGCAAGTCGGCGAACAGGTCCGAATTGAACTGCTAAGCCACGGGCATGCCATGACGGTCGCTTCGGCGACGTTTTGCACCCGGACCTGGCCCGAGCTCGTACTGGAAGATCTGGTGGGGCTGGAGCGGGATAGCGGCGAACTCGCGGCCTATTGCGCCGAAAAAAGGGTGGAGCAGATTCGCCTGTTGGCCAGCCTCCACCAGGCCTACGCGCGCGCCGCGCGCGAGCCTGTCGAGAGAAACATCGCAACCTTTCGCGCCACGCTCGGCGCGTTACGCAGATCAGGTGGAAACGCCGGAAGCTCCATCACCATATGCAATCTTGCCGAAGCGTTGTTGGCGGCGGGAGATCTCGAAGGCGCCGAGGCGGCTCTACAAGACGCCTTCGCCTTCGTCGAGCAATCCGGGGAGCGTTACTGGCTCGCCGGTTTACACCGCCTGAGCGGACACGTTGCGCTCAAACGGCGACAGCCGGATCGGTTGCGCGCGGAAGCCTGCTTCAGAAAAGCAATTGAGATCGCCCGTGGCCAGGAAGCGCGTTTGCTCGAACTGCGCACGGCGATCGACCTCGCCCGGTTGTGGCATGACACCGGGTCGGACGATGATCCCTGCGCGCTGCTGGAGCCGATCCTGGCCGCGATCGAGGGAGGCGAGACGACGCATGACGTTCGCAATGCTCGCGCCTTGCTGGCCGAGCTGAGGGTGAATGATTTCAATCATCCACATGGCAAGACAGCTTTGGCGCATTCGCGAGCATCTGCCGGATCGACCAAAGATTCACGGCTGAATTAACGGCCGGTCGCAATTTGCGTTGCAAAAATGAACCTCTGGTTGCAAAATACCAGGACGCGCACACGGCCAGATCACCTTTTAAAGGGAGACCGGATCGACAGCGGACCGGCAATACGAAACGACAGCGTTTTATTTCTTCTCCGTGACGAATTTCTACCGAATTCGGAAAAATTCCTTTCTGTTTCAGGCTTGCGACGACGGCGGCCGCGTCATCCGGGGCAATTTCAATGCGGGCCATGACTTCGGCAACGCTCAGCTTCATGAAGGAGGAAAAGCGTTAATCGCCGGCCTGAAGACATTTAAATGTAATCAATCAAGTGCATCACGGCGCGAACTACACCGCGCGATAATTTTACAGGAGAGCCCGATGTCGCCAACCACTGCTGGAAAGACCCCCCTCGACGCCCTACGCTCGTTTGAAAGGACGACCGCTCAGGGCCTCGGCAGCTTGTGGGGTATGACGCTCGAACACCTGTCCGAAAAACATGCCAAGGCCGCGGCGGCCTGGACGCCAGATCCGAAAGGCGGCGTGGCGCGCACCCCTGACGGCGTCGTGGTCACCAGCAAGGAACTGGTGATGCAGGTTCTGCTCAACCCCGACGGCAACTACACCATCGAGGGCTATCAGGACCGCATGAATCAAAGCATCGGCCTGATTTATCTCGGCATGGATTGGGGGCCGGAATACGTCAAGCAATCCACCAAGTCCAACGAAGCCATCGGACGCGTCACCAGGAAAGAGGCATTCGACTTTGCCCTGAAGGAGACCCGCGCGGCGCTGGCGGCCTTGCAAGATCCCGGCGCCTTCAGCATCGTCGAGGTTTCGGACACCGTCTTTGCGGGCATCTGCAATCACTGGTTCGATATCCCCGATGGCGAATTTGTAAAGGCCGGCGGATTTCAGATGTCGAACCTCGTGGGGCCGGCGCGCTGCCCGGGCGATTACACCCCGCCTTCCGGCTACATCGTTCATCCCGACCCGGATCTGTTGCTGACCCACATCGGGCAGCGTACCGGCCAGATCCTCCGGGAAGCGGTCGGCAAGCTCGTGGCTTCAATGCGCAAATCGGGAAAATCTCCCGTCGGCTCCATCACCAAGGCTCTGTTCGAAGAATTTCCGAACCCTGAGGATAACGACCTGCTGGCGCGAACCATCGTCGGGGTGATGATGGGCGCGCTGCCGACCATCAACGGCAACCTGATCACCATCGTCAAGACCTGGCAGAAAACCGCGACGCTCTACGTCCTGCAAGCCAAACTGAAAAAGAGCGCGCAGAGCGACGAGTTCGCGCGCGCCCATGAGGTGATCGAGCAGCCGATGCAAGAGACGATGCAGATGACGCCGACGCCGGACTCGCTGTGGCGCCTGGCGGCTAAAGACCACACGCTCGGGACCAAAGACCCGGTGCAGGTCCGTGCCGGTGACAAGATCTATCTCAGCGTCGTGAAGGCGACCCAGGAAGACCTCCGTGCCGGCATCACCGATGTCTGCCCGCTGTTCGGCGGCAACCGAAGCGTGTCGCCTCATCCGACCCACGCCTGCCCGGGATTCGAAATGGGGTTCGGCATCTTGCTCGGCATCGTCTACGGGGTTGTGGAGTGGCATCCCTAGAACGGGCGACCGTTGAGGACGACGCGCCGATCGATCGGCGGCCAAATGTTGTCCGGAAGGTCCTTGCGCCTCGACTTTTACGCCAGGCGTGGTCGCCACTAGGGCGACCACCGCAAATGGCGAGATTGGATTTAGCTCCAGCCGCGATGTCTGCCGCGTGACCATCCATAGTGATGCCCGCGGCCTCTGCCCCAACCGTAATGATGGCCACGACCTCCGCGCCCCATATGCCCGTGACCATGACCGTGGCCGCCGCGCACCAGAACGGTATCGACGCCGGTTTGCGCAGCGACGGGAGCCAGCGGCGACATCGGCATCGCCGCGGCCGGCAGCGTGGGTGTTATCGCCAATGCGCAAAGAGCGGCGGCACCGATCAGCAGAAAACGATTCATTTGGCATTTCTCCCTTGGGCCGCGGTTGCGGGGCGCAGGGCAATGTCCCCGCTCCCTGAAAGTTCCGTCCAAAGCAACATTGACCGGGGTGGTCGCCGTCGTTCCGGCCGTTCTTCCTACAAACAGCGCGCTTGCGCTCTTTCCGGGCAGAGCTTGAAGGAGTTCGACAGCGAAAACAGCAGCCTGGCGCTGCGGCTTGAGTTGTCGGGTGCGCGATAGCCAAGCGGCACGGCCACACCGATGTCAGCCCGCAGGTCGCCGCCCAGAAAGAACCGCACGCCGCCGCCGGCCGACGTGAGCGACAGACCGTCGGCGTAGCTGTAGCCGTCGTTCCAGGCCGCCCCGGCGTCGACGAAGCCGTAGAGTTGATAGCCGGTCAGGTACTGAAAGCTCAGTTTCTGATCGAAACGCAGTTCGAGCGAACCGGCGACGCCGTTGTCGCCGCTGATCTCGGCGCTGCCATAGCCGCGTCCGAAGGCCGCGCCGCCCAGGTAGAACTGCTGCGACGTGAACAGCGGGCCGGACGCGATCTGGCCAGCCCCTGACATTTTCACCGACCAGGCGTCGGACAGCGCCTGGTAGCGTGTAAACCAGAAATCGATCACCGAGAAATTGCCTGACGCGCCGTCGCGCGACAGAAAGTCATCACCCTTGTGCGAGGCACCCAGGATATCGAGACCCTGACGCCACATCAGCGTGAAGTAATTGTTGCCGCCAAAATTATCCTGCAGCCGGTAATCGGAGGTCAGGCTCACGGTGCGGATGTGATCGTTGTAGAACGGGCCCAACACATCGCTCTCGGAGACGTTGCTGAAGCCAGCCGCCGCGGTGAGCGTCAGCGTCGAGGCCTGCGATTGCAGCGGAACGACGCTGCCGTGGACCTCGTAAGACTCGGTCCTGGTGTTGTCGTTATACAGCCGCCTGAAGTCGCCCGGCCGAACCTCGCTGTACAGCGCGGACGCGCCGATCCGCATTCCGTCGGTGCCGACCGGGACATCGTAGGACAGCCGGCCAAACGCAAGCTCTCGCGGATCGCCGGGTGCGGTCGACAGATTAAGTGCCAACGTGTCGCCGGGCAGCAGATAGGAATTGAATGCGCCAGTTGCATAGGCTTGCCAGGGGCCGACCGTTGATGAACCTAGATTGTCGACTCCGAACGAGGTGTAGACGCGCCAGGTTTTCAAGTAGACGACGAGGCGGAAGCGACCTGTCGCGACGCCGATCTCCTCGAGCCCGGTGTCGGCGATGCGCACTCCCGGCCGGCCGTTGATCAGCAGCAGCTGCCGTTCCAGCGTCGCCAGTCGCGAGGGCTGCTCAGCCACGACCGGGTCGAGAACAGGCCGCACACCGAAACGCTCCACGTCTTCGCCTTTCAGCGCGACTTCCGTAATGCTGCCTTCGATCACCTGAAGACGGAGGTGGCCGTCCCTGATGTCCTGCGGTGGAACGATGGCGCGGCTCAGGTGAAAGCCGGCCGCGCGATAGAGGTCGCTGATGGCTCCGGCGATGGCGACAAGATCGGCCTGGGAGACTTTTTTCCCGAGATAGGGTTGATAGGCCGTTATGAGCTGATCGGCTGGTATCGTCAGGGCGCCGGTCACCGAGACCTGGCGCAGCTTCACCAGCGGTTTCGAATCCGCCAGCGCCTCCGGCCGCGATAGCCGCGGCATCTGCAGCGCGGATCGAGTTGCCGGCGTCTGCCCGGATTGCGATGCGTCGAAACGTTTTTCTGTCTGTCGCGGATCAAAGCCGGGCTGGCTGGCCTGCTGTGCGTTTGCCGGTACGGACAACACGATCGCCGAAATGATCAGCACCAGGCTCGCGAAAGCGAACCTCGCGGTAGCGCGGTGCCGCCCTGCTCCCGCCCGGGATACCGATCGTCCGTAGTTCCACGGATGACATAGAGTGAACGACGGAAAAACCATTAGCCTCATGATTTTTCTTAGTTTTTTATGGTCAACGAACCGTTAACAGCCACGTAAATTTGGCCGGCCTTCCACTCATTCAATCTTGAAACATTTCCAGTAAGTCTGCGGGTCAATTGCAGGCTGATGGAGGGTTGAATGACGCGATCTGGTGGGTTTGGGCGCATCCTGGCGATGGCGCTCGCTCTCGGCGCGGCTTCCATTGCGCACGCCGGCGACGGGGAAGCCTGGTCAGTCAGCAAATCATCCGGCGAAGTATGGATGACCACGACCGGCGCCCGGCAGGTCTCGCTCGGCCGGGAGGAGATCTTGAAACCGGGCGACACCATCCGCACCGGCCGTAACGGGCGCGTGCTTCTGGTGCGCGGCGAGGAAACAATTCTGGTCGCGCCGAACTCGGTGATCGGACTGCCCACAGAGAAGAAGGACGGGCTGTCGACGACGATCGTGCAGCAGGCCGGCTCGATCCTGCTCGATGTGGAAAAGCGCAACGTCAAGCATTTCGAGGTCGAGACCCCCTACCTCGCCGCAGTCGTCAAGGGCACGCAGTTTCGCGTCTCCGTAAATGCCGGCAGCGCGCGGATCGACGTGATCAGAGGACAGGTTGAGGTCGCGGACTTCAGGTCGGGCCAAATCGCGCAACTGCTGCCCGGACAGGTCGCGACCGCTTTCGCGCAGGGCAAAGCTGGTCTTTCATTGAGCGGATCGGGCGCGTTCAGTCCGATCGAACAGGGCCGGCCGCGCGCATCGACCATCGAGCGGATCATGGTTCCAAAGACCGGACTTTCCGCACCGCGCCACGCGGCGAACGGGCAGTTCAACCGCGCGCTCGGGCACGGCAATCACGCCGCGGCCCGCATCAATTCGAGTTCGCACGCATCGCTGCAGCCGCAGAAGAATGCCGGCGGTCCTGGGCATAGTGCGACGCGAATATCGGCCTCGCTCGGCGAAGTCAGGCTGAATTTCCACAAGGTCACCCACGGTCTCGCCCACGGCGCGATCTCGACGCCCCGTTCGGCGAGAAGTGCGGCCAACAAGGACACGGTTTGGGCTTCTCGCGAAGCCGCCGCAGCCACGGGCGTCAGTCAGGGCAATTCAAACGACAGTAACAGCGCCATCAGCGCGGCCGGCATCAGCGCAGCCGCGACATCGGGCGTTACGGGATCCATAGCTGCCGTCACCGGGGCTGGGAACGGCAACGGAAATGGTAACGGCAATGGCAACGGCAACGGCGCGAACGGCAACGGAAACAACGGCAATGGCCACGCCTACGGCCATAACAAATAGGCCGAGAGATTTTTAAACCGCTGGGCCGGGCACGCGGGCGGTTACGAGATGTAAGGTGGGGGACAACGTGAAACACTACCGGCCGCATATCTTTGTCGTGGTTGCACTGGCAATCGTGCTGTCATCCGGCTGGCACGGCACGCTCCGCAATGCACTGACCGATTTGCGGTTCGGCTGGGTATCGCGTCAGGCCACTGGCGATGTTGTCGTGATTGCGATCGACGCCCCATCGATCGAGAAAATCGGTGTCTGGCCATGGCCACGCCGCCTCCACGCCGACTTGCTGCGGCGGCTGGAAATCGCTGATGTCCGGGACATCGTATTCGACGTCGATTTCAGCGCGCCGTCCGATGCGGCGTCAGACCAGGCATTCGTTGACGCGCTGCGGAGCGCGGGTGGATCGGTGGCTTTGCCGTCCTTCAAGCAGCCGGGAGCAGCCGGCGGCAATGGAGCGGCGGTCTATATCAATCGTCCGCTGAAGCAATTCGGCGACCACTCATGGACCGCGGTCGTGAATGTCGCGGTTGAACGGGATGGCCTTGTCCGCCGCTACCCGTTTGGCGAGAACCTCGACGGGCAGTTTCTGCCGTCGATGGGCGCTGTATTGGCGGGGCAGTATCATGCGAAGCGCGAGCCGTTCCTGATCGATTTCAGTATCCGTACCGCGTCGATTCCGAGAGTGTCCTACATCGACGTGCTGCGCGGCGATGAGGCAACGCTGGCCAAGCTGCGGAACAAGAAGGTCATCATCGGCAGCACCGCGCTCGAACTCGGCGACCGCTTCAACACCCCGAACGGCGGGGTTGTTTCCGGGCCGCTGCTGCAGGCTCTCGCCGCCGAGTCGATATTTCAGGACCGCACCCTGCGCCAGACCTCGGACATCGTCACGCTGGCCGGGCTATGCATGATCTCGCTGATCATGATGTTCGCGTGGCGCCGCCTCTCCGCCAGCATGAGGGTTGTCCTGCTTGTCGGAATGGCTGCAGCTGTTGAGACAATCGCCATCCTGCTGCAGGGAAAGCTGCCCCTTATTCTCGATACCTCGCTGTTCCATACCGCCATCGCGGTCTACATGGCCGCCATTGCGCTCGATGAAATCGACTTGCGGGATTGGCTCGGCCGGATTGCGGAGAACCGCTTTCAACGCATCGCGATGTCGCTGGGCGACGGCCTGGTATGTACCGACAAAAATCACCTGATCACGGTGTGGAATCCCGGGGCGGCGGCGATTTTCGGTTATGACCCTGCCGAAATGATTGGACGTCCGTTCGATCAAATTTGCGCCACGGGCGCCGAAGCTGCGACAGGCTCGATTTCGAGGTGCGAGGAGGCGCGCGCCCGATCGCGGCTGCCCGGCGGGCTGGTCATGGAATTCGACGGCCGCCGCAAGAACGGCGAGGTGTTTCCGGTCGAGGCATGTTTTTCCGGCTGGCAAGGCACCGATGGCTTTCAGTATGGCGCCATCCTGCGCGACATATCGGTGCGAAAGCGCGAAGGCGAACGTATCAGATATCTGGCGGAATACGATTCGCTGACCGGGCTCGCCAACCGCGACACCCTTCACGCGGAGCTGGCGGCGATGATTTCCAGCGCGGAAATGGCGGCGGGCGAGGTAGCGCTGCTGGTCATCGGCCTCGACAGCTTCCAGCACATCAACGACATGCTGGGCCATGCCTGCGGCGACCTCGTGCTGCGCGCTGTGTCCGGGCGATTGAACGCCGAGACCGGGGGCGCGGGAGTGGTCGCGCGCCTGAGCGGCGATGAATTTGCCATCGCAATCCCGTACGCCGATATGACCGAAACCGTCGAGCAATTCTGCGAACGCATCGGCCTTGCATTCAGCGCGCCGCTGTTGGCCGGGGCGCGTCAGCACCGCGTCACGGTCAGTATCGGCGCGGCCACATATCCATTGGGTGGCAACACGGCCGACGAACTGTTGAGCAATAGCCATCTCGCTCTCAGTCGCGCCAAGGCGGCAAGGCGCGGCGGTCATGTCCTGTTCGAGAAAACGATCAGGGAGGAACTGGAAGCACGACTGACCCTCGAGGCCGAATTGGCGCTCGCCGTCGAGCGAAATGAATTCGAATTGTTCTATCAGCCGCAAGTCCGTCTGGCGGATGGCGGCCTGCTCGGCGCGGAAGCCCTCATTCGCTGGCACCATCCCCTCCGCGGCATGGTATCGCCCGCGGAGTTCATGCCGGTCGTCAACACTTCCGCCATTTCGGAGCCGATCGGGGGCTGGGTTCTCGAAACCGCGTGCCGACAGGCGCGGATCTGGGAACGGGCCGGACATAACGTCCGCGTCGGCATCAACCTTTCACCTTCGCAACTTCAGTCGGGTGACCTCGCGACCTCGGTCGCAGAGATGCTCGAGATCACCGGCCTGTCGCCCTCGCTGCTCGAACTGGAGGTGACCGAGGACATTCTGCTCGTGAACGAGGACAAGGCACTCGACACGTTCCGCAGAATTCAGGATCTCGGCGTTCGCGTGGTCTTCGACGACTTCGGCACCGGCTATGGCAGCCTCAGCTATCTCAAGAAATTCCCGCTCAACGGGCTCAAGATCGACAGGTCGTTCGTGCTCGAACTGCGCGCCGATTCCGGCGATGCGGCGATTGTCGGTTCGACCATCGGTCTCAGCAAGCAACTGGGCTTGTCGGTGATCGCAGAAGGCATCGAGGATCGTGCGACCGCCGATTTGCTGATGAGCATGGGATGCGAACAGGGACAGGGCTATTTCTTCGGCCGGCCGATGCCGGCTCAGGCATTCGAAAGCAAATTCCTGATGATGCAGGACGCCCCGGCCAAAGTGCTTGAACGCGGCGAGGCGGCTTAGCCGCGATTTGCTTCGCCTTGCGGCGTTCAAGGCGGTCGAATGCTAAACGATCGGTTAACACGACCGCTCGAATTCAATCCCCGCACCAACGGGATTTTCCAATCTTTCCGCTAGCATTCGCGGGTTCAAGGCGGTGGAAGGAGCGGCGACACGCGGCTCCGCGGGTCACCGCGACGGGGGAAACGGGGACGTGGCCGAGATTACGAATTCAGCGGTGGTTGGTCGGGCATCGGTGAAAGATCTCATCGTGAAGCGCCCGCAAGGTGCGGCTTCGCCTGATCTCGACGCGCTCGCGCCGCTGACGGCTATCGCCGCGGGCCAATGGCGCGTGCTGGCCGAACGCGCGGTCGAGCCAAACGGCTACTATTTGCCTGACTGGGAGTTGGCGGTGAACGCCTCCGCACGCGGCCGCACCGGCGTGTCCGCGCTCGGCGCGTGGAGCGATGCCTCGTTGGCGCTGGACGGCACGACCAGCCTGATCGGCCTGGTGCCGGTGATTTCGCTGTGGCGCGCCTACAGAATCCCCCTGCCCGCCTTCGTGAGCGCCGACCCCTACGGCACGCTTTGCACGCCGCTGCTCGATCGCGGCGCGGCTGACGATGCCGTAACCCGATTGATGCAGCAGGCGCGGAAAGCAGGCGCCCATGCGCTGATCCTGCGCGATGTGTCGCTGGATGGCGCAGCCATGAAAAGCTTCACGGACGTACTGCAGCTAGCCGGCATGCGCCCGCGGGTGCTGCAATCCCATGTCCGAGCCTGCCTCGACGCAACGCGCGATGCCGATGAATTGCTGCGTGACGCCTTGGGCGCGAAGAAACTGAAGGAATTGCGTCGCCAGCGCAACCGGCTTGCCGAGCATGGCGACATCCATTTCGACGTGGCGCGCACGGCTGAAGACGTCGGACCGGCGGTCGAGATATTCCTCAACCTCGAAGCCAGCGGCTGGAAGGCGAAGCGCGGCACGGCGCTGATGCAGGACGACGGCGATGCCGGCTTTGTCCGCCGTGCTGCTATCGCACTTGCTGAAACCGGCCAATG
>Ga0193726_1003345_pt1 | contig 10260 bp, 10 predicted proteins | sample H2c1metaG_FD_144928 | JGI IMG/M metagenome (GOLD analysis project Ga0193726, IMG submission 144928) | Soil microbial communities from a riparian zone of the East river system, Colorado, United States - H2c1 | ecosystem: Environmental > Terrestrial > Soil > Riparian zone | place: USA: East River... | reverse complement strand
TCGCGAACGGCGTCGAGCGTCGGATGCTGGTAACGCATCGCCGTCCGCACATCCGAATGGCCCATAACATTCATCACCATCGCAAGGTTTCCAGTGGCTTCATACGCCACCGTACCAAAAGTACGACGAGCGCAATACAACACCAGAGAAACAGGTAGACCGGCCAGCCTGCGAACTCCGCAGTTCCAGCAAGGAGCCGACTGACCCACCGCCACCTATTTCAGCGACGCTGACGATGCCGTGGGAGTAGTTGAACTAACCACCACGGTCACAGCCGCGCCTGCGCTCTTGGCAGAAATGGCATCCCCGTAGTACTCCGCGGTGATTGAGTGAGTGCCCACGGCAAGGTTTTTCTTTGTGAAAGTAGCCACTCCGGTTTCATTGACGATCGCGATTCCAATCGCCTTGGTTCCATCGCTGAATCTTATCTTGCCAGTTGGCCACTGTTCTATATCGGAAGTAAGCGTTGCAGTGAAGATGACGTCCTGCCCATAGATCGAAGTATTCGTGTTGGCAGTCAAGGTTAGCGGAGCGGGCCATTTGATGATGTCCTGTCGGAGGGCGGCAGAACTCGACCGGTAAAAGTCGTTCGAGATGAAAGTTGCTTTGATGTGGTGCGTCCCGGCGGCAAGGGAAGTGGTGTACAACGTCGCTCCGAGATTGGAGTCGAGCGTCGCGATCACGGTGTCATAATCGTAGAAGACAATCCGCCCGGTATAGTTACCCAACCGACCGCGGCAAAAGGCATTCATATTCACACGCGCCGTGAGGCTCACCTGCTTAAAGAGCAACTCGGGCGATCCCGAAGACTCTAGCGTTGTCTCCGACCAGCAGCCACTGCCCTGATTTGCTTGCGGGTTTGCGCTGTCCGCCATAGGGGTGAGGTCGGGAGCCCGGTCGAAGGCCTGCAGCGTCGGAGAACCCATGCTAGTGTCTGGTGGCGCCTTTGTCTGCGCAGCCGATAAAAAATTCAGACACAGCGCAAACATCGCCAAAAGAAGGAACTGAATCCATCGGTTCATCGGATGACTCCTCATCTGCACACGGATGCAGCAAATTCGACGCCAGAAGCCGTGCTGCAAAGGGTAAGACACCTTGGCAGTTTCAGACCAGCGTACTTTAGCACATGATGCGCAGAACAATACCAGCAATAACCTCGGAACAGTGCTTGAAAGCGCCGTTGGCGCTTCCGACTTCACTGGAAATTCATTCGCAACAGGATTGGCTAGTGCCGCTCGGACCCGCATTGCGCAAGCGGTGATAGATGAACCGTCCGGGGACACTGTGAACAAAGACTCTAATCAATCATGTAAGTACTGCGGAGACATAGACTTTCCTCCCTATCAGGCGTGTGGCGGTTCACCAGTTGCGTTTTGTCAGTGAGGAGTCCTGCGCGAACCATTCTTGCTTCCAGTTGCTTCATGGCATCCGTCACCGCTTGGGATACCGCCCGTAAGTAGAGTTCCGCTGTTATACAATGCGCAAACATAGAACGTAGCGACCGGGACACAGAAAGGGGGAGTGACCTATGTGGGCATTCGAGATAACGACAGGGAACATGTACGACCCGAATGGCAAACTCGTGTCGAAGGGCTATGCCGGGGGGAACTGCGGCAAGAATCCAGAGGGCATCAATAACCCTGACGACGAAGGGCTCAAGAACATCGGCCCCCTGCCGGAAGGTATCTACACCTTTGGCACGCCGGTCGAGCACTCGCAGCTTGGCGTATTTGCGATTCCCCTGATTCCGGACCCAGCGAACAACATGCTGGGGCGCGGCGGATTCTACCTTCACGGCGATACGGTGCAGTATCAGGCCGCAAGTGAAGGGTGCATTATTCAGCCGCGCCCGACTCGCGACGCATGCTGGGCGTCACCGGACCATCGGCTTCAGGTCGTCAGGGTGTGGTCAAAAGTGAACACGGCGGCATGAAAACAATTCTGTTGTTTGTCATGCTGCTCATCAGCGTTTCCGCAATCGCACAGTCGCGAGCGGAGAAGACACATGGCCCGGATTGCAGTGGTGGTTGGCCGACGAACATGGTTTTCGTCCATCTTAAGAACGCTGGGTTGGCAGACAATTACAGCGTTGATTTTTCCAAGACGAAGACCGTGCGCCTAGCGTCGGAGATGGTTGGCAAAAACCTGTGGCATCAGGTCTATCACGTTACGTTCACCAAGAAGACTGGCGACGCGCTTGACGCTATCGCTGTTCACGACGCCTCCCAAGAAGAGTGTTCGATGACAGGGGTGGAAGTCTTCGTCGTGTCTAAACACCTCAATCCGGAAGGGAAATAGAGCCGACAAGGCACAGTTGACTTGAACAGGCGTGGCTATTAACAAACTCCTGCCCCTCGGAATCCGGCAAAATAGAATCGCCTTAATACGCCCTGCGTCCGACTTTCTCAGATAAGAACCGGATCCGCTAATGAGCGCCCGTCCGGGTCCATGCGGTGGGCGATCAGCACATGATCGTTCCAACCGCGATCCAACAGTCAGGGTGTCAGGGTAACTGATTTTGTCACCCATCCGATTTCGCCACCAATCTGATTTCGCGACCAATCCGAAAATCCGCAACAGTGTTCAGTTTTGAGCATACTTTGGTGCCGAAGCGCCAGTAAAATTCCCTCACTTCGAGGGGGAATAAGGGTTGCCAGAACACTCGCTTTTTAGGAGGCCTGGATTTGACAGTTCGCTCCCCGCTTTTCATCCCCGTCAACCAGCAAGCAAACCTGCGGCAGCCCGCAGCCACCGTCTCTTGGGCTCTGGCTTGGAGTTGTTCGAACTAACGAAACATGCGCTCGAAATCACTGACACGTTGGTGGACAGGTAAGAGGCCGTCAGACCAGCAGTCGATGTTGCGGTCGAATAGGAAAACTGTTTTCTTCGACCCTGTCATATTGCCACTTGGCTAAGAATTGCCGCGGAACAATGCACCGCGCCGCCCTGACCATCCCGCAGAACTGGGCGAAACGGAGTGAGGTGGATCGATCGAACGCGGAAACAATCCCAGCAGCCTGCGAATGCCGTCATCCGGATTTCGAGTGGCGGTGACCCCTAATGTTGCACCGAGTCCGGAGCCAATGCTTGCCCGTCTCCCGAACGATCAGCCGCTAGAGTCTTCCGCCGACCCGCCGCGCTTTGCAAGGCGTCCATTGTCGGAGACCGCCTTCGCTGTTCCGAATTCCGCAGGTTCGATGATTTTGCTGTCATCGGATGGGAAACGAGCTTCGGGCTCCGATCTGAACCAATCTGATCTCCCCATCTTTAATCAGGATTGGTGGATCACGATCGCACGCGGTTCTTCGGAATATCGGGAATTGAGGATCGTCGACGGGGACGCCGTCCTGGGGAAACTGCCCTATGTCTTGTCGAGAAACCATGGGCTCTTTCGAGCGCACGATCCGCACTGGTCGCATCTTGGCGGGCCGATTGTTGACGAACGATTGAGCCGTAAAGAACAGGCTGAAGTGGTGCAGCAATTACTCGCGAAGTTTCCCCGATGGTGCTCCGGACATTTCGTTTGCAATCCGAACAGAAGCTACGCCGATCTCGTGAGAGATGCTTTCAAACGCGCAGGATTCGAGCATACGGCCCAAACAACTTATGTGCGTTATCCCACCGATGCCCCGGTAACGAATCTGCGAAAAGGGAAACACAATGGACACATCAGGAGGGCGAGCCAAAAGCTAGATTGCGTGGATATCAGCGCCACGGAATTCGTCCGCTTCTACGAGGCGAACTTGAAAGCGAAAACAAAAACAAGCTATGCGCCGCCCGAAATTGTCGCCCGCCTCACTGATGAAGCGGTTCGCCGAGGACAGGCGCGAGTGATTGCCGCGAGTCCAAAAGATTCCAGTGCGGCAGCGAACGATAGCAGGCTTGCACTTTACGATGCTGCCATTGTCTATGTTTGGGATCAATCTCATTGCTATTACTGGATGTCAACGCGCCGTCCGCATTCTTCGGAGAATTCGTACCCAAAGCCCCATCCGGATGCGATTAAGTTTCTTGCCATGCAGGCCATGCAACATGCCCAGGAGATGAAGCTGATTTTTGACGCGGATGGCGTCACCACGCCTGGGAGCGAGAATCTGTACCGCAATATGTTCGGACTCCGGAAAGAGGAACGCCGGGATGTTTTCCAACGGATAACCGCATGGGAGCGATTTGTCAGAAACGTCGTCCGAAAATCAAAGGCGGCTTTCGCATTTATGCCCTCCGCGCGTCATTCGCGTCTCGGGCGAACGCAGCGCATGCAAGCTCGCTAACCTTGGCCCATCTTCTCCGGCCCTCGTCGACCAGGATACTCTTCCTGTGTGTACGCCAAGCCGCTGGATGAGAACGCCAAAGCGGTCATCGACGCCCGAGCTATCCTTAAAGGTGGGGACGTTTCCAACCGCCATCCCATCCCATGCTCCCCACCCACGTCCCCCAGACCACATAGATTCCTGTTGAGCAAAGCGCAGAGTGCCAATTCCGCTCGATTTGCCTTCCTTGATCAGGGTTGGCAGAATGTCAATGTAGGCCGACGCCAGCTGCCGCTTCCAGCCGTCTTAAACAACCCGTACCCGGCGACTGGTTACCACATAGTGAGTTCGTTTCTTTTTGAACGCCTTGTTGTGGTTGGCTATGATCGGCAACAGACTTTCATTGGTCACTACACGGATTCGAGAATCGTTGCAGGCGTAAGATTCCGCAATCTCCAGAGTATTGTCCGTGCTTGCGTTGTTCAGGACGGCTGCGTCCTGGTGGCCTAGTACAACCCCTAATCTTGCTGTTCAGATGACCTTTCTTTGCAACCGACTGATATTTAACTACTTAGCAAATGATGAATTGATTATCTGTCGTGCATTGCCACACGCTTAGGAAGATTCCAAAATGGCGGATCGAAAAAAAGCTCACCAGACCGCCACGAGGAGTACCACTATATGAATACCCCATCCACCTGCCTCATGCTTGCCGTTACGGTTCTCTCAGTCCCTATCACTGCCTCGGCGAAATCCCCGGAGAGCGCAGATCCTTGGTTGGTCCTGAACAGGATCACACACAAGCGCAGCTATACGGTCGAGACCCGTGATCGTAAATGCATATGGGGCACGATTAGCTTGGTTACCACTGACCGTCTCACGGCCACGGTATACCCCCTGAACAGGCCGCCGGACATAGTGACATTGGACCGCGCAGATGTCTTGCGCGTAGCGCTGGGACGACTGGTGTACTACAGCGGTCGAAGCTCATGGTCGGACGTAAGTTCGATTCGCGCAGAAGGTCGGGACTGGCTGAAGATCGTCACGAATGGGAGGCAAACCTATAAAGTGAAGCTGCCTTACACGGTCTCCGATGACGGCATTACGATGCATACTTCGGGAAAACCAACCAAGATTTCGAAGAGCGAGATTGCGCAGGTCTACTACATCGTCGCAAAACCTTTGACAGCAAACGGCGAATATCTGGCAGAGGAGCTTGGACCGATGATTATCTTCGATCCCGATTTCTACCTATACGGTCTTCACCTTGAGCAGTACGTTGCAGTGCTGCTTTACGACACCGATCATCCTGAAGACAACTCACCCTCGCAGTGCTCACCGAGATAGCTGGCGAAGAAAGTGCGCCGTGAAAGGCGCTGGGCTACTACGGGGAGAAGACCCACTCGGCAACTGGATCGTTCCACCCGGCAACAATCGGAGCCGCGGTGGAGTCAGACGAGCCGGATGGGCTGGCGGAATCCCGCCTACCGCAGGGTTTTCTCCGCAGCCCTGAACAAATCCGGCATCGCGGCGTTCCAACTCTGCCAATCGTGGCCACCCGGTGTCGTGATCAAGCCCGGAGTCACCCCGCGCTCACGCAACTTGCGGGCGAATCGTTCATTCACGCTGAGCAGCGGGTCGTTTTTCCCACAGGACTCAAACCATGTCACACTCTTGACCTCTACGGCACGGTCGAGCAGATCAAAGACATCTTCGTCGCGTCGGATATTCGGGCGCACGCCGAAGGTGTTCCAGATTCTCAACGTCTGTCCCCATCGGCGCAAACTTGCCTCCCGTCGCGTTATGTCCAGCGATCCGCTCATGTTTCCCACAAATCCATAGAGTTCTGGGTGTTTCAACGCCAATTTCACCGCGCCATAACCTCCCATCGAAATCCCCGCAACGCCGGTGTGCTGGCGGCCTCTTAGCAAGCGGAATCTCTTCTCAACATCACGTGGAAGTTCCTCCATCACAGCGTTCTCCCACCGTGCATGGCGCTTGTGCTTGGCGTTTGTGTAATAGGAAAACCCCACCTCTGGCATAACAACGATCAGATGAGAAGCGGCGGCTAGCTTTGTCACTTCCGAGTATTCGGTGATTTCCTTCGGATCGCTATTCACTCCGTGGAGCAGATACAGTACGGGGAGCCCCTCATTTGGTCCAACCTGCGGTTCGATAATCCGGTACCAGAACATACCGTCTACGGACGAACTATAGAAATGGACATCCGTCACAGTGACCTCGCCGTCATGGAAAACTTCCTGCACGGCGTCGGGATGTCTCGAACTCCGGCAGGCAGAGCAGATCACGGATAGAAGGCTCGCCACGATGACTCGTCGCACCGTCAAAGAATAGGGAGTGGCCATCGATCTCGCAATTGCTGTTTGAGTTTCCCGTTCCGACAGCCACGTGGCGGACTCGGATTTGGCAAGCCACGCGGTTAGGCCGCACCTGCTGGGCTCTGAGACATGAAGTGTCCTTATCATGTCGCTGATATTGGCTGTGGCAGCCTGGTGAACACAATCACAGCCTGAAACTGACCTCCGCCGTGGTTTCGACTTCGGTCGGTTCTCCGCCCATCAGGTATGGCTGGTACTTCCATTGCTTGACCGCCTCAATGGCGGCGGGAACCAGCACGGGAGGCCCGCTCAGGTTATCCGCTTTGTACACGCTGCCTCCTTTGTCTATGGTTATGCGCAGAACGACGATGCCTTCGATGTGCTCGGATCGTGCCTGAGACGGATAGACTGGCTCGGCACGGCTGAGCAAGCGATTCTCCATAACAAACTGCAAAATGCGCACACGCATTGGAGCAACCACACAGCTGGATGCACCTGCTGGAATCGGCTCTACCACCATGGGCGCAGTGCCCTTCATGAGCGTGACCCACAGGAACGTTTGCCGCTCCCTGAGAGGACCAGTCACGAAGTAGGGGCGCTTGTACGTCCACCGTTTCACCGCTTTAGTTGCGGTCGCCCTTAGCGTTGGGGGGCCGCTGACCACCCTCACAACGTGCACAACTCCAGATTTGTTGATTCGCACCTCTACAATGACGGTGCTCTGAATCTTCTTGGACGCCGTTGAGCTGGATGTCGGATCGACTGACGGGCAGGGCAAACTGGGAGCGACATTCTCGGACATGCGAGCGTTCCGGGCAAGCATTCCTTGGGCAAGGGAGAGCCCTAGTGCAAAAGCAGCCATTATCCTTTTGTCGAGCCTCAACTCCCCTCCGAACAGCATCCTCTTACATAGTAAGCCCGGCCGGGCGGGAGTTCAGCGCCTTTGACGGCGCACTATTACGCCCTCGATCGCTCGTTCTCTGTCTTCGTGCGTCGTAGGGCTACGGGACGCTTCTGCATCAAGAAACACCCTAGTTCCTTTGGCGGCGGAAGTTTCTGGCTGGCACCCAGGGCGGTAGGCACAAAGGTCTGCGCCCGCCGACTGATGCATGCTCCACTTGCTGCTGAAGGCGCTGGGCGAATCTCGAACCTCCAGATCGTTCGATCCAACTCGCTATCCTTCACAACATCGTCGCGGTGCCTGTATTCCACAAGTACAAAACTCGGTCTTTCGGGTCGCGGCCACTTTTAATGCGCAACATCCCAGACCTCAACCATGTCGCCCATCGAGTGTGGGTCGTTTATTCTCGCCTCGTCCTTGGATCCCTGAACCGCCACGACCACTCCGTAGTATCAACGACTTGAGTGCCTGCTGATCTCCGTGGCTCAAGGTCGCAAGCATGCCCGTGAGGGCTTGAACGAAACCTGAATCAACAGTCGCACGCCCCAATTCGCGCACGATCTGCCGGGGCCTGGAAATGTCAATGGGCTGAAACGCTGGACCTCCGGTCCTTGAGACGGCGGAATCGTTGCGGCGCCCCTACATTTTCTCTCCGCCATGAGCCGATTCGTCGAGCCTTTTGCGCCTTAACAGTTAGTGAAAGAGCGTGGGACTAGTGAAAGAGTGTGGGACCAAGTGGCGGCATGCGCACCCGCTCCACCTGCCACCCGGGAGGCCGTCCTGTGTTACCCGAGTCCGGCTTCTAACGCAGCTACGAAATCAGAAATCATGAATGGAGAAGCAATGAAAAAACAACGGCTCCGGACTATGTACTTACTGGCCTGGGGATTCGCCCTGGCTTTGGCCCTGCTCGGAATTTCTGGCGCCGCGGCCCAAACCTACACCGCCATTCACGATTTCGATACGCACACTCTGGCTTCTCCTCAGTATCCCGGAATCCTCGCCCAGGGCCGGGATGGAAATCTTTATGGTACGGCTCCGCTAGGAGGAGCCTTTGGCCGGGGCGGGGTTTTCATGATCACGCCTGCCGGCGCGTATTCCGTGGTCCGCAGCTTCGATAGCACCATGGCGAATCCCTATAGCGGACTGACGCTCGGTAGCGACGGAAATTTCTACGGAGCGACCTATGCCGGCGGGGCTTTCCTTTTTGGCACTGTTTTCCGGATCACGCCTGGAGGCGTCGTCACTGTGTTGCATAGTTTTAAGGTCGTCGAGGGAGCCGGACCGTATGCTCCGCCGATTCAGGGAGCCGACGGCAACTTCTACGGGACCACATCGATTGGTGCCCTTGGCTACGGATCGGTGTACAAGGTCACGCCCGCAGGAGTCTTCACCGTGTTGTATGCATTCGACAGCACGCATGGGGCGACCCCGATTGCTCCGCTCATCCAGGCGAAAGACGGCAGCTTTTATGGCACCACCAAGGATGGTGGTACGGCAAACTTCGGGACCGCGTTCAAGATCTCTCCCAGCGGAGCTGTGACTGTGCTCTACAATTTTGACTCGACGCATGGTTCATCGATCTATGCTCCGTTGGTACAGGGCAGTGATGGGAATTTTTACGGAACCGCAAGGACGGGCGGTACCAAGAACAATGGAGGCGTGGTCTTCAAGCTTACAGCCGCGAAGAAGCTGACCGTGCTCTACAATTTCGACGCAACCGGGGCTACGACCGATGGCACTCGGCCCTATGCAGGTCTGATCCAAAGCGCGGACGGATATTTCTGGGGCGTAACTTCCGCAGGCGGAAACAATGCAGCGGGAACCATCTTCTATATCGACTCGACCGGTGCCTCGTACAAGAGTCTTTACAGTCTGTCGCCCGGGACCGGCTCTCTTCCTTTCGCTACTCTGAGACAACACACGAACGGGGTATTTTATGGCGAGGCGACAACGGGAGGCGCTTTGGGTCACGGCACCATCTTCAGTCTCGCTCTCTTTTACCCACCATTCGTAATCATGCAGCCCAATTCGGGAATCGTCACCCAACCCGTGGGCATCCTGGGCTCAGGCTTGCAAGGGACTGGGACTGTGACCTTCTTCAGCCGTCACTATCCCCCATTTACAGTCGTCTCCGACAGCTACATCACCACCAGCGTTCCGAATGGGGCAATCACGGGCACCGCGGAGGTCAGCAACTTTCCCCACATCATCGAGAGCATCCAGAAATTCCGCGTTACTCCGGTCGTCTTCAGCTTCAGCCCGGCCAGTGGGCCGGTAGGAACCCAGGTAGTGATCACAGGGAACAGCTTGAAGGGGACGACCAAGGTTACTTTCGGCGGCGTGGCAGCGGTGGTTAAAAAGGTAGATTCTTACACACAGGTTACGGCCACGGTTCCGGCAAAAGGCAAAACCGGGAAAATCGAAGTGACTACTCCGGGCGGGACGGCCACCTTCTCCACGAATTTCACTGTTAACTGAGAACAGCACCCGCCTGCCCTGAAGCGGGAGCGCGTCACAATCTGGTGCCGCGTTGCTCCCGTGCGGGCGGAAATTTGTTAAGAGTCGTTTGTTTCAATGTAGTGAGTGCTCAAAAGTTTGGACCCGAACGCTAATTCGTAATCGGCTGCTCAGCGGTTCAAGTCCGCTCGTCGGCTCCATTCTTTCGAGGGGTCACCCTTCCTCACTGTACCCTGCGTTCATGGCGACGTAGATTCTTTTGATTGATGGCTTCGCGAACGGCGCCGAGCATCGGATGCTGGTAACGCAC
>Ga0193726_1003344_pt1 | contig 10260 bp, 5 predicted proteins | sample H2c1metaG_FD_144928 | JGI IMG/M metagenome (GOLD analysis project Ga0193726, IMG submission 144928) | Soil microbial communities from a riparian zone of the East river system, Colorado, United States - H2c1 | ecosystem: Environmental > Terrestrial > Soil > Riparian zone | place: USA: East River... | reverse complement strand
GGATCCAGCACCTTGCTCAAAACCTGGCCGAAGAAGACTGAGACCAAGCAACTCGACGGTGTCCGCACGGAACATGTTGTGATCTGGAGTGATCCAAAAACCGGTTTGCAGGTCCGTTTGCGGGCGCTGGAGTTTGCGAACTCTCCGGTGGTCGAGTGGACGGCGTACTTCAAAAATGGCGGAAAGACTGACGCGCCGATGCTCGAGTACGTTCAGGCGCTTGACGTTTCATTTCCTGTAGCGGGCAAGGGCGTGCCGGCGGTTCTTTATTCCAAGGGATGCGGCGCCATGGATACGTATGCGCTGCAGAAGAGGCCTTTGAATCAACTCGATTCCTTTCAGATCTCGAGCGAAAGCGGCGGAAAGACCGTCGAGTTCATCCCCTTCTTCGACATTACCACGGCGGGGCGCGGCCTGATCGGGGCTTTGGGATGGCCCGGTAAATGGACGATCAACTTCTCACGCGCAACAGAATCTGCGATTGCGGTCAGCGCAGGCATGGTCAGCACGCATCTGTCGCTGCATCCCGGAGAGGAAATTCGCAGCCCGGAAGTGCTGCTGCTCCCCTGGGAAGGTGACGATGCCGACGCTCACAACATCTTGCGGCGACATATTCTGAAATACCATACGCCTCAGTACGACGGTAAGCCGGTCGTCATGCCCGTGTCTCACCTGGGCTGGGGCGGGATGAAGACGTCCACCAGTCTGAAGCTGATCGACCAGATCACGAAAGAGAATATCGGCTTCGAGAACTTCTGGATGGATGCAGGATGGTACGGGGCCGACCGTTCCGTCGATGAATTTCAGGTATTTGGCAAAGAGGATTGGTTCTTGCATGCGGGAAACTGGAGAGTCAATCAAGTTCCTCATCCTGACGGCACAGGCTTAAAGTCGATCAGCGATGCTGCCCACGCCAAAGGCATGAAATTTTTGCTGTGGTTCGAGCCGGAACGCGCGGTGGTCGGAACGCCGCTGACGATGGCGCATCCCGATTGGTTTGTCGGAGAAGTCACCACTCATTTTGAAGGAAATACTGAGCGGCCGCTGGTGAAGTTTCGGATGTTTGATTTCGGCAATCCGGCGGCCCGGCAATTCATGATCGACTCCATGTCGGACCTGATCGACAAGCAAGGCATCGATGTTTACCGCCAGGATTGCAACTTTGCTCTCGCTCCGTTCTGGGAAAGTGCGGATGCGACGGACCGCCAAGGCATCACGCAGATACGCTACGCGGAAGGCCTGCTTGAGTTCTGGGACGAACTGCGGAGGAGGCATCCGCAACTCATCCTTGATATCGTGCAACGGGGCGATCTGGAGACCATCTCGCGAGCCGTGGACCTGAGCCGGGCAGATTATCCGGTTTCGCCGGACGCGGACCCGATCGGGGCCCAGGTGAGCACCGAGGGTCTCGCGTATTGGAGGCCGCATTTCGGAACGTTGCTCCAGGTCCGGCCGGGCGATACCTATCACTTCCGCAGCGGCATGGCCCCTGGTCTGGCGTTTGCGCTGTTCAACGTCTCTGGATATCCAAATCAGGTGGGGAAGTTCATTCCCGATGATTTTCCGGTGGAGTGGATGCGCAATATGGTCGCGCAACTCAAAGTCGTGCGGCCCTATTACTATGGCGACTACTATCCCCTGTTGCCGTGCAGCCAGAACTCCGGCTGTGCCACGGATCCAAGCAAGGAGAATAGCGCTGGGTTCGAATGGTCGGCCTGGCAATTCAACCGTCCGGAACTGGGCGGCGGAATGGTTCAGGCCTTCCGTCGAGACCAGAGCGAGCAACCTGCACAAGACCTGCGCCTGCGAGGTCTTGATTCCGCAGCCACCTACCAGATCAGCAATCTCGACCAGAAGACACCGCAGACCATTTCCGGAAGAGATTTGATGGATAAGGGGCTGCGCGTGGAAATCCCGGCGAAACGTGCGGCGGCGATCATCCTTTACCAGAAGGTCCGCTAGAGGCTGAAGCCGCCGTCGATGACGTGGATCTGGCCCGTGGTGTAGCTGGATTCATCCGAGGCCAGATAAACAGCCAGGGCTGCAATCTCTTCGGGACTGCCGATGCGACCCATCGGTTGCCGCGCCACAAACTCGGAGCGAACTTTCTCCACGTCGCCTTGGGCCGCGATCCGCTGGTCGAGCGAAGGGGACTGCACGGTTCCAGGGCAGATAGCATTGCACCGGATACCCGTACGGATGAAATCGGCGGCGATAGCCTTCGTCAGCCCAATCACCGCGGCCTTCGTGCTCCCGTAAACAAACCGGTTGGGCGCCGCTTTGAGACTGGACGCGGCTGACGCCATATTAATAATGCTTCCCTTCTCCGCCTTCAGCATGGCCGGTAAAAAGGCGCGGCAGGTCCGATACATAGACTTGACGTTGAGATCAAACGAATCGTCCCAATCCTTTTCCGAACAATCAAAAATTGTCCCATGATGAACAAACCCGGCGCAGTTGAACAATACGTTTAGCGCCCCCACCTCAGCGGCAAAGGTCTCCACGTCCTGTGAATCGCGAACATCCAGCTTGCGGGTTCCAATGGTGGGCCGGTCGTTTTTTAAGCTTGCAAGCGAGGCCTCATTGATATCCGTGGCCCAGACCACGGCACCCTCCTCCGCAAACGCCAGGGCGCTAGCACGTCCAATTCCCTGGCCTGCGGCTGTGATGACAGCAGTCTTCCCGGCGAGTCTTCCGCTCATCTTCTTTGTATTTTACATCCCAAAGCGTAACTACTGGGTTTGCTCAATGTAAACCAGGTCGCTGGTGTATTTGCCAGGCAGGCGAATGGCCAAGCCGCCGTTCATGAGGTCTGCTCCCGAGTAAATCCCATCCCCGGTTGAGTGGTCTTCGGTATGGACTTTGTAGGTTGAGTTTGGGTCCAGGCCTCTCAGAGAAACCTGGCGCGCGGTCTCGTCACTGTTGGGACGGAAGATGTATAGCGTTCCGTGTTTCAAGCTGGGACTCCAATAAAACATTCCGTCCCAGTGATAGCCGTCCGGCCGGGGAAGAATGTGGTGCACCTGCGCGTCCTTCAACATGGGACGCACCCAGGACTTGTATATATCGGTGGCACGCTTGACGCCGTCGCGCTGCTTCTGCGTCCAGGTGGCGCTGTGGGTCGGATCAATCTGCCACGCGTTCATCATGGAAGAACGCCAGAAATATGCCTCCGGCGCGTCGGAAACGGTGTCGTAAAAGTTTTCGTAGGTGTAGTTCATCAACGCCGCGGGTGGAAACGCAAACGTGGAATCATAGGTACCCTGGCGATTGGGCAGCGACGAAAGCGTGTCGTTCATGGCGATCATGTGGACGCGCTGAATGTCGCCGAAATCTTTGATATTTCCCGAGCCGGAACATCCTTCATTGATCAGGTCGGGAAATTTCTCGAGCAGCGCTTCCTGCACGGCGTAGTAGCCGAGCGTGGACCAATAGCTCACATCCACTCCGTAGTGATGGCGATGCGTTGTCTGCTCGCATTTTGTGGCAATGGGCGTGTAGTCGGTCTTAAAGTAGTCGACCTTGTATTCCGAAACCACGCGCTGGGTGGACTGCTTCACCCAGTCGAGCGCTGCAGCGGACGCCAGATCAACCTGTGCATCCCAATTGATGTGGGCCGCGGGATCCGGCTTGGGCGGAGCAGAGAACCAATCGCGATGCTTATCAATGTTCAGGGCTCTCGGATCATCCACGGTTGCCCCCTGGGTGTAAGCCACCCACAGCCCGAACTTCATGCCGTGGCTGTGCAGATACTGTTCGATGGGGCGATGCCCGTGGGGGAAGCGCTTCGGGTCCCAAAACCAGGCGCCAGACTGCGGAAACCACATGGCGTCGACCACGAAGGTTTCAAAGCCTAAATCGTGCGCCAGGGCAGCGCTGGCGAGAACTCCTTTCTCTTCAGCGTCCGCACCTCCGCTATCGAGATACAGGTTATAGGCCAAAGTCGGATATTCATACCCCCCGGGGTAGCGCGGGACCAGCTTCTCCATGATGAAGCGGTGCAAACTGTAACTGCCGTCGTCGATATCGCCGGTGTAGCAGCCCACGAAGGCCGGGGGCACCCTGAAAGTTTCGCCTGCCGGGACATCGGTCTTGAATTCGGGGACGTTCCCCACTTCGATGGTCAAGGGCGCGGGATCGGAGGCAGGAGCGGCCGCTCCACCAGGGAACGACTGGAAATGAATTCTGCCGATGCCGGAAAATTCCCAGCCCACATATAATCCGTGGGACGTCCCTGCCTGCAGCGCCAGCCAGGGCACGGGGCTGGCACCATCGTTGGGATTGCTGGTGAGAGTCTCATTTGAGTTCTTACCGACACTGCGAGTCAGCGTGCCACCCTGCATGGTGGCGTTGCTTGCGCCTCGCTTGATGGACCACGCATCCAGCGATTCGGTGGTGGGAAGCAGCAAGCGACTCAACACCAGACTGTCCTGATGACCAATGGTGATGGCGGCATCGGACTTGTTGATGATGTTGAGCCAATGCTCCACCGGCCCGCGTCCCGCACGAGCGCGCCAGACCGACTGCAACTCGAGAGCCGGTGAAGAGTTCGAGAACCGCAGCACCAATTGACCGCTTTCGGGGTCGAGAGCCCCGCCGTCATAGTGCCATTTTGTTGGCACCGAGTTTCCTTGTTGCGCGACCGCGGGGAGCAGAGTCTCGGGAGAGGATCCCAGCAGCCAGTTCGCGCCACCGTTGTTCGATCCCAGCCAGGTCACAACCGGAATCCCCTGCTGAACCTCCACCACCATGGCAGTGTCATCCGTGATCAACCGCCAGGAGTTCGGATGATCCGAACCCTCCGCAGCATTCCAGAGGGTGGTAATGAATGCGATCAAAATCAGCCAGGCTTTCATCCGGGACACCCCAAGGGAGTTGCTGCACAATTGCGCGACCATTCCGCATCGGCTGTGATAGGCTATTCGAGCCTCTCGTTTCTGTCAACACTATTGTTGACACAATACTGGAACTGAGCGATATAGATTTTCCGGCTATGGGACGACTCGCAGTCATCGTTGCATTCCTTGCCTGGCTGGCCCAGCCAGCGGCCACGTTCGATCTATCCGTCGATTTTTCTCTCCGCGACAATCCTAATAAAGTTTGGCAGTATGGGTACTCTGCGACGAACTCGCGGGCATCGGATCAATTTCGATTGGACCAGAGTGTCGACGCCACCGTTCCAATCGGGTTCTGGCACCCGGCCTCCAATCACGGGCCCGGCCCCGGCTATTATCCCTACGTCGCTTTCAACGGCACCCGTCAGTCGCAATATGGTTCAAGCAATGGCTGGGCGGCGCGCGCGGGAGAGGTCGCAATGGAGGCCAGCAATGCCGGCCAGTACAGCCTGGTTCGTTTCACGGCTCCGGTGGCGGGCATCTACCATGTAAGTGCCAAGTTTGCCGGCATTCATTTCGGTTTGTCGACGACGGATGTGCACGTGCTTCACAACGATGTCTCCCTCTTTACCGCCGACATCGATGGCTATGGGGGCGACCCGGCCTTTCACCAGGTAACGGGTTCCAATCCAGCGGCCGCGTATTCAGGCCAAATCAAAATGAACACTGGCGATACCGTTACCTTTGCCGTCGGCTACGGTACCAACAAAACGAACTTCGGCGATACCACCGGCCTGTTCGCGCGAGTCATCTTGCTCGAGAAGCTGTAGCATCATTCTCAGATCAGGACCACTTGACCATGGAGTTTGACATTGAGGATTTCGACGCGCTGCGTGATTACCTGACAGAACGGGGACACGTGAGGTCGCCAGCGCGAATCGGATTTGAAAAACTTCTCGGTGGTGTCTCAAACCGGACTGTCAAGGTGAAGTGGACCGGCGGCGATGGTTGGGTCCTGAAACAGGCATTGGCAAAATTGCGAGTCGATGCCGATTGGTTCAGCAGTCCGGAGAGAATTCGAGTGGAAGCCAGAGCACTCCGCTGGCTGAATCAGATGGCGCCGGCGGGGACGACTCCAGGCTTCATCTTCGAAGATCCGGCAAATCACCTCCTGGGCATGGAAGCGATTGCGGAAGAGCACGAAAATTGGAAGGACGTCTTGCTTTCCGGACGGATTGTGCCGGATCATTTTGAGCAATTCGGTGTGCTGCTCGGAACCATTCACCGGCAGTCTTCCGAGCCCGGGAGCGATGTTTCCAGAGTGTTCGCGGATACCACATACTTTGAAAACCTTCGGCTGGAGCCGTATTACCTTCACGCGGCGCAAAGGGTTTCTGAGGCCGCCGAATTTCTGACCACGCTGGCGACGGAGACGCTAGGTCACAAAGACAGTCTGGTACACGGTGATTTCAGTCCCAAGAACACGCTGATCTATCGCGGCAGACTGATCCTGCTCGACCATGAAGTGGTTCACTTCGGCGATCCCGCCTTCGACGTGGGATTCGCCTTGACACATTTCCTCAGCAAGGCGCATCACCTGCCGAACAAGCGGCTTCCTCTCGCCGATGCTGCACTGTTATTTTGGCATGTCTACCAAAGAGAGACTGCCGGCCAGAGCTGGTCTGAACATCAGCGGGTGCGGGTGGTTCGCCATACACTGGCGTGCCTTCTCGCCCGTGTGGCTGGGAAGTCCCCGCTTGAATATCTAACCCTCGATGAGAAATCGCGGCAGAAAGACATTGTGTTGGGGCTTATGGCAAATCCGCCGTCAGAGGTTGCGGATTTGATTCGCAAGTTCCTTCAAGAAATCGAAATCTATGGCAAACATTGAACGGCTCACCGGCCGGGAGATTCTCGACAGCCGCGGCCGGCCTACTGTACTTGCAACCTGCGTTCTTGAAGGCGGAATCAGCGCCTCCGCTTCGGTTCCGTCGGGCGCGTCAACCGGTACCGCGGAAGCCTTTGAGCTCAGGGATGGAGATCCGAAGCGCTATCAGGGGTTGGGCTGCCGTCGCGCAGCCGCAAACATTGGCGGCGAGCTTCAGGACGCACTTGCCGGGCATGCGTTCAACGACCAGGCAGGCTTGGATCGGGCTATGATTGCGCTCGATGGAACTCCCACAAAGTCGCGCATCGGAGCAAATTCAATTCTGGCAGTCTCCGTGGCCTTCGCGCGGGCGCACGCCATGCAACGCGGCGTTCCACTCTATCAACATTTCGCCGGCATGCTGGATTCGTGTCCGAATGCACTGCCTCGCCTGACCATTAATCTTCTCAGCGGCGGGATGCATGCCGGGCGGCAAGTGTCCATTCAAGATGTGCTGATCATTCCGATAGCCGCCGAAACCGTGGATGAAGCTCTGGTTACGGCTTCCGACGTTTATCAGGCGGCCGCCGGGCTGGTGCTCAAAAAATACGGAATGCGCCTCCTCACCGCGGATGAAGGTGGCCTGGCTCCGCCCTGCAAATCGACCGGCGAGATGCTGAGCCTGGCGGTCGAAGCAATCGAGAAGGCAGGCTATCTGCCGGGCACAGATGTTGCACTGGGAATCGATGTGGCTTCTACCCATTTTTACGACAACCGCCAATACCGGATCGATTCGCGACTCCTCGATAGCAGCGCCATGATCCAGACGATTGGGACGTGGCTGAGCCAGTTTCCGATTTTGAGCGTTGAAGACGGACTCGCAGAAGACGATTGGGAGAACTGGCCCAAGCTTCGCGAGATGATTGCAGGCCGGGCGCTGACTCTCGGAGACGATTTGCTCTGTACGAACCCCGGCCGAATTCGACGCGCCATTGAAACCAAGGCCTGCGATTCGTTGCTGCTGAAGGTGAACCAGATCGGAACTCTGACGGAAGCGCTGGAAGCCTGCCAGCAGGCCCGCGCCGCCGGCTGGTCAGTCACGCTGAGCGTTCGCAGCGGAGAAACCGAAGACAATTGGGCAGCGGACCTCGCCACCGGATGGCGCGCTGATCAGTTCAAGAATGGATCGATTCGGCAGTCGGAGCGTCTGGCGAAATACAACCGTCTACTCGAAATTGCGGAAACAACCGGATGGCCGCTGGCCGCATGGCCACATCGCGGCTGAACGCATCATTGCTTCGTCATCGCCCCAATTTGAAAACGGAGGCAGTCTTGACCACTCGCCGAAACCCCGTCATTCAACTACTCGTCCTGTGTGCAGCAGTTTCGTCTTCATGGGCACAAACCAATCTTCGGAGCGCGGACGGCTACGTCCGCCGATCGGGGAACGAATGGGTTTTAGGTACTTCGCTGGTAGAAAGAAGGGTTCGCCTGGCCGGCGGCCACTTTTCCCTGGTTTCCCTCCGCAACCAGGTTTCCGGACACGAGTATCAGGATGGAAACAATCTGCCGGATGAAATCCGGCTTCTTGCCGATGGTCAGGATGTTAGCGCGTCAGGCTGGCGCTGGAAGCTTCGCTCGGAACATGCCAACCGGCTGGCCCAAGGAGAATTGCAGCTCGACATCGAGCTCGAATCTTCGGGCCTGCGGGTTTCAAAACATTATGTGATTTATCCGGGGGCTTCGGTCATTCGGGAATGGCTGAGCGTGGAAAATGCTTCGGACAAAACTGTTCACCTCAGCCACGTGGACTTCCTGCATTCGCGCCTACTCGGCTCGGTCGCGCAGGATCTTCAGCTCAATTACTTGACCGGCGGCGGCAACTACAACGGCAGCCAACTGCTGAAGACCGAAGCGATGGGCCCGGCGTATCAGCGGATCTTTGATTCCAACGGCGGAATCCAGCCGGGAGCCTACAGCAGTTTTCTCCCGTTGATTTTTCTGCACAATCGCAGCGCCAACGAGGGCGTGGCGGTGGGTTGGGACTACATGGGCCACTGGCGTTTTGAAATCGACGATCGGCATGGCTCACCACTGGACATGAGTCTGGGGTTGGCCGGCTACAAAAAGGACCTCGTTCCCGGCGCGCAGGTTGAAACCCCAAAAGCATTTCTGGCGCCGTTTTCGGGTGGGGTGGATGAACTGGGAAATCAATTGCTCGATTGGCAATATGCCTATCTGTGGGAATTCACCAATCCGGACTACTTTGCAAAAACTCGTTGGGCCGTGGATTGGCCAGAACCGTGGGTCGGCGAAGGCGGGACTCCGAGCGCCGACAATTGGGGCCGAAGGCTCGCTCTCGATCTCCGCTATGTCGATCTGCTGCGGGAAACCGGCACCGACATTCTATGGGATGATGCGGGCTGGTATGACCAGTGGGGCACCTGGAACGGGCCGGATTGGCGTAGAACGAACGAATATGTGCGCAAGCACGGCATGCGCTGGGTATTGTGGTATCCAACCTTTCTGGCAACTCCTGTGTCCAAAGTTGCCCAGCAACATCCCGCTTGGATCATTCCCGGACAGCAGACCCTGGAACAGTCCATTCCAGCGACCGGGGACTGGCAAGGCAAATTGCTGGATGACAGCGTCGCCGCGTGGGGAGACTATCAGTGGCGCTATGACATCGCGCCGGCGGCCAGCGCGAATGACAGCGACTCTCTCGCCGCCGATCAAAACTTTCGCAAGCTCATGCAGCGTTTCAAGAACGATCACCCACAGAGTGGGATTGACGCCTGTGACGGCGGCGGCCGCTGGATCAGCTACGACATGGCTCGTCTTGCGGACTCGGGGGAATACACCGATGGAGGTACCGGACCCTACAGCGCCTACTATACTTCCCTGCTGGTCTCACCAGACAAACTTCACAACGTCGTCGACTACGATCATATTTACTACAATCCCGCAACCGACCGCGTTCACCTAGGAATGAATCCCGCGTGGTATCGAGACCCGGGCGATGGACCGGACGTGGAGTCGATCCGCAAGGACTGGGAGCTTTACCACTATTTAACAGCGCAAGGGGTGATCGGCCGCTGGAGTCATGTATTCCGTCCCAAAGTCGACCATGATGACGCTGTGTGGTACTTCCAGAGAATGAATCGCGATGGATCCAAAGGTGTGATTCTCACCAAGCATGAGAAACAGGGCGCAACTTACTACGTCACCAGCCGCCTGATAAAACATTCGCCGGATTCAACCGATCAATATCGAGGCGATGCCGGAAATATGAACGTGGTGACGACCGCTTCGGCAGCGACTTTTGCGAATGGAATTTACGAAGATCCAGTGGACGGGGAAGTCCGGTTCTACGGTGTCCCCGGGCAGGGCTATGGCCCGTTGAACCTGAAATATGAGGCCAGCTCGAGTGAGCAGCCGTTGGTGACCAAGATCGTGAAGCTCGGGGCGGAGCGACGCGCGGCGGATCGTTTCTTCGGAATGGCACTCGCACCGAGCACGGCGATGACCATCACTCAACTGGGTCAATTTGATCCTGGA
>Ga0193726_1003343_pt1 | contig 10260 bp, 15 predicted proteins | sample H2c1metaG_FD_144928 | JGI IMG/M metagenome (GOLD analysis project Ga0193726, IMG submission 144928) | Soil microbial communities from a riparian zone of the East river system, Colorado, United States - H2c1 | ecosystem: Environmental > Terrestrial > Soil > Riparian zone | place: USA: East River... | reverse complement strand
CTACTCCGATCGCTTCTGACATTTCTCAATGACACTGCCGGATCAACCTAACCACCCGATCCGCCGCGCCAACTCGCGAAACTTCGAATTGCCATGCAGGCTTTGCAGCGTAGGCTCTCTCGTTAATTCGATAAGGTCGGGGTTATGCTCCTCGTACGCCTTCTCCAACCACTCAAGAGCTCGTTCCGGTTCTGCCAGAGATCCGTAGATACGGGCAATGTTATACGGCGAAACGTACCGCTTCTCCGAGTCCCTAAGCTCCCTCACTATTCTGCGTGCGGCCGCATCATCTCCGGCGGACGCGAAACTCTGCGCCAAGCCGGCCAATGCCTCGGTACCGCCCTCGGAAAGAGTTACAGCTTGACGCATCGCCGAAATTGCTTGCTTCGGCAGACCCTTCTGCTGGTAAACGAGCCCCATTCGCAGATGCAAAACGTAGTGCGTGGGATCAATTTCCACACCCTGGCGCAGCACGGCTAGCGCGTCGTCATAGCGGTGCGCAAGATAAAGAATCATCCCGACCGAAGCGTACAGCGCTGGGTTGAGTGGGTCCCACTTTTGACCGTGCTGGACTCTGGCAACCGCTTCCTTGCACCTGCCCATGGCCATCAAATATTCGGCATACCAGTAATGCGTGATGGCATGCGCAGGGTTGAACTCGATGGAGCGGGCGAAGTTATCCTCGAGACCTACCCAGTCCCAATCGTGTAGTCGCACGTGGGCGAGAGACGCGTAGCCTTCGCCCAGTTCGGGGTCGATTTGCAGGGCTTGGCGGGCCGCAGTCTTGGCCTTGTGAAACGCTGCCGCCGCGGGCACAATTCCGCGGCAAGCAAGCATTGTGTGAGCATCGGAAACACCATGGTAAGCCGGTGCGTACGACGGGTCGTGGCGAATCGCCTTCTCGAAGAACTCAATGCTGTCGCGCATTCCATCTTCGGTGCGCTTGTACCAGGCGTGGCGGCCACGCAGATACAACTCATGGGCCTGAGAATCAACAGAACGGGTGTCATCTAGTTCGAGCCGCGTTTGTTCATGTGCCGTGAGTTTGATTTTTACTTCACGTGCGATCGCTCGCGCCACTTCGGCCTGCAGCGCCAGCACGTCATTCAAACTTCGCTCATAGCTATGCGCCCACACGTGGCATTCGTCGCTCACACGGATGAGCTGTGCGGAAATGCGTGCCCGGGTACCCACGCGCCGCACGCTTCCTTCCAGACGTGTGACACCCCAAGTTCTTGGCCGATCTGACCGACAGTCTTAGTGGTAGATTTGTAGTGCATGGACGATGTCCGCGCAATCACGTCCAATTGGCTCGGACTGAGCCGCGCAAGCTGCGTGATCATCTCTTCTGTCAGTCCGTCGCTGAAGTAGTCATGCTTCTCTTCGCCTTGGGTGAGGTTTTCGAAGGGCAGCACAGCTAGCATCACTCGGCCCACAATCGTCTCGTTGCTCAATCTTCCAACAGACTTGAGCGGGCCGACAAAGCGATAACCTCGCTTTGGTAGCGTCTCAATAAATTGCGGGGCCCCATGTTCTCCGAGAACCTTGCGCAACTGTGAGATGTGCGAAGTCAGGCTCCCCTGTTCTACGATCGTGGTCGGCCATACCGCACGCAAGAGATCATCTGTCGCGACCGCGTTGCCTTGTGCTGTTACGAGTGCGATTAGGACGTCAAGGGCTTTCGGTGTGAGCGCGACACGATCGCCATTTCGAAACAGCGCATGCCCATCGGCGTCCAGATGGTACGGGCCAAATTCGTATTGACCGCGGCTCGCCATAAAGCGGAGTTCTTTGAGGAATTCATCAGAAAAATAGCAGCTTTTTCAAAGGACTTCCAGCCAGCGCCCGCGTAACCTCTCGATCATTACTGAAATTCGCGGGATTGCGGAGCGATGCCCGGACAAATGGCAAAAATCGGGCGCGCTCTTGGGAGAGTCTCATGGAAAGACGTCGCATGCTTTCACACATTGCCGCACTGCCACTGCTCGCGAGCCTGTCGGCCGCGGGCTCAACTGCCGACCGGACGCGCCCTTTGCGGATAATGATGAAGAGCGCATGGGGCTCCGATGATCCGACCAAGGCGGCGTTTCCGTTCCTGCACGGCCACGCGCTCGCGGAGGCTGGCCACGTGGTGCAGATATTTCTGCTAGGTGAGGCGGTATCGTTGATGCGGACGTCTGTGGCCAAAGCGGTCGTCCCGGTCGGTTGGCCGCCGCTTGCCGAAGTACTCGAGAAGGTGGTATCCAAGAACATTCAGATCTATGCCTGTGGAATGTGCAGTCGCGCACGCGGCGTGACCGATGGCGATCTGGCAGCTTGGAATGCGAAATTCGGCAATCCAACCATTTTCGTTTCCTTGGTTGAATGGGCCGATAGGGTCATCACAGAGTAAAAGAATCTGTGAGACGAATATCGGCAGAACGGAGTCCATGCCCAATGCCAGCCGAAAATGGAAGTAGTAAACCTCTTTCACTCTGGATCCTCGGCGTCACAGTGGCGTATCTCGCGACAGTCAGCGCGGCTGCGGAGCCCGCGCAATTGCCGGCGCTTGAACCGACGACGATCGAGGTGGACCTTTCCTCGCTTCCCGCCGGGGAAAAGGCTGCGCTCGCTCGAATTGTTCATGCTGGGCGTCTGATGGACGCTCTGTACATTCGTCAGGTGTGGCCTGGAACCGCCGGGCTCATGAAGGAGCGAGAATCTGCACAAAATCCTTCGGCCTTGGCAGAACTGACGGCCCTGAATTTCTTCAAAGGTCCGTGGAATAACGAAGATGTGGCTTTTATCGCTGGCGTGCCGGGAAAGCGGCCAATCGGCGACTTCTACCCTGCGAATTCAAGCAAAGCCAACATTGAGTCTTGGCTCGAATCCCTCGCCGCACCTGCTCGTGCGCAAGCACTCGGTTCGTTCACCGCAATCCGTCGCGCGCCAGACACACGGTTCGAGCTGTCGCGGTATAGCCACTACTATGCACGGGACCTCACATTGGCAGCGCGCGAGCTTCGGGCGGCAGCGAACCTGACGCGCGAGCCGACGCTGCAGCGTTACTTGCGCGCGCGAGCCAAGGCGCTCCTCGATGACGACTATTTCGCAAGCGACGTCGCTTTCGTCGGTATCAAAGGGCCGATCGATGTTGTACTAGGACCGTATGAAATCTCCGACGACACATGGTTCGGCGTAAAGACTGCGTTTGAGGCGTCGATTGCGATTGTCAATCAGGCCGCTACTCGGCGCATCGCCGGGAGTTCGGCGCACTTGCAAGAACTCGAGGATCACCTGCCTCTTGCGCCCGAGCTACGCGGCCGCAAGTTGGGCGCTTCCGCGCCAGTCCTGGTTCTCGACGTTATCTACCATGGCGGCCTGACCGCCGCGGGCGGAGCGCATTTTGGCTACGGATTGCCGAACGACCTGCGGGTACTGAATGCAGTCGGCGCACGAACAGCCACATACCGCAACATCGCAGAAGTTGACTACAAGACGCTTTATGCGCCCATCGCCAACGTGGCTCTCGCGAATTCCGCTCGGGCGACGCTGCAGTTCGATGACGTCCTCGATGAGATATTGATGGTGCGCTTATTCGACTCCCTGGGTCCGCAATTCGTGACCGGTACGACGCAGCCGCTCGCCGATGCATTGCACGCCAGGGCAAGCGTGGCAAGCCAAATCCGTTCGATGCTGCTGTCTCTGTGGGGCCATCGCTATCTTACCGAGCACCGCTACCTCGAATCACGAGACGCCCGTACGATATACGCGGCGTTTCTAGTTCCGGCGCTCGATCGCGCTCGCGGAGGTTTGAACGGTCCGCGGAGTCAGGCATCGACCTACATACTGAATCATCTGATCGAAGCCGGCGCATTCCAAGTAGACACGGATGGACGATTTGCAATCGACCCTGTGCGCGCTGGCTCTGAAGTGACTCGAGCTGCGGGCGAATTTGTCTCGCTCATGGCTAAAGGCGACCTTGTCGCCATCGAGGCGCTACTCGGCCGCTACGTCACCATTTCCCCTGGGGTCAAGGCGGCACTCAAGCGTATCGGTGACGATCCTCCGCTGCCGATATTCGTGTATCGCACCGCCGATCAGCTGGATCCTCCATGATCGCGGCGGCTCGACCACAATCCATGCGGCGCAGACAACGAACCGGTATGGCCAAGAAAAAGGCGTGCGTTTACTGACGCTATTTCGAGTCGGTCTGCGCCGAAGGCCGTACCCGTCATAATGCAGAACGCAAGAGAGAATCCGCCGAGTCGAGACCAACCTAAGCCCCAAGATCGTCGCAAGCAACCGCCGTTTTGGACTTGGACGAGTTGTCCCACGTATTCTGACGTAGCCTTAGAGTGGAGGGGGCGATGGGAATCGAACCCAAACGCTGAGTTCTCCAAAACCTGTAAAACACGGCGTTTCGTGATTCAGAAAGAACTGCGTGCGATTGGCGTGCGAATTTTCGCGTTATGAGGGACAACGTAGGACTACGTGAGACAACTACTTAGTTTTTGCCCGCCGCGTTCCGTTGTCCGCTGTCGGACGCCACGCAGCTTTTTCCGACAGCGGTCGGCGCAAGCGGATAGCGCGCTTCATTCGCAGATGTGCGTGTCGAGCCTATAGCGCAAGCACCAGCCTTATCCCCGCCTCCACGTCACGCAGTGATTCAGCAGGTAGACGACCGACCTTCTCGGTCAGCCTCTGTTTGTCCAGCGTAATCAACTGTGACACGTTAACGACCGATTCCTGTGGCAGGCCGCTGGCGCGACGCGTCACGCGAACGTTGCCGGGGGCGTCAGCTAATCGCATGTTCGACGTCATCGCCGCACAGACTGATGTGCGGATTGCACTTTCGTTGAACTCATTCGACTGCACTATCAATACAGGTCTACGGTACCCAGGCCCAGAGCCTTGAGGCTCGCCAAGCGATGCCCACCAGATCTCCCCCCGCCGCATTACCACTTCTCTCTTGGCAGAGACCGAGCCTGTGCATCTGCAAGGAATGGATCGATGGCGGAGTCTTCCTCGTCGTTTCCATACACGGCGTCGAGTTTTTCACGAACACCAGAAAATCTCTCGCTGTTGACATATGCAGTCACGGCATTCGCATAAAGCTCGCTACGCGACCAGCCCCGTGTCTTCGCGAGTCGGTCAGCCTCTTCGAACAGGGAGTCCGGAATAGAAATTGCGGTTTTCACGAACTCAGTATAACCGTGGTTATACCGCGCTTCAAGCGCAATAATCCAGCGCGTCCCAGCCTTCGTAAAAAGCCTTTTTTCTGCCCCGGGAAATGCCGGAACGACCCGAATGGCGGAGTTCTCTCTGCTGGACGCAATGACTCAGATCGACCCTAACCCGTCCTTGGCCAACGGCCGCTTCGCAGTGCCCAAACTTGCGACTCGCTCGAACCGATTGTTAGACGCTCACCTGTATCCCTAGTCTTCGTGATGCGGCGGTTTGGCTCGATCTCGCAACTCGTCGGCAGTGGGCAGAAAAAATATGTAAGCGAGTAAACCTACCAGTAGCGCGAGACCCTGAATTTTTCTCGGATGATCACTTATCGGCACCCACAGTTCGGTGCGGATAGATCCGAGCATTAGAAACAGCATCAGTGCAAACGAAACCGCCGCTAGTATACGTTGATAGGGTAAAAGCGCTCCGCGTATCCTCATTACCCAAGGGGCCCACTGGTCTTTGCCGCTCACGGAAGAGTCTCCGCGAAATTAACAAACCCGACTTTAATATAGCCCGCCTCGCGTAGCGACTGCAGTGCGCTACGGACCTCTTCATAGGTAGAGGAGCGATCGACGGCAATGTGGACATGGCAGGTTGAAGCGATGTGGAGCGCTTTCAACCGCGATCCAAGCGAGTCGCAGGCAACCGCAACTTCATTTATGCGACACGCATTCCCAGCAGATATGTTTATTTCGTGAACGCTTGGACAGTCGGAGCCTGGAGCATCAGTGGCCGATGCGTATTGGCAAAGTAGCAAGGACGCGAAGAGTGTAGCGAAGACCTGCATATTGAATCTAACGATGAGGTTGAGCGACGCGGGAATGCGCTGACGACAAGCGAAACTGATTTATCCCAATCATCGACGCCCCCTTGACTCACCGAAGATGCGACCCGCGATCGCTCGAACCGTTGGTTAGGCGGCGTTTAGAGTCATAGGTCGCGCCAATCAAAATATTCGCCGTAGAATCGGGTCAGAAGCCATGCTACGAAAACAAATGCGCAAACGCATGCCGAAGCCAAAGACCATCCGCCGACCATATAACTCCACGTAACGCCTATTACCAGAGCAACGACAAACGCCACCAACAGAAGAAGTGCAACCAAGCGCATTGCTGCCGTTGCCCACCCAAATCGGCTCCGTTCGATCGCAAAAAGAATGGCGAAGCAAATCATAGCCCCCGCAACGGCATCGTATGGACGGGCCAGTGTGCCGCCCAGCGCCCATGATCCGAGCGCCATAGCAAAGGTAATCACACCGCATGCCGCAAGGGCGCGGACGAAGCCGAGAGCAGTCTTGAGGAACGATGCGGTCACAATTGCGCCGGCGCGCCGCCTAACTATTAATTAGGTGACGAAAGCGTCGCGTAGGCGCGTCGAATATGTCCAATGGCATTTGTGCGCTCCTTGCAATCCGGCTGTGTTCCATAACCCTCGGGCTAAGCTTACCGCACGCTGCGAACGGCAGCTAACAGGCGGCCATTTTTGTACTACGAACTTCGCCTTTTGGCCGGGTGGAGCCGCTGGCGGACGCTACCGTAGTCCACCGGCTCGTCACGGACCCTCTGCGGTCAGTGCTATCTGACCGCTTCCGGGCGCTCAGATTCCACCAGTCCACGGCAAGACCACAGGAAGTAATGCCAGCAACTGAAAACAGAAGATGACTGCTGACACCACTTTGGGAAGTTTGTTTGCGACTATAAAAATAGCGATGCTTATAAGAAGGCCGATGAGTGGTTCAACAACATACAAATGAACCTGCGCTTCATTGGGATATCCAGGAACCGTATGGACCCTCGGGCCGTAACATAGATCGTATCCCGACCAAGCAAAGTATGCCCAAGGCGCACATGCTATTGACGCGAGGATTCGCTGCGCGGACCAAAACTTCCGTGATTCAGCACTGGTTGTGTCATTCACCGAAAGCTCCTTATCGACAGCACCCGACCCATTGGAGACGTTCGCGAACGGCAGCTATGGGCAGTTTGAGATTATGAATGTCGCTAGGGCTTCAGTGCTTTTTCATTGAACATCGGCGGAACTTCTATATTGAAGTGCCTGAATGTTCGTATTGAGAAAATCATAAACCGACTTGCAATCCAAACATATAACCATGCGAAGGGAAAAAGAACCATGCCCAATAAGCGCTTAGCGATCCCGCGATTGCCTCGCATATAAAAATGGCAGAGCATAAAGGTTGCCGGTATATGGCCTGCAGATACCGCACGCAGGAAGAAAATCTCTGCCTCTTTCGGGTGCTTGGCTATCCCCCACCCTTGAGCATTTATTAGTGCTAATGCTGTCGATGCCGGGACAAATTTTGCCATGTACGAATCGACCATGCGATTAATGGCTCGCTTGGCGTCTTTTTCGTAAGAAGCCACATAAGAAAGCACATAATTTGCGTAGCCGGGTTCACGGCTAAGAGCGGCAGTGGCGAGCGCCTTCGCTGTGTCCACGTCGCGCGGCGCGCCTGGCAGATTACGTAGACTCAAATACGCCAGCACACATTTTGCGGGCGCTGATCCCATCGCGGCAAGCTGCTGATATTCGGCCAGCGCTTCAGCCAACTTGCCAGCGGCAATCAATCGACGGGCCTTTTCGCTCACGCCGCAATCATATAAGGGGAAGTTCATTACAACCCCCATTGTTCGTGCGCTCAACAGTATGTCTTTTAAGCCCATTGATTTTCTGCTGCCTAGCAGTTGGAACCGCTTCCTTACATCTCCTTGCGAGTTAGCGTACCGCAAGTCGCAAGAGGCCGCTTTAGGAAGGCGACCTTATCCGCTCGAACGACCGCCACTGGCCGCCTGCCGCCGGACAAGGTCTCTACGCCGGAGTCGACCCCGACACGACATTCGTAGACGGCGGGTTCCCACCAAATGCCGTTTCTCCAACCGAGTCGAACCGCGGACCCATATGCAACGTGATGGCTGCGCAGGAACCCACGCCTTGCGCCTCTACACGAGATCATCGTTTCTCGTCAGAAGGGAACGACTCAGGCAGGTCATCCAGGCTATGAAGACGCTTCATGTTCTCTTCCTGGTCCCGGCGTTCTTGCGCCGATTCGTGGACTATATTTCCGATCTCTTCGACGCTGGGTGCCGGCACAAAATCGGGATTTGCGATGGAGAGGTTACGAAGATCAGATCCGTAGCGGTAAAGGCGATTCAATAGAATTCTCGTCAATCGGATCTGTTCTTCAATTTGAATCGGCGTGAGATGAGAAAGATCGGCGTCGTCAACGGTATAGGCGCGGGCCTCGGTGTTGGCTACGCGAAAGGCGGCGTAGCTGTCCGTGCAGATTCTAAGGCGACGGTAAAGCTCCGAGTTACGGCGGACTTCGCCTTGGGCAATAAATGCCGTAACGCCTGTCTGCTGTGCTGTTTGCCACACGTAGTCGATAAATGGCGAGCCGAAGTTGTGCCAGTTCACCTTGCCCGGAAGCTCCTTCTCCGCGGTGCCAGGATGCAAGCGCAGGTAATGGAACACTGCCTCTGTTCAAGGCCGAGCGCGATGAGCAGACCGACTGCGATCGCCGCAATATGGATAAGAAAATCCTTCCATGTGCGCACTGATTCATGGGGTGCATGCACGTCGAGCATAGGCGCTGAAATCTCCGGCGTAGAAAGTGCTTCCGTCTCTTGGAGTTCCGCGGCCCTAAGTCTATCTGCGGGTATCAGAGAAATTTCTTGTTCGACGCGGTCGGCCATTCACGGGCTCTTCATTAAAGTTGGCATAGCCTACGCCAAGTTGTGAGCGGCCGCTTCAGAGCAAAGAGTCCGGCTCCTCGAATGTCTCAAAATGGCCGGCAGCTGCCACACCGGAGTTCAGTGGGAGGCGACGCGAACTCCGAAATCGAACGTACGTTTTCAAAGCGCTGCGTGCGAAGCCACGTGCGAATGCTGGACAACCTAAGACGATCTGAGACTACGAAACGGACTCGGAATCGGCACTGAATCCCAAGATCCCTCCCAAACATTGATCGATTTAGGCGTGGGCAAGTTTTCCTACGTTGTCTGACGTAGTCTCAGAATGGAGCGGGCGATGGGAATCGAACCCACACGGACGGTGCATCCGAGCCTTTAAAACAAGCGGTTTGGTGCGATTGCGGATTCCAAGTGTGATTAGCGTGTGAATTTTCGAGGTATGTGGGGCAACGTAGGGCTACGTAGGGATACATCGATGTGGGAAACCCCGGGCTCGGGCCTTTCAGTTGTAGGTCTCCGATCGGGGCCATAACCGGGCTCCCCGAATCGGGCTACAAGCAAGCGGACATAGATTAGCCAATGTGTAGTGGAAACTTCGCCGCTTGATCTTATACGGCAGTGCCGTATAATCACGTGATGTTCAGCTTCATCGAGACGCGCCTCTTTACGAAGCTCGTTCTCGGCTACATGACGGATGATGAGTACTTGGCACTGCAGACAGCGCTGATGACGGATCCGGAGGCTGGACCTGTAATCCCGGGCTCGGGCGGTGTCCGCAAGCTTCGCTGGGCAGCACCGGGGCGCGGTAAGCGGGGCGGTTACCGCGTGATTTACTACGTCCGCCGTGCACATGGCGTGATCTGGATGCTCACGATGTATCCGAAGAACGTCGCCGACAACATCCCTACTCACGTACTCCGGCAGATCCGGAAGGAAGTGGAAGATGGCTAAGACAAAGAGAAATGTAGGCCGTGAGATCCTGGATGGGCTGCGCGAGATCAAGCGCGGCGAGTACGGTCGCGTGATCAACGTGCCAGATGTCGCGATGATCCGAGGAAAGACTGGACTTTCCCAGTCGCGGTTTGCGTCGTTGCTTGGAGTATCTGTGCGAACGTTGCAGGACTGGGAACAGGGACGGCGTGCACCGTCGGGCGCCGCGCGCACGTTGCTGCTCGTTGTCGCCAAGAACCCGCGGGCGCTGCTCGACGTCGCGTAGGCTGAGTCGGAATCCGCCGCGAGGCCGCGCAGGAACGACACCGGCAGCAAGATCAATCCGGCGGCAGGCGGCCACAACCTGCCTGTCGGGTAGTCAATCTGCCCGGCACAAAGGCGACGT
>Ga0193726_1003342_pt1 | contig 10261 bp, 5 predicted proteins | sample H2c1metaG_FD_144928 | JGI IMG/M metagenome (GOLD analysis project Ga0193726, IMG submission 144928) | Soil microbial communities from a riparian zone of the East river system, Colorado, United States - H2c1 | ecosystem: Environmental > Terrestrial > Soil > Riparian zone | place: USA: East River... | reverse complement strand
TATACCATCTGGAATCAGCAAATTCATTATGATCTACTTTTACAACAATGTAATTTTTCTCCTTGAAATTCAAAAACGGAGTTAACTCATAACAAAATGTAACAAACCCATTAGGGCGTTTACCAAGATAATGCCCATTAATCCAAACTTCTCCATTTTTATATACTCCGTCAAAATAAATGAACACATTTTTATTTTTCCAATTTTTATTGATATAGAAACTTTTTTTATACCATCCAATGCCTCCCGGCAAGTAACCGGTACCGCTTGCCCATTCTTTACTAAAAGGGCCTGCTATGCCCCAGTCGTGCGGCAAGTTTACATTTCGCCAATCAACTGTATCATAAATATTGTTGAGGACATTTATAATATCTCCCTTATGAAATAACCAATCATTATTAAACAACTTTTTTTGTGCAGAAAGATTTACTTGCAAAAGCAATTGTAATAAAACTGCAAAAGCAATTGATTTTAGAAGTGATAATTTCATACCCTGTTTTTTGCTATATTAAAAATTAAATTTTTGGACTGTTTCAATTAAGTTTGGATAAAACGGTAATTTCAGCTTTAAACTGAGTATATTTATAACTATGTTCAAACATAGGTATAAAATACTGTTTTCATGAATAAATCAATTTGTAACTCTATCACGGTAAATATGAAACCTTTATACAAAACAACTGCTTTTCTTTGGTTAATGATCCTCTCGCTTAGCGTATTTTCGCAGGACGTACCGTTATATGATACCTTGGTAAAACCATTATTGATAGCCAGGCAATTTGGTTTTACCGAAGGGGCATCGGTAGACAAAAAAGGGAATGTGTTTTTTACAGATCAAAACAATAACAAAATATGGAAGTATGATACAAAAGGTAAATTAACCCTGTTTTTAGATAGCGCAGGCCGGTCAAACGGGACATATTTTGACAATAAAGGAAACTTGATAACCTGTGCCGATGAACATAACCAGCTATGGTCAATTAGTCCGAAAGGAAAAATAACGGTGATACTTAAAGATTATCAAGGTCATTTAATGAACGGCCCTAATGATGTTTGGGTTGATAACAAAGGCGGCATTTATATGACCGACCCCTACTATCAGCGCCCTTGGTGGTCGCGTACAAAATCAGACCTTGACGGGCAAAAAGTTTATTATCTGCCCAAAGGCGCTGCACAGCCAATTATTGTTATTGACAATTTCATGCAGCCTAATGGTATTGTTGGCACCCCCGATGGAAAACATCTGTATTGTGCCGATATACAGGAAAAAAAAACGTATAAATATGATATTAATAAAGACGGTACATTAGGTAACCGCCAATTGTTTATGGAACTGGGATCCGACGGAATGACCCTCGACGCGAAAGGCAACGTTTATTTAACCGGCCATGGCGGCATAACCATTTGTAGCCCCCAAGGGAAGAAGATAGGATACATTCCTATTAATGAGCCATCAACAACCAACCTATGCTTTAGCGGCAAAAACAGAAAGGTGCTATTTATTACCGCCCGTACGGCCGTTTATACATTAAAAATGAAAGTGAGAGGTGTGGAGTAATATGATTTGTTTCAGATGATTTTTACATAGCGAAAATTAAAGATTACACCGTTAAGCCCGCCAAATTTATCGGGTTATCACTATAACATATTTATAACATTATCGGCATTGCTACCCAATCTTGAAAATCCTTTAACTACTAATTCAGTGACCTTTCCGATTTCAATAAGGTTTCGTCAATCCTTTGCCTTTAGATTGGTCTTTGAAGCATAAAGAAACGTATAATTGGAGTCAAATATCATATATATTGAAACAAGCGTTGTGCTATAAGTCAAAGATCTCCAATTGGTGTAGAATTTACACCCTTAATAATATTCATTTCAAGATCCGCAAATAACTTATTTGCAGGAACTTTAGTAAAGATCAATCAAACGTTCTTTCAACAACTCATCGGCAATCCCTGTTACTTTTCCATCAATACAACTACTGACCGCGCAGGTATATCCACTTCACCATTACTACTTACTGCATCAGGCTTTTCCGGCGTCACAAGGTTGAATTGACAAACGTTCTTACCATCTATTGCTACTAGAGCATGAAGGCTTTTATCCTTTTCAAAATTGGCTATTATTACCGCTTTTTTGCCGGTTGCCGTTTGAAAAACGGAATAACGATGATTGCCATTAGATGTAACTTTAGCTCCTAACACGTCCCTATATTCTGCATCCCAAATCCATTGTTTGTATTTGCGGCGGAGGTCGTCAATCTTCTTACCATAATTTAAGGTCAAAGGAAAATCAGTAACATGTCCCTTAAAGAAATAAGGTTCATAACTGATGATATATTTATACATTAAAATAAGATTCAACTTTTCGCGGTCATCCACTCCGGTAGCAGCCACCATTAATGGCGTTTCAGAATCAATATACCTATCTGATGGCGTTGAATTTAATCCCATTCTGAAATAGGAGCACTGATAATTTTGTAATAACCAATCCATGTGCCCCTCTCCTGCAAAAAGAAAATCAGGGTTCTTTTTAAAAGCTTCTTCATTTAATTTGGAGGCCATCGGCATATCCCCGGAATACATAAATTTTGGAGCGGTGTAGCCATGGTCAGATGCAAAATTATATATGGCTGATCCGTGGTGACAGTTTTCATCAAACAACCAACCGGAAGCATCTAAGTCGAGAACCTTGTTAAAATCTTTGACAATAGCATCCTGATACCCCGGTGCATTGAAGTCCATTATAGCACGGCGGTGATTGTTGATACCTGCTAATTGCGTAGGTGTATAATAACTGTACCCGCCTTGTTCATAAGGTATTCCATAAGGATCTTTTGCCTCATATTTATATAACTCATTTTTATACCAAGCCGTAGTTTTATCCGCCCAATTTATTTTTCCGAATAAAACAATATGTACCCCCAATGCTTGTATTTTTTGAATAACATCATGCAATTCCTGCCAGGTTCCCAAATGCGGATCAAAATCCTGAGAAGGGTCGTTGCCATCCTGTCCTAATTTATTCCATCCAACTAATTGGATCCCTGTAACACCATTGTCAGCACATTCTTTACCATATTTATATAAATCCTTGTAGGAAACGCGCCAATCGTCTTCAGGTGAATTAATTTGTAATTGCAACCAGGAATTAACACCCTTTATCCATTCAGGCATATGGGGTTTTTTAAACCATGTTTTTCTCCATTCCTTATAGATATCCACACCTGCCTGCCAATCACCGGTATAGGTTGTAAACATAACCGGTATTAGCCTGGTTGTTGAATTTGGAGCAGCAAATAAAAAATGACACATGCGAAATTCTGTATTAACGGTTATTCCTGATATTTCATCCGTTTGAGGAATTAAGGAATTAACAGAATTTATAGTAGCCGGATGTTGCTCCCAGGTATATTCCACATAGTATCTTTGAGTAGGGTCCTGTACACCAACATATAATCCTTGATTGGCGGAGGTTTGCATCAAACAATACAGACTGTGGTGAGATCCCTTTGTTTTTGTGGGATTAAATACGCCCCAATATCCTTTGCGATTGTCGAAGTTGGGATAAATTTCTTCAGATTCCAAACCGCCGTACCACATGGTGCGGGCATTCATAGAAACATTTTTCGCCGGCATATTTAAATCTCCTAAATAGGGATAATCTACTGTTTCTATTGTCAGCTTGGAGTTGTTGATTACTTGACCGGCAAAAGAAAGTTTACCATCTATTAAGGTTACTGTTGCTTCAAAGGTTATAGGCAATACACCACCATTTTCGCTTCTTAAATTGCTCCATTCAAAATGAATTTCATGTTCTGAAATCTTATTTACAACTGCGTGTTGCTTTTGACCATAAATATAATTAAAACGACGATCGAGTAAGGGGGCATGCATTCTGAATGAAATGCCCAATGCAGCTCTTCTATCAATCACCCAGCCTGTTTCCAAATTTTCCAATCTTGTAACCGCTCCGGTTTCAGAGTCAAAAACCACTTTTAATTTTTTATCACTCAGTCCGATATCCGAAGCAGTCGCCGGGCATGTTTTTACAAACGATAAAAAAGTAAAACCGATGATCAATCCAAAGTTCATTTTTCTTGAAACTATTTTCATGCTAATTTTTTATTATTATAAATAAACCATTCTTTTAATTTCCACCAATTATTCTTCAGCCTTTTTTCCATAAATCTCCACATCTCCAATTCTTACTAAATTGTCTTTTCCCGGGTCAATAATTTGTAACCGGATATATCGTGCATTTACCGGTTCTATATCAGTATCCGAAACATCATCTGTGTTATCAGAACAAGTACTCACCGATATCCATTTCTTATTATCGCTGCTAACTTCAACTTTAAATGATCTAGTATTTAAAGAAGAAGGCATGCCCGCGGCACCAGCATGTCGTACAACATATCTATTGATCAGATAAGTGCTTTTAAAATCCAATTGAACCCATTGTTTTCCTTTATATGAAGCAATCCATTGATGATTGACAGATGGACTACCGTCTGTCAGCGCCTTATTATCCGCATTTTTATCACTTGCTGTAACCGCTATATCGGGCAATAAACAAAGATTGAAATAGTGATAATTAGCTTGATTAAAAAGATTAAAAAAGTGGTCCCCCCTGCAAACAATGATATTTCCGGGAGAAAGTTTTTCCAGTTTTTCCTTTAAGGCAACAAGATTTTCTGCAGTCATTCGCCATGCCACGCCCTGCGACGTTAAGAACAAAGGCTTAGAGCCATCAAACTTTCGAATGGGGTCTTCCCATTTATTGTAAATCTGTTCTATTTTTCCTGTATATCCCGGCAGATTCGGAATAAAAGGCATCCGGTCTTGTTTTACAAATGATTTAAGAGGTAGCCCCCGATCCCAATCTTCTCTGGTATTGCCATATAAGTAGCGACAGTTTTTTGTATAAATATCCATTTGCCTTTCACTAATATCATCCCAAATTGTAATCGCTCTTAATCCGCAACGCTCTAAAAATGGCTGGGAAAACCGGGTATAGATATCTAATATGGAATCATTATTTAAATTAAATCTGTTTCTAAATATATCATAGATCAAGGCATAACCAACTCCTGATGGTCCCGATGCGAAGCAATCATTTTCTGAAGCAGTTCTATAATAATAGTTCAATATTTGTGGTGATGCATCAAGCAGTGCCGGGCTTATGGTCCAATTAATGGGAATGACACCTCTGTTTTTATCTCCCCATAGCTTGGCCAGCGAATGTTCGCAATATTGAATATTATCGCCATCACTCATATAAAATGTTATATATATCTTGTTTTCCAATTTGGGCATTTTAGGCACCGTCGGAATTTGGATAATATGCGATTGACCTGCTAAAAGCGTAGCATTTTCAAAAAAATCGGCGGCAATGGTAGCAATACCATGAGAGGTTCCTAGTCCAACACCTGTGCGTTCTTCAGGCCACCATCCCATTATAAAACTGCTCCCCTGCTGCATATCACTTAGAAATTTATTAGCAAGAACGGAGTCTTTTTTATTTCGTATATCAAGCCATATTACTGCCGATTTTGCAGCCACTGCTACATCTCGTATAAAGTTTGCATAGTGCGGTGATAGACTTATGTACAATCTTTTATTACAATCCTTCCAATAATTTTCATAAAGGTATTCGTATACTTCAAGCGATGTTTTTAATTGTAAGCTTCGCAAATCAACTAACACTGGTGGAAAATTCACACCTTTCTTTTGCAGCTCCTGATATAGAGAATCTTCTATTGGCAACGCATTTTTAATACCAGCGATTGTTGTTGCTAAATTGATAAAATGTTCGTTCTGCTTACGCCCGTATAATATCAGTCCCGAAACCTCACTCTTATATTTGTTGAACAAATCCCATGGTGACGTAATTTTATTTACTTTTAAATTACAGTTTTGTATCCAAAACTCTTTTCCTTCTCCTCCCTTATCTACCAGCATTATACGCGGTTTGGTTCTATTTACTAATCCTTGCAAAGACGCAAATAATAATCTTTCCGAAGGAAATAGTTTTAGTTCACCTAAATCCAAAAGGTCAATTAAGTCAGCTGGTGTTGCAAATTGAGGAAGTATTCTACCCTCCGGCCATATCATTCCTTTCTCAAAAGAATTATAACTTACAGTTTTGATATGTTGATTCAAATTATTCTGACTTGAATTGTATTGACCAAAACCCGAAGTTGAAAAAACAACATAAAAAAGACAGTATAATGAAAACGATCTGCTAAGTTGCAATTGTATCAGTTTAAAATAATTGATATTTGCAGTGCTTCTTGCATAACGAATGCAAGAAGCATTACACTTTTTAAAAAAACACGCTGAAAAACCTCTATTTAATTGTAACTGCTTGAATATTAGTGTAATTATACGGAGTACCGACTACAGGTAAGGAAGTTGCAGTTGAAGCCCCTACTCTAGCCCACCAAGTACTTCCGGAAATTGCCGGAATTTTACCTTGTGATTTCACAATATAATTATTGCCAAAAGCAAAAGGATTAGGCGTAGTTACACCATTTATAACAACGGTTGCGTTGGCAGGAAAACTACTCATAGCAACTGTATAGCGACCATCATAACTTGCATCACCCGGATACGGAGAATTACCGGTTATATACAAATTAATATTCTTAATAGCACCTGTGCTGTATGGGGGTGTGCTGTTACCACGACTCACAGTAATAGTTGCTGAAATAGAGCTGTCGGAAGGATTGTACACAGGAGGGGTAACCCACCGAATTTCCAGGATTGGGGATACCGTATAATCTTGTTTTACCACTCCCTGAATTTGAATATTCTTAGTAGGATCTGTACTGTTGTACACCGTTGGCCATTGAGGTGCCATAGGAACAAATGGACCGATAATATTTATATTGTATTTACCGGTAAACAGCCTTGAGTTGTAAAAATAACCTGTATCGTTGGCATAAAAATCAGGATTAGGTGTTGGGGCTGAAGCTTTATAACTTAATTCCAATACCTGAATTCTTGCCTCGTTCTGATCAAACTGCATCGGCTTACCCGTTACCGAGTCATAAATCGTTCCATAAAAGGTTTCACCGGGAGCTGCATAAGTATCAGCTTTAATACAGCCACTATTACTACCAACAATGAATAAGATAATTAATAGAGCTATAAGATTAAAATATTTATTTTTTATTTTCATTGTAACCATTTTTTTTGTTTTTTAAATTAATAACCTACGTTTTGAACCAACTTTTTGTTATTAGCTATTTCCGATCCCGGGAAACCCTGATAATACCATTGTGTATTCCAGGTATATCCATTACCAAATCTTGTCATTTCTTCAAACGGTTTTATATCAAAAATATATTTACCGGCATCAGCTACATAAAATGGGCTTAATTGACGATATGCGGTTAAATTCATTTCCTTATCAAACAAACGCCAACGTAATAAATTAAACCAGGTTTTATTTTCAAAAGCAAATTCCTTTCTCCATTCTTTTCTTACGGTATTAAGCGTAAACGAAGATAAAGGTGTAATATTAGCGCCGGCTCTTTGCTGTATTTGATTAACATACCCCAAAGCCTCGCCAGGATTTATACCTAATTCCATACATGCTTCGGCTGCGGTTAATAACACTTCAGCATATCGAATTTCAATCCAGCTCTGATTACTATGCCCATAGCTGACAGTACTCCCCATATTGGAAGGCAGCTGACTTTCATTGAGAAATTTACGCACACCAAATCCCATAAAAGCAGAAGAACTATACCATCCGCCACCACCAGTAGGGTAAATACCGAAATTACCACTGAGAAGCACGGTTTGGCCTCCGTTAGGGTAAGAGGCAGGTATTGTATAATTTTTATTGGTATTACCAGAACCTGTGTTTGTAGGTCCTAACCCAACCCATATCGAACTATTTGCACCATTCGTGATATCATATCTACTATTCAAAGGAGTTCCTTCACCTGCATTCACTATATTAGACGGCTTAAGCAACCCGGTACCCCCTGTAGATTTCACATATACACCCGCTCTGATTTGCATAACAGAACCTTTTAGCACGTCATAAGGTGTAAGTACAAAGGCTTTTAAGCGTGGCTCTGCATTCGCAAATAAGTCAGTTGGGTTAGTGTATAACACATAATTTCCGCTGGCATCCAAATTTTGCAATCTACTGCTTCCAAAAGCATTTGGTGCAGCTGCTGCTGCGTTGGGAGGAGTTGCATTTCCATCCGACCAGTGTGGAAATCCATCAAACATTTCTACAAAATCCAAGGTAGGAGATACTTCAGAACCCCAACCCCATCCTCTGATACAATCAGGGATCATATATAAATCGTAGTTATGTCCATCATCCAAATAACTATCATATTGTCTTACAAAAATATTTTCAGTGCTGGCCGCATCAAAAAACATATCCACCATATTCCTGAATTGCCCGTTTAATGCTGCGGGCGAATTACCTGCTACCCAATCCTTCATATACAGACTGTGCGTTTTACCGGTAGCACCGGTAATAACCAATTTGGCGGCATTATAAGCAGCCTGAAAATAAGGTGTTGGGTCCGTACCTGGCGCAAACCCGCATAATTGCCCCGTATTATTAGGATTGGCAGGAGAAGTGTTCTTATTATACTTAGCAATACAACCGGCAAATAGCATAGCTCGTGATTTATAGGCTGCTGCAGTACTTTTATCTGCCCTGCCTACTTGATTTGCCGCAGGCAATTTACTATAAGCAGAATCCAAATCAACGCCGATTAAATCCCAGGTAGCAGCTTCGGAAGATCTTGCCAAACCATTGCTGGCGACAGAATCTTTTCCGGTAGAAGGGTAATTAATTACCGTTGTTACCAAAGGAACACCTCCAAAACGTCTTACTAAGGCATAATAGCAGGTAGCTCTGACAAAATAGGCTTCACCTAACCAGGTTTGCACTTGTGCAGTTAAGAAATTGGCTGAATACTTTGGGAAAGTTTGTATAAAATAATTACAATCCCTAATTACCGAATACACCGAATTATAGTTTACACAATTATTAGTTTCATTTGGTTGACGCCAATCTCTTCCTAAAGACTCTCCCGTCGATTTACTACCCCATTGGTATGTAGCATACGCATTGTTATAACCTCCGGCGGGACTGTATTTAAAATCTTCAATCAGCATTTCGCTGTACAAACGCGCCATATAGGAAGTTACACCGGCAGAAGTACCTAATATAGTAGGATCGCCTAAAACATTCGGCGGCAAAACATTCAATTTTTTACACGAATCCATCACTGTTATATTGCCAATCAATAACAATGAGAGAATTAAAAGATATTTTTTTGACATATTAATAAGTTTAATACTTAAAAATTAAAATTTAACATTAACACCAAAATTCATTGATTTATTCAATGGATACGCATAACCATTTCCAACACCACCATTTCCCGGATGTTCCGGATCCATAGATTTAGGTGCTTTCTGTAAGGTCAACAAATTATATCCATTAACATAGAAACGTGCACCATGAATTCCGGCTTTTTTCAAAATTGTATTTGGAATTGAATATCCCAATTCTATTGATTTTAATCTTAAATAAGTATCATTGATATAATACGAAGTGGTTGTTGATGGTATCACATTGCCATTCATTGGATAATTGCCGGAAACAAATGCCTGAGTAACATCATAAGGACTTGCATTAGGATTAGCAGTATGCCATGCATTTATAAAGTCTGCAATACCATTTCCTTTTGCTTGTCCAACAGAAAATCTCGTAAAAGCGCCGGGGAGTTGCGAGTATCTGAGTGTTGCACCTTGCAGAACAACTGCCATATCAAAACCTTGATATGCTAAATTAATGACAGCTCCAAAATTCATCAAGGGAAACGCTCCGTTAGAATTAATCAAGTAAGGTGCCTTATTATACGCATAGTTATTACCATTTTGCTGGCCACCACCTGATCTGTCAGTATAATAATAGTCGCCTGGTAATGTACCATACCAGGATGATTTTAAAATTTGATTCCAATTTTGGTATTGACCGGCTGTTTGTACAATGAAGTTTACATCAGAAGGCCTGTTAACCACATTATTCAGCCAGTTGTTATATGAATTACCTTGTATCTGATCACCGGGACGGCTCGTCCAAAAGGTTCTTGTATAGCCGGCATTTACAGATGCATTCAATACAAACTTACCCATTTTACTTTGGTGCGATAAAGACAACTCAAAACCATGCGACTGATCACTATTAATATTGTATTGAGGTAAGCTGG
>Ga0193726_1003341_pt1 | contig 10261 bp, 6 predicted proteins | sample H2c1metaG_FD_144928 | JGI IMG/M metagenome (GOLD analysis project Ga0193726, IMG submission 144928) | Soil microbial communities from a riparian zone of the East river system, Colorado, United States - H2c1 | ecosystem: Environmental > Terrestrial > Soil > Riparian zone | place: USA: East River... | reverse complement strand
TCTAGTTTCAGCGGGGGGCACTACAACCCCGTTGCGGGCTCATTACCGCTCGTTGTAAACACACCATGATGTTGCACGGTCTATCTTGGTCCAGTCGAAGTTAGTAGGCTACCATTCACGCAGTTGCAGTTGGAGATCTCCGGACAAAAAGTCTTGGCATCGCATCCCAAGACGATATATGAATCTTACCGTTGCTTGGAGAGTTGAACCGATGGCGAGTTCTTCGCAAGACGTCCGATATGGTCTGCGGATGCTGGCTAGAAGCCCGGGGTTCACTTTCACGGCCCTGCTCTCACTTGCTCTGGGCATCGGTGCGACCACAGCGGTCTTCAGCGTCATTCATGCGGTGCTGATGAACCCGTACCCATATGTGGGAGCTGACCGCATGGTAAGGGTTCTGGCTGAAGACAAGGCCGGCGTCTCAAAGAATTTTTTCTTAACCGGCTGGCAGCTGCACCAACTGCGGCAACTGAAATCGGTCGAGAGTGTCCTGGCACAGGCAAACTGGGAACTGTCAACAACCGGGAGCGATCTACCCGAGGACGTGAGGGCGGTTTTCTTCACGTCGAACGCGTCGAGTTACTTCGGGGTGCCAGCGTTGCTGGGTCGAGGATTGCTTCCGTCCGACGCACCGGATGGGCAGGACACGCAGCCAGTGGTCGTCCTCAGCTTCTCATTCTGGCAGCGGCATTTCGGCGGGAGTGCGGACGTCTTGGGCAAGACCCTAGGGATGGCGCACAAGAGTTACACGATTGTAGGCGTGCTGCCGTCCCGGTTTGCCTGGACCCTTGCCGATGTCTATCTTCCGTTGAAGGTTACGAATGACCCGAGACGGCTCCTTTGGATTTCTTCTGTGAAGCTCAAAGCCGGTGTTGGCCTTGAGGTGGCAGGGGCGGAGTTCCAGGGATTGCTTGAGCAGTTTGTTAAGGAGACTCCGGAGCACTTTCCGGGAATGTTTCGTATCCACGTTGAGCGATTGATCGACGGATATGGCAACAGTCTTGAGCAGACGCTCTATCTGTTGTTTGGAGCAGTCGCGCTGTTGCTATTCATCGGATGCGCTAATGTTTCGATTCTGCTGCTGGCGAGGGGCACCTCGCGTCAGCATGAATTGGCGGTGCGGGCAGCCGTAGGGGCGACGCGAAATCGGATTGTCCGTCAGTTACTCACGGAATCGCTGGTGCTGTCGTTGGGCGGGGCAGCCCTCGGGATACTGTTGGCGTATGGCACCGTTGCTCTGATTGTGAAATGGCTCCCGCAGTCCTCCTACCCTCACGAAGCGGCCATCCAGGTCAACTTGCCCGTACTATGTTTCAGTGTTGGACTGGCACTGCTGACCGGGCTGGTGTTCGGGCTCTCGCCTGCCCTTCAATTCAGCCGCCCCGAAGTAAGTCAGGTCATGCAGTCCAGCGCTCGCACGATTGGAGGCGTGGTACGTGCGAAGCGCATGCATACTTTGTTGATCGCTGGCCAGATCGCGCTGACCCTGGTGTTGTTGACGGCGGCTGGCACCGCCACGGAGGGCTTTCTGCGAGTGATGCAGACCCGACTTGGATATGATCCGCACGACACGATGGTTGTTGGCATACCGCTTCATGACAACACTTATATGACATGGGAAGAACGAGCGGCGTACTTCAATCAGCTTCGCCAGAGAGTGGCGGCGATTCCAGGAGTAGCTTCAGCAGCCGTTTCGACGCTGGCAACTCCACCTGCAAACGGAATAGACGAGCGAATTGAAATCATGGGCGGACCGGCGGTCGAGGAGCAACAGATTCGCTTAAGCCTTGTCAGCCCGGAGTATTTCTCCCTGCTCCATATTCCGCTGATGTTCGGGCGAACTTGGGACCAAGCCGAGACGATGCGGGGCGCACGTTTAGCGGTGATCAACGAGACGATGGCTCGGCAGTATTGGCCCAATGGTGATGCGCTTGGGCGCGCGATCCGGATGCCGGACTTGAAGAGCGGGCCATATCGCCTTGCGGCTCCGAATAGCGACCACTGGATCCAGATTGTTGGAGTGGTCGCAGATGCGAGAAACGATGGTCTGGCAAAATCGGTGAAGCCGGCCGTCTATGTGCCCTACACAATGTGGTTGGAAACGTATACGCATCTGCTGGTTCGCACGCATGGACCGCCTTTCTCAGCTCTTCATCCTGTTCGTGTGCAGGTGCACTCGGTGGATTCCGATCAGCAAGTGGAGGGACAAGTATTCAGCCTGGAAGAGCTGATCGCCGGGCAGCAGGAGTGGCAGCAAGCGCGCCTCCTAACGATGTTGCTTGGACGGTGGTCGCCCTTTCGCCTCGCTGGCGCTGGTGTTGGCGGTAGTGGGGCTGTACAGCGTCGTGTCTTACAGCGTTGCGCAAAGAACGCGCGAATTCGGGATTCGCATGGCGCTAGGTGCGCAGCGAAGGGACATGTTGTGTATCGTCTTTTCAGCTACGACGGTCAGCGTAGGAAGTGGTCTGGCGGCGGGCGTTCTACTAAGTCTGACCTGCACCAAACTGTTGGCGAGATGGGTCGAAGGAACCTCTGGCAATCCGCTCATCCTTTTGGGTGTCACGCTGCTATTGGTTTTCTCCTCAGCGTTCGCCTGTTTCCTGCCTGCTCGCCACACCTCATCCATAGACCCCGTCGAAGCATTGCGCTAGGGAATGAGAGAAGAGTTCTGCCGCCACATCCCGAAAAGGCGCTCATCGGAAAGCTACATCTCGGTGAAGAGATGTCTGGATCATTCCTGCGTAACGCCGAAGGGCTCAGGGTCGCATGCTTCTTGCCAAAAGCGAGGTCCGGCCGAGCAATCCTGGCTAGAAGTCCGGTTCGAGGAAGTATGGCGCTTCTGAATACTGCTTGTGTTCCGACCTCAGATCAAGCCTCCCACTGCCTTTAGCCTCCAGTAAACTGTGCTCCGGTGAATCAGTCCGTTCGAGCTCTCGAAGATGTTTACTGTCAAGCTCCATTGCTCGGCAGTCAACCGTCCCTCGATTACCTGTGGTGTCTCTCGCTTGGGGATCATCATTCAGTCGGGCCGTCGATATATTTCATTGTCGAAGATTCGGAATACTTCCTCAACGTAGGCCGGAGCCCTTGTGCTCCATTTGATTAATGTACCTTTGGAGGGAAAGGCGATTAGGTCGGATCACCTCCTCAACTATTGAGTCCATCGCCGCGGTGAATTTACACTCTGTGACCAGCACTAGCCAGAATCGCTGCTAAATCTTTAGTTCGCACGATCATAGAACCAATCACTCGTTTCATTTAGTGCCAACTTCAGTTTCCCCTGTTCTCGATGCACAATGAGACTACGTTGTCCGTAAATTGGTTGAGAATTTTTGTCATCGTCTTCAGATGCCAAATTACCCTCGAGTAGAACTTCAGTGGCACCTAGAAATTCGTTATCGAGGTGCCATTTACCTCGCGTCGTGATTCGTGATTTTGTCGATGTAAAGACTTGAACAAAAGTACCATTAAAGACTTGAACAAAAGTACCATGAGCGTTTAGCGACAGAAGTTCTTTGCCAGTGTTGAAATCTGTAGCGTAGTTACCGACCAGATCTCTGGCCGAAGCCCGAGCTTGGCCCTGCTCCCCACAGCTCACAACTAGAAACACCACCATTACCAGACAAACTGATAATTTTTTCATTTTCGACCTGCCACGGCGGTACGAACTTGGGCAAAGCAGTGCTTGCACTCGATGGCCAATTCAAGTCTAACAATAAATAGCCCTCAGGTTGCTGCATGTCCCTGCATTAGTCTGCGGTGAAGTGAACAAACAAACGAAAACAAGGTTAGCGGGTCATTCTTTGTGAGGAAGGAAGCAGGCACCACAGCAAGGATACGCTGAAACGATTGCGGTTCGGCGTCTACGCGGCTAAGTAAACCTTGTTGGAGCTTTGCCACAATCCCCAAAGCGAGTGCCAAGTCATTTTTCGGTAACGGCCTTGTCAGGCACTGTCGCTCGGATTCCGTTGGATTGCGATGCTTCTGTTATAGCGCGGGGCCAAAACTTCCATGGCAACCCAGCAAAGCCGCCTATCGCCGTAAATCCGCCAACCAGAATTCCACACAGGTAAGCGGCAGTATCATCCGGGTCGTTTGCTGGCGGTCCCAAATGGACCCAGAAGTAACTGCCAGCAAGGAGCCCACAGAGTCCCAACAGGCAAGCCACTATTAGGGAAAATAGAATCGTTGCTGCACGCCGTCGCTGGAGGTGGTATGTCATCAGCCAGCCTACATGCCAACGTAAAGTATAACCTCATCCTAGTACGCAGATGTCGGGTAAGCGCGTTGTCAGGACTTGGCTTAGCAGCCACACGGACTTACCTTTTCGAATAGGTGAAACGTGCAGTGGAGAGGCTGAGCATGGAAAGGGCGAATCATATTGCGGAGATTATCGTTGTCCTTCTTGCGCCGGTAGGGCGGCTTTGAACGACCTGAAAAAGATGGGTTGCCAATGTACGCCGTCGGAGCCGTTTCACACTTTTCGATGTATTCCCAGGGCGCTCCGCGCATCGCATCCTCCCAAGCGAGCACATTCGTCGGGTCGCTTCCGCGCTTATGTTCCTGCCGCTGAACCTCGAGCTCCATTTCAGGAGGAGGCTCGCCACAGAATTTCTTGAGGTGCTTTGTTGCCAGGTCGCATTCGGCAGAAATCCATTCTCGCGTGGCGCCAGGTGTTCCTTTGATAAAGAGCAACAGCGTGTTTTCATCAGGCCGCAATATTGCGACTCCCCCCGCCTCTACCATTCTCTCTAACATTAGTAGTTCGTGCGATTTTCTGCGTCTGGTATTTTCCAAAAGTTATTGCACTTTAAGGGTGAGCGGGATATTCCGCGTAATCTGAGCATTCGTAATCACAAGAGTGACCGTGTAAGTGCCCGTAGGTGTGCTAAAAGTAGAGGGAGGAGGGTTGGCTCCGCCACTAGAGCCGCCCCCGCAACCAGCGATTGGCAACAGAACAAGCGTCATTGCCAAATAAACTGCCAAAACATCATGACGGGACCGTCCACGAAATCCCAAAGGCCCCAGCCAACACGCCATCAGAAATGCCAAGCCCGTCAAGGTAGCACCGCCACGGTTTATTACGGTCGCGGATTGAGTTTGCTTGGTCGAAATACTAACTGTCAGAGCAACTGGTGATGTACCGAGGGTAGCGGTAGGTGGACTGAAATTGCACGCGGCATACTGCGGCAAATTCGTGCAGCTGAAAGTCACAGCACCAGTGAATCCGCCTTGCGGTGTGAGCGTCAGATTGTAGCTGGCGGTTTGTCCAGAAGGAACAGTGGAGGAAGTGCCGCCGCTTCCGCCAGTCACTTGGACGTCGCTGCCAATGCCGCTTAGCGCCACTGTTTGCATGTGACTGGCGTCACTGTCAGTTATTTGCAATGCGCCCGAGCGATTTCCAGCAGTTGTGGGAGTGAATTTTACGGTAATTGTGCAATTCCCTGTAGGCGCTACCGCGGTGCAATTGTTAGTCTGCGAAAAGTCTCCCGTGGCCACCACTGCGGCTACCGTGAGTGATGTTGAACCAGAATTGGTGAGTGTTAGGTTTTGCGTATTCGAATCAGTGCCAACAACTTGTGAGGGGAAATTCAAAACATTCGTTGAGAGATTGACGTTTGTTTGCCCACTTGAAACGACAAAAGTTAAATACGCTACATGACTGTGAGTGTCGGAGACCGCGATCTGCAGATCGCCCGGAACAGAAAGAAGTGCTGCTGGAACTGTCACATTGAGCTGGGTCGGTGTTATGTCGCTGGTCTGCACTAAAGTCCCATTCACGGTGACAGTATCTCCAGCGGCAAATCCGCTACCGGAAATTGTGACAGACAAATCGGAACTACCTGCCTGGACCGTGTTGGGGACTAGACCACTCAAAGCAAACTGAATTGGCGTGACTATCGAATTTGTGATGCCTGTTCTGAACAAAAGCAAAGACAACTGGGAGCTGAGCGCCAATCCGTTAGTGCCCCAGCGATGCATTTTGAAAGGCTGTGGAGCTTCAAGCAGGGGAATCAACCCGGTTTGTTGCTGAGTGGCCAGATCGTAGGCGGCTATTTGGAAGTTTCCAATAGATGGGAATAGATAGACTGTGCTCGAAAAATAAATATGCGAGGTTGGAACATCTACCTTGAACGCCAGCGAATTCGAATTATTGGAGAATGAGATTGGTTTCAGAGTCAACGTTGTTGGATCAATGACTTGGCCATTGCTGACGTAAATCGAAGTTCCGTCACTGTCCAGTGCCCCTCCTCCAAAATTAAAATCAAAATTATTCATTTCGTGCGTCAGACTCACTCCAGCCGCGTCAATCGCAAATTGGTAGAAGGAAGGGGGGGACTGAAAATAGGTGGTACCAAACAAGTTAGCTGTGTCTTGTCCTATAAAAAGCAGACTGTCTGACTGCAATTGGTTTTCGAAAACCCGATTAGCCCTCTGAACATTGTCGTCAAATACCGCGACACCCTCTCCGCAAGGGCCGAAGCCAACACCGCAAAGGGTGGCAACCCAAGCATGAGGATGGCCTGGTAGGACACGAAGAGCGTCTGCGACCATGGGATTTTGGAAATCCGGATCATTGCCCAATCCAACCGTAAAGTTCACCGTGCCAGAACCTACCGCTACCTGTGCCACTTTCTTGTCGTCATCTAGCCCGACATAGAGCAGCTGCCCGTCGTCCGAAATCGCTAATTGATTTGGGCCATTTCCGACAGTCCACGCACTGATAACTCGGGCTGAGACAGGATCGATAGCTACAACTTGGCCGGCGTAAGTCTGCGAAGAGGGATACACACTTGCAAAAATACGTCCGGAAATTGAGTCGTAAACTGTGTCTCGAAATTGTATGTTGCGCATGGCCGTATATACCGTGGCTACAAAGGAATTTGAATTACCACCACCGGGAGAAGGATTTACCACGGCAACGGATAACTCACCCGCTTGAGCTAAATCTGCCGGGGTCAAAGTAGCAATAAGGTTTGCTTGATATACATAATTTGTGGTCCGAACACTCCCGTTAACCATGACTTGCGACTCAGGAAAGAAATTTGTCCCATAAACAACAAGTTGGAGTGCGTCTGCATCCGATGCCACAGCTGGAATCCCGGTGATGCTGGGAGTCGGGTAAGTCGTTAACGAATTCCCGGAAAGCGCTATGACATGGGGGCTGCCCGGTTGGTTGTCCGAAATCGTCAGCGTGCCAGTGCGAAGCCCAACCGCAGAGGGGGAGAAAATAATTCCGATAGAACAAGTCGTAATCCCACCCGTGTAAATGGAAGAAAGAGGAGTGCCGCACTGATTGTCTGCGCTGAAATCACCACTTGTAGAGATATTGCTAATCAGCCAATCGCCATCGCCATAATTTGTAAAGAAAAGTTGGGATTTAGCGCTCGTTCCGAGAAAAAGATCATTCACCTGAACGGATGGTGGAATGTAAACGTTGGGCGTGCTGCCCTTCCCACTGAGACTAACGCTCTGGGTTGAAATAGGCGCATTATCAGTGAAAGTTAGCGTCCCGTAAACTTGATTGCTATCCGTGGGGAAATAAGTCAGGGGTAAGTTGCAACTGCTATCGGAAGCAATCGTGCGACATCCTGCACCGATTGTCACTGAGGTTAGCGATGATGAAATCGCGGAAATTTGCAACCCGGCATTTCCACAGTTCTTGATAAGCAGGTTCTGAGTGCCTGAAGAATTCACTAAAACGTAACCAAAATCTACAAAATTTTGAGCCAAACACATCGCGGGTGCGGGCACACTCAAATCAAACTTGGTTATGAAACCATGGGTTACAGATTGGTAAGGACTAGGAGGCGGGGGAGGAACCGGTTGGTAACTGTTGGAAGTTGTTGGAAAGTCGTTGGTACTGGTGGTTCCGACGACGATAGGATGATCCGCCGGATCAACCGCCAATCCGTAGAAGTAGGTACCGCCAGATGGTTCGGAAGAGCTCAGAAACGTGCTGAACAAGAGTGCAGTCAAATCTGAATTTAATTCGGCTACCACCGTGTCTGAACTGCTTCCAGAACCGGAAAAAAGAGGGACCACAGGGTTCTTGAGTGGAAAATCCTCCGAGCCCGCCAACCCGCCCACAATTACACCCACAATTACACTAGAGTGACTATCGATCGCTATTCCCCGAAAAGCGGCGCTTCCCTTGCCTGACAAATAAGTAGCCGCCAATATATTTTGGGCTAACGAATCCATCTTCAACACAAAACCAGCGCCGCAGCTACAGGAATCATTGGGGAGTATCGTTGTCTGGAATGCATTTGGCGAAACTGGAAATCCAGATTCGAGTGTTGTTCCAGTTATGTAGAAATCGCCTTGCGAATCTTTGGCCAGGGCTCCTGCCTGATAGGTTCCCGGCAAATAAGTTGCAAAATTCAACTTGCTGGCTGTGGAGTTGAGTTGCAATGCGAAACCCCCAACGGGATCTATTTGATTGGGAAGGGCAGGCAAGGCTGGACCAATGACGCCAGCAGTGGTTGGCAACCCTAATCCTCCCAATCCTGCAACTGTAACTTGACCAGCGGAGTCTACCGTGATTCCGCCACTCACAAAATTGTTCGCGTAAGCTGTTCCTGGAACATAAGGCGAATTTCCTGGAATTAAAGTTGACCAGGCCAATTTCCCAGTGGCGTCCAATTTCAGAACGAACATGGTGTCTACCCCGCGCTCCCCGAACGAACATGGTGTCTACCCCGCGCTCCCCGGGAGTAGAATCGTAAGTGCCAGAAGTCAGCTGAAAATTTGAATCACTAGTAGTTCCTGCTAAATAGGCATTGCCGACTGAATCTACGGCAAGTTTACCTTGGTTTCCATTCGTGTAAAAGCCAAGTCCACCGCCAACCAATCCCGCGTAATTGAAAGCCGAGCCGTCCGGCTTCACAGACAATATGAAAAAGAAAGAAGAACTATAGGACGTCGGAGATAGCGGCAAAACAGAACCGGCATGAGGGAAATCGAATGCTGAGGATATTCCAGAAACATAAATGTTTCCCGCAGGATCGAGCGCAACCGCATATGGATAGTTCGCAGCGTTGGGAGCAGATCCACCAAAGAAAGTGGAATAAAGCAAAGTATGTCCAGTAGGATCCAATTTGGAAATAAAGCCTTTTCCAGAAGCAGATATGTCTGAACATTGCGGGCAAAGTGGTTGATCGGAATTCGTGATGGGAAAATCAGGAGAGCTGGTGAATCCAGTTACATAAGTATTTCCAACGGTGTCAGTGGTTACAGCAGTGATATTTTCCCCATTGCTGCCCGAAAGGTACGTAGAAAATCCAAACACTGGATCAATGATTAGAGTTTCATTGTGGTCATAGGATCCGAGCTTGAAACAGATTTCTCCATTTTCCGCCAGTACGTATTCCACCGGAATCAAGTTTTTCCTTTGCCCAACCATCTGATACGCGACGGGACGCCGCAAGACCACAGCACCATTGTTCAAGTCGACCAAAATATCACCGGAAGGCTCAATGCGAATCTGTTTATCAAAATGAAATGAAATTGCCGAAGGGTCTGCTCCAGGTTCAAGCACAAAATCGTGCTCAAAGGAATTGCCAGTGCCATGGAAGAGTAGGTCGATACCGGGATAAATGTGGTTGTAACGTAGCTGTCCAAACTGGGGAATGTTGCGGAACCAACGTTGGGGATCATTCCCTTCCAGATAGTTTGAGCGCCCCGGCATCAATCCGCCGGCAGACAATTGCGTGGCAGGATCAATATGCGTCCAACGCAGGTTCAACCGTTCGGCGGAATTGGCTGCCATAACAACAATATCTACGCCGTCATTACGGAATAAAGTTTCCATGGAGTTACGACGGGCGACAAATTTGTAAACCTCCGGAGCTTGCCCGCGATTGGGCTCAATGGCCAAAGGTAGCGAAGCCAGCTCTGGCTTGCTGGTCTGGGCCCATGCTGATTTGGCGATGCTAAGATTGGACGCAATAAAAATTAAGAACAAGCAAACTACTAGACGCGGGCGAACGGGCATGGGGAGGGTCTCCGGGTTAGTTCTGCAGCACGCCACTATACAGATATTAATCGCAGAAGAAAAGAACGGCCGTTGTCGCCTCGCAGACTGACGAACGTAATTCGATTACCGTTAGGAGTAAAGTGCTCCCTGGTGTCTTTTCGAAATCAGGAAATCAGGGGAAATCGGGGAACAGAAATCAGGGGACGGACGGGACGTTTTCCGTGAGTTTTGTCTGCGGTGAAGCCCCAATTGGCGGTTCTAGGACTACAGACTTTGCTCACC
>Ga0193726_1003340_pt1 | contig 10262 bp, 13 predicted proteins | sample H2c1metaG_FD_144928 | JGI IMG/M metagenome (GOLD analysis project Ga0193726, IMG submission 144928) | Soil microbial communities from a riparian zone of the East river system, Colorado, United States - H2c1 | ecosystem: Environmental > Terrestrial > Soil > Riparian zone | place: USA: East River... | reverse complement strand
CCGCCACAATCACGCGCAGGCCGTTCTCGAGCCGAACTTCCTTCGGCTGCACAAAAGTGATCTCGTGCGGCGCCGATGGCGCGGGCGCCTTGTCGACCCCGCCGATCGCCGACACGACTTGGACAGCCGCGAAGAACACGACTCCAACGCTGCAGATAATGCGTGTCTTCATCAGGACTTCTTCTCGGTCTTCTCTTTGGTGGCGGTCTTCATCGATTCCGGCAGGTACTCGATCACCACCTTTTTCTTGCCGGTGATATATTTGTTCAGCACTTCCTTTATCTGCGCGGTCGTGACCGCCTGCATCATGGCCAGGTCGGTGTTCACGCGCGCGGCGTCACCGTAAAGGACCGCGGCTTCCCCGAGCGCGTTCGCCTTGCCGTTGGAGGTCTCGCGTTCCAAAAGTATTGATGTCAGCAGGCGATTCTTTGCCTTGGCGAGCTCTGCTTCTGTCACGCCTTTTTTGAGCACGCTGTCGATCTGATCGGTCAGCGATTTCTTGGCAACGTCGATCCCTTTTCCGCTGGCCAGGATCGCGCGGAAGACAAAAAGACCGACGTCCTCATGCAAATCCGCTCCGCAGGAAACGCTTTGGGCGACTTGCTGTTCGTAGACCAGAGCCTGGTAGAGGCGGGACGAGGAACCACCCGAAAGGATTTCCTCCGCCACAGTAAGCGCCGGCGCGTCCTTGCTTCGGATCGAGGGCGCGAGATATGTGATCGCGATCGCCGGCAACGGAGCTTTGGAGCTGTAGGTTTTCTCGAGCTTATCCTCTTTTCGCGGCGGCTCCTTCGCCGTGACCCGCGGAATTTTTTCCGACGGCTTGGTAACCGCGCCGAAATATTTTTTTATCCAGCCGTCGAGTTCCTCCTGGGTGAAATCGCCGACCACAATGAGGGTGGCGTTGTCGGGCCGGTAAAAGGTCGAATGAAAGGCGCGCACCTCCTCGAGCTTCGACGCCTCGAGCTCGGCGAGATTGCCAATCCCCGGCCGTTTGTAGGGATGAACCGCAAACGATTTCCGGTCGATATCGAGAAAAAAATCTCCGTATGGATTGGCGAGAATTCGTTGGCGATATTCCTCTTTCACGACGTCCCGCTCCGTGCCGAAGTTCTTGTCGTTGAGCGCGAGCTGCGACATTCGCTCCGCCTCCGCCCACAGGATCGGTTCAAGATAATTCGACGGCACCACTTCGTGGTAAACGGTGACGTCGTCCGCGGTGAACGCGTTATTCTCTCCGCCGATGTTTTCAGTCAGATTGTCAAACGCGTCTTCCGATAAATGCTCATTGCCTTTGAACATCATGTGCTCGAACAGATGCGCGAAACCGCTCCGGCCGGTTGGATCGTCTTTTGACCCGACGTGATACCAGACCTGGACGGCGACAGTCGGGCTCTTGTGATCTTCGACGGTGTAAACCTCCAGGCCGTTCGGCAGCGTCATGTGTTTGAACGGCAGCGGCGGAACGGAGACCACCTGGTTCGGCGGAGGGCCTTCCGCGCTGAAGAGCGCGGGCGAGAGAGCGAGGCAGAGCAGAACGAGGCCGAAGAAGGTTTTCACGAAAGTCCGATACCGTAGCGAAGTTCAGGGTTAGCGCGAACGAAATGCGCGGTTTCCCCCACGCACGGCGGAAATCGTTCGAAGCGTCAATCTCCTTTGCGAACGCCCGCAAACAATCGCTTTACGCGTTGCTTGGTGAACTTCGCCGATGGGATGTCCCAGACGGCTTCGACTTCCCCATCCCACGCTTTTTCACCCGGGATTCCCTTTGGGTCCGTGGTAGCGGTCGCATGGATTTGCACCGTCGAACCTTTGAATTCGACCATCGGCTTGTCTTCGCTTTCGAAAATGAAATCCACATCGTCATTGTAGTGCGCACTTTTAGCCTTCCGAAAATCCGGTGCGAGCAAATCGTGAATCTTCCGGAGCAAATTGGTCGAACGAACCAGTTGCCCGTCTTTGAATTCGTACAAGAAAATCTCGCCCGGTCCCCATTTTCTATCGAGCGTCACGAGCGCAGCCGACTTGTCGTTCATCCAATCCGCACCCACGCCGCCGTGACTCTCATGTTGAAAGTATGGATACGGCGTATCGAGCGTCGCCAGGATCTTGAACGGCTTGAGGTAGACGAGGAAATCCTTGCAACGCTTATCCGCCTCGTCGTCGCAGAGGCTCGTCCTGGGATAAATGACGCCGATTGTTTTGTCCGGCGACAGCGTACTCTCGGCGAGCAGGTAATCGCCGGCGTATTCCTTGGGCAAGGCAGCCGAAGAATCATTTTCTGGGTCGTTCTCCGCCGAGACCAACGCCAGTGGCCAGAGCGAACAAAAGGCGGTCACGATTAAGATGCGTTGATACATGACCGAATTCTAAGGGCTCAATCGATCTGGACAAGGAGGCAACGCCGCCCCCGGAAATAATTTGGTGGGCCTGGCTGGGCTCGAACCAGCGACCCTGCGCTTATCAAGCGCATGCTCTAACCAACTGAGCTACAGGCCCGGGACGGCGCAGGGCGCCGAGGAAGTGAACAGTGATTGGTGATCGGTGATTGGTCAAGGGGCCGGACAGTCAGGAGAGGAGCCGATTCGATCCAAGCATGAATTCTGAATCCCAGGGTATCTACGCGTGCAGGAACCTTTCGATTGCTGGACCGATCGAGTGCGAGCCAGGGGACAGGGTTTCCAAACCCCAGCCGGCCAGGGAAAGAAGCGCGGCTGCAATCAGCGCCAGCCACCAGGTCTTGCGGAGTGCCGCTCCGAGCCAGTGCTCCTGCGCCGCCACTCGCAACCGTCGATAAAATACCGACACAATAAACACATCGAGAAAGACCTCGGCCAGAAGCGCTGGCATCGCCGCTACCGCCAAGGCGAGCACCACGACCAAGCCAAAGACCAGCAAAGCCAGCAAAGCCGGCAAACATCCCTCGTCGAAATCCAAGACGTTGGTGACATCAAGCCAATCGAGCCACGAAATTCTCCGATCGTATTTTAGGACCGATGGGTTAGCTGAGCGGCGTTCTTCGACAACGAGCGCTTCGATTTCCGCCGCTTCCGGGTTGAATCGCGACCGCTCCAGCTCCACCCATAATCTGAGCAAGCCGATGAAAAATGCATAGCCCGCCAGCAAGGCGACAGGATATCGGACCCACATCTGTGTCAGGCCCAAATGCAACGACACGTAGGAAACGAGGAAGCCGAAAAAGCCTGCCAAAATGAGGAGCAAGCTGACGATCGTCCTGGGCGCACTGCGCTTCTCAAAGTAACGCCGCAAAGTCGCGCGGGCGTGCGATGGCCATTTGTCACTCATCGTGAGTTGAACGAGGTGCGCTTTCTGTGAAGCTCGAGCCACCGGTAGATCGCTAGTCCGATCACCGCGCCGCAGCAATCGACTGCCACATCCACAGGTGTGCCGGTTCGCGAGGGGACGAACGATTGATGGATTTCATCAAGCGACGCGCAGCCGGCGGCAACGAAAAAAGCCAAGAAGGCGGCGCGCCAAGAGCGGGCGATCCTTGGGCGAAGGGCCCGGTAAAGCAGAACGGCGAGAACTGCATATTCCGTTAGGTGCGCGCATTTCCGGACAAAAAGTTGGACCGAGGCGATGGTCGCATCGGGGATATCGGGCGCGAACCAGCGCAGAAACGGGCCGATGAATCGCGAGGTGTGTTCCGCGGACATCAAATCGCTCGAGCCAACAAAAATAACGGCCAACCAAATCAAGACCGGCAACCAGTATTTCAGAAAGAATCGCATGTAGACGCCGGTGTCTTTTGCATTGACCAATCTGCAACCTACAATCTGCAATCACCAATTGGAAAGCATGACCAAACAGACTCTCACCCACCCCCTGATCTTCCAGCCGATCTTCATGGAACGGGTCTGGGGTGGCCGCCGTCTCGAATCGCTTTACGGAAAGCGTTTGCCGCCGGCCGCGCGCATCGGCGAATCATGGGAAATTGTGGACCGCCCCGAGGCGCAGAGCGTTGTGCACAATGGGCCCTTTCGTGGCCAGACCTTGCACACCCTCTGGACGGAATATCGAGAGCCGGTTTTTGGAAACCTGCCGGACGGTCCGAACCAGACTGGCGCTTCGCGTTTTCCCATCCTGGCCAAATTGCTCGATGCCCAGGAAAACCTGTCGCTGCAAGTCCATCCGCCGGCCGCCGTCGCCCAGGAGCTCGGCGGCGAACCGAAATCAGAGTTCTGGTACATCGCGGACGCCACACCCGGGGCCGAGATTTTTGCAGGACTGAAAAAAACCTCGACTCGAGGCGCTTTCGTCAAGGACCTCAAACAGGGAAAAGTGCTCGAGCATGCTCATCAGATTTCCGTCACCGCAGGCGACGCGATCTTTCTGCCGAGCGGGCGGCTCCATGCCGTGGGTGCTGGAAATTTGATCGTGGAGATCCAACAAAACAGCGATACGACTTATCGCGTTTACGATTGGGACCGTGTGCAGAAAGGCGGCACGGCGAGAAAAATGCATATCGCGGAGGCGTTGCAATCCATCGACTTCAGCGATCGGGAACCGTCGTTGCTTGAGCAGTCTGATGAAACCCTCGTCCGGCACGAGATGTTCGAAGTCGAGAAATGGCTCTTGCCGAAAGAGCGCGAGATCGGGCCACGCAGGAGCTTCGCGATCGTCGTCTGCCTGACGGGTGAGCTCGAATGCGCCGGACTCAAATTTACGCCCGGGGATTTCTTTCTCGTCCCTGCACAGTTGGAAGACCGTGTGGCACGGCCGCTCGGCGAGAATGTTTCGCTACTCCGGGTGACGATGCCACGCAGCTAGCCTGGAGCCGCGGTTTGTGACCGCCGCATTCAAGCCACTGGAATATCTCCGGCGATCATCACCGATCGCCGCTCTCTCAGCCAGGCACATGAATCGCCTGGCTCTCGGGCTTAGCGGGTATTGACGCTCTGCCCTTTCATTCCGCCTATGAAACCAACGACACCCATGATGAGGCAAATCACGCCCATCGCTGTGAGTATCGTTTCCCGGCAGGCGATACACCATCCGTGACCGTCAAAGAATATGATCCAACCACCGACGATAATGAACCAAACCGACACGACAATATTAGGGATTCTCATTTTCTGGGGCTCCTTATGAATTAAGTGTTATCGATTTCCTTGCGCGGGAGCGCAGCTCAATCGACGCCGTCACGGTCGGAATAGTAAATTTTTCGCGAATTGGCAAGCACGTTATTCGGCCCCGCGCTGCCGGAGGACTAGGGAGAGGCTGCGGCCAGCCGGCACAAGTATTGAAACGAGTAGAGACCGGTGCTGTGGCCATCACGCCAGCGCGGCTGGAGCGCATACCCTCCGATATTCTCCCAGCCGACGAGCTCAAAGCTGGCGTCCGTGTAACTCACATTTGGTCGCTCGATGTTACCGAGCACATCGGGCTCACCGCCACAGGAAGCGCAGGGACAGGCGCGGCGCAGGCGCTCAAGGGCAAAATAGGACTCTTCGCCATCATTCCATTGCACCGCCAGTTCGGCTCCGATGAGCTGGATATTTTTGGGCACAAGTCGCATGTGTTCCTCTTAACAGACTACGCCCCCGCAGCAACAGGTGGATCGAGAGCTCCGCCGCTCGATGACAACAAGTGCGCCTTCGGCGCCAAAATTAACATCGCCCGACGGAGCGACCGATCCACCTATTCTTGTTTCGGCCGGGTTCGCCTTCCGAATATCGCCGTACCCACCCGCACCAACGTGGCGCCTTCCTCGATCGCAACAGGGAAATCGTCGCTCATTCCCATGGAGAGCTGCGGCAACTTGACCTGGAACTGCGTCGCAAACTGATCGCGCAAATCCCGCAGCGCGGAAAAATATCTGCGCGAGGCTTCGGCCTCCGGCGCGAGCGGCGGAATGGTCATCAAGCCCTCGACACTGAGGCGCGGAAGATCGAGCAGCGTTTCCATCTCCGCGCGGAGAGAGTCCGGCGCGAACCCGATCTTGCTCCCCTCACCCGCAACGTTCACTTCGAGGAGGACCCGGGGACGCAATCCTTCTTCGTCCGCGATCCAGTTCATCTCGCGGGCGAGCTCGATGGAATCGACGCTGTGAAAAAATTCGAAGAGCGGAAGCGCGTGCCGGATCTTGTTCTTCTGGAGTCGTCCAACGAAATGCCAGCGCGCGCTGGAGGGCAGCAGAGGAATTTTCGCACGCGCTTCCTGGACGCGGCTTTCGCCAAAGATGTGCTGCCCGGCGTCGAGCGCCGCCCGAACCTTTTCGGCTTCGTGGGTCTTGGAGATCGCGATCAGTTCGATGTCGTTGAGAGAGCGTCCGCATTTTCTGGCCGCGTCCGCCATTTGCGTTCGAACGTGCTCCAGGTTTTCCGCGATTGAGCTCATGACAAATTGTAGGGCAGGCGCTCCGCCTGCCAAACCTCATTATCACGGCAAGCGGTGCGCTTGCCCTACAATTTAACTGGCCATTCCCGCGGCTCTTGGGCAGAACATGAACCATGAAACGTTTGTCACTCATTGTTGCCGTCACTCTCGCTTTTGTTTGCTCCAATCTGTTCGCGGAGGGCAAAATCGATTTACAAGCCGGTGACACCATCCTGAGCATTCTCCAGAAGAACGCCGGGCAAGTAGTCGAACTGCGGATGAAGTCCGGAGAGAAGATTGGTGGGAAAGTCGAGAAAATCGGAGACAAGCTCGTTCACCTTTCTCAACTGACCGGCGCGGAGTTTTTCGACGCCGCCGTTGATGTGGGGGACGTGGCGGCCGTGGTCGTTCGCGCAAAAAGCAAGTAAACGTCCGGAGATTCCTCGTTCCCAAACTCTGTTTGGGAATGGCCATGTCTTGGAGACTCTGTTTCCATGCCACCAGCGAAACAGAGTTTCGAAAGCCAAGTGCGTTCCCGAACAGAGTTTGGGCACGAGAAGAGCAGGCTCGCGCGGCGACGGAGCGCCGCAGGCAATCCTCAGGCGCAGGAATTGACAAGCGCAGTCTTGCTCATAACTCACTGCAACCATGAGCAACTCTGAGCCCCCGTCGCCCGTCCTATTTTTCGACACCTTAACCGCGTACCAGGATACCGCGGCGCTCAAGGCGGCGTTGGAACTTGGACTCTTCACCGCGATCGGCCAACCAGGCGCGACGGCTGCCGAACTCGCCGGGAAATGCGACGCGGCGGAACGGGGAATTCGCATCCTGGCTGATTACCTTGTGACTCTCGGTTTTCTGGAGAAAAGCGGCGATCGCTATTCTCTCACTCGCGATTCGGCCACTTTTCTCGATCGGGAATCGCCGGCCTACGCGGGTGGCGCGGCAACGTTTCTCCTTTCACCAACGCTTCGAAGCGCATTCGACGAACTGGCCGCGGCGGCGCGTAAAGGTGGGCCGCCCAATCGGAGGAAGGCACCATGGCGCCAGAACATCCGGTCTGGATCGATTTTGCCCGTGGGATGGCGCCGACGATGACCCCTCCGGCGCAAGCCCTCGCGGGACTGCTGCCCCTCGACGCCACGCGGCCGGCTCGAATCCTGGACATCGCCGCCGGTCATGGCGTGTTTGGAATTGCGGCGGCGCAAAAATATCCGCTCGCGCAACTCGTCGCACTGGATTGGGCCCCAGTCCTGGAAGTGGCGCGCGCAAATGCAAACGCCGCAGGCCTGGAGGCGCGCTTCAGCACGATCGCGGGCAGCGCCTTCAAGGTCGATCTGGGAGAAAATTACGACGTCGTGCTCGTCCCGAATTTTCTTCATCACTTCAACCCGCCAACCTGCGTGACTTTCCTGAAGAAGGTCCGGAGCGCGCTTCGTCCGGGTGGCTGCGTCGCGATCGTCGAATTCGTCCCAAATCCTGATCGGGTGACACCTCCGGAAGCGGCCAGCTTTAGTCTCGTCATGCTGGCGACGACGGCCGCCGGCGATGCTTACACTTTCGAGGAGTTCGACAAGATGTTGAGCCAGGCTGGATTCAAGCCAGCGCAGCAACATCCGTTGCCGCCTTCAATCGCGACGGCGGTTATCGCCGCAGTGTAGCGTCGCCCTGTGGCGGGCAAGTTTAAAATTGCGCCGCCGGGCAGCACTCGTTAAACCGTCGAGTGCATGAAGCGCGTATTCATCTTTCTCTCCTGCTTCTGCTGCCTTTTCCTTTACGGGTGCGCCACGCACTCGCATTCGACCTCGAAACCTCCTGTGGACAAACGCGCACGGGAGAAAGAGACACGGGCCGCAGCCTTGCGCTGGCTTGAGCTCGTGGACGCGGGCAATTACGCGCAAGCGCATGATGAGGAGCCCGCGCGCCTTCGGGCCTCGACCACCGAGGCGCAATTCATTCGTTCCATGGAGGGCCGGCGCGCCCCTTTCGGCCGGGTATTGTCGCGCAAATTCATCGGCGCGGCTTTCACGAGCAAACTGACCGGCTCGCCCGATGGCCATTACGAGAGCATTCTTTTCCGGACTTCTTTCGAACACAAGTCTGTGGCAGCGGAACGCGTCATCCTCACCCAGGAATCGCACGAATGGCGCGTGGTGGACTATCGCGTCTACTGAGGGCGATCGGCGCGCATTTCTCTCTCAATTTAAATTGCCATGGGGTTTGCGGAGGATAAAATCCACGCCGCAGCTCAACATCAACTAAACCAAAAATAAACATTATGAAACTTCAGAACCGCCTCACCAAAGCCATCGTTCTCGGCAGCGCATTTCTCGTCCTCGCACTTTTGCCCCCCGTTGCCCGGGCTGACGATTATTCCTTCAAAGTCCACAACACCACCTCGGAGACGATCACTAAAATCCTCGTTTCCGAAGATGGTGAGACCTACGGAAATTTCGACATTGGTGACGGCATCAAGGCCGGCGAGACCGAAACCCTCGTCTGGAACAAATCAACCAACAGCCAATCCTGCCACCAGTGGTTCAAAGCCGTCTGGGAAAGCGGCAAGGAAGGGAAACCGGTTAAGTTCGATTTTTGCGAAAAGAATCTGACCCTCGAGTTCTAAGCAAACCGAGACTTTCGAATGCGGCAAAGGGGCGTGTTCCCTTTGCCGCATTTTTTTAGTGCGACAAAATCAGGGAGCGACGGTTTGCAACCGCCGTTGGTTTAGGTCGGCCGTTTTGAACCGCCTCTCCTTGGCATTTGCAAAGTGGCAGGGTCGATTGAAACGGTGTGGATGAGATTTTGCCCTGGTCCCCTTGCCTGGCGGTTGGTTCTCGCTCTCGGCGTTTCGATTCTCAATGGTAACGCAGCCGAACCGGAATCGGCCGATCTGCGCTACTTCCGGGAACTGCTCGAGACGCGCACTTACTCGTTAGGGCAGCCTGTCTCGCCGAAGATGACGCCGGATGGTAAGGCGGTTATTTTTCTCCGCGGCGGCGCCCGCGATCCAGTCCTCCGGCTTTATGAATTCACAATCTCTGACGCGAAGCTGCGCGAAATCCTGACGCCGGAAAAACTGCTTCAGGGCACCGAGGAGAGCCTCACCGTTGAGGAACGGAATCGGCGCGAGCGCGAGCGGCAGAGCTTGCGCGGTTTCACCAGTTTTCAGTTGTCGAAAGACGGGAGCAAACTGCTCGTCGCGCTCTCGAGCAAGCTCTACATCATCACCCGCGCGGACTCGCACGTGACGGAACTTCCAGGCCGGGGCTGGCTCGCCCCGCATTTTTCACCAGATGGCCGCGCAGTCGCCGCGGTGAATGGCGGGGAACTCCACGTCATCGATCTCGAAAAGCAAACCGATCTTGCGCTTACCTCCGGCGCGACCGAAACCATCCAGCACGGCCTGGCGGAATTTGTGGCGCAGGAAGAAATGGATCGGCACGAGGGATTCTGGTGGTCGCCGGACTCACAGTCGATCGCGTACCAGGAGACCGACGACAGTGAAGTCGAAAGCCGATTCATTGCCGATCCTCTGCACCCTGAGAAACCACCGGCCAAAAATTTCTATCCGCGCGCCGGCACAAACAACGCCAGGGTTCGCTGGGTGGAGTGGGATCGCGAGAAGTATCCATATCTCGCGCGCGTCTGCTGGAAAGAAGCGGCGGCGCCGCTCTGTCTCCTGGTCCAGAATCGCGCCCAGCAGGAGGAGATCCTGCTCTCCGCCGATCCAACTTCCGGCGCCACCCGCGAACTGCTCCACGAGAAAGATTCCGCCTGGCTGAATCTCGACCATAAACCGATGCCGGTGTGGCTGAAAAGCGGACGGGAATTTCTTTGGACGACGGAACGAAACGGCGGGTGGCAAGTCGAGCTGCATTCCGCCGACGGCGCGCTTACCCGTGCAATCACACCGGCGGATTTTA